>LFRM01040541.1_pt1 | contig 14338 bp, 11 predicted proteins | sample 618341 | NCBI WGS metagenome assembly LFRM01 (sample SAMN03654438, study PRJNA283298) | anaerobic digester metagenome | isolation source: pool of bioreactors CSTR01a, CSTR02a, and CSTR03a thermophilic anaerobic... | place: Denmark: Kgs. Lyngby | collected 2014-05-21 | reverse complement strand
ACTGTTGTCGGCTATATATTCCGATCAAATAAACTGGTTAATATATCCAAAATTATAACTTTTATTATCTGGGTGCTTCTGTTTTTACTTGGAGTAGAAGTGGGCACTAATCCCGACATTATAGCAGGATTAGGAACAATAGGTGTTGAAGCATTAATTATTACAGTTGCAGCCGTTCTTGGAAGTGCATTAGTGGCTATATTGCTATGGAGATATATCAAAAAAAGCAAAAAGTAGTTACATGAAAGGGAGTATTACTATTGTTTCTTTTTTCATTCTTGGAACTCTACTAGGTTATTATGGCTTTATACCTACCTACCTTATTGAAAATGAATTAAGTTTTTATGTACTATGCGGCTTGATGTTTTGTGTAGGAATTAGTATAGGCAATGACACTAAAACTTTAAAAAGTTTCAAAAGATTAAACCCTCGGTTTTATTTATTACCACTGGCAACAATGGTTGGCACATTAGCTGGTTGTGCATTAATTGCTTTTGTCCTTCCCAATAGAACAGTAGCCGAAAGTATGGCAGTTGGCAGTGGTTTTGGATATTACTCATTGTCAAGTATTTTTATTACTGAGTATAAAGGTGCTGAACTTGGTACAATCGCATTGCTTTCTAACATAGCTCGCGAAATTATAGCACTGCTTTTTGCACCATTTTTAGTTAAATATTTCGGAAAACTTGCTCCCATTTCTGTTGGAGGAGCAACAACCATGGATACTACTCTTCCTATAATTTTAAAGTTTTCAGGTAAAGATTTTTTAGTTGTCTCTATATTTCATGGTTTCATACTAGATCTTAGTGTGCCATTTCTCGTAACTTTTTTCTGTTCATTTTAAACCACTATTTATAAAAGTGTTTAATTATCAAATCATTAGCTTTTAGGATGAAACATAGAATTTTAAAACTGTAGTGAACTACAATTAGGGTCTTACCCCCGTTCTAACGTATGTAACTCAATGGACATGCTTAAAAGTAAATAGTGTCTCAAAAAGAGTAGTTCTACGAATTAGCTTTGTAATTTCTCGCATGTAGTCTTTATTCTCTTTTATTGTAACAAGCCTAATATGATTAAACAGTAAATTGAATATTCTATGAGAATAACAACTGTTGGCAATTTATTCTCGCTATCTATATCGTTCTTCAACTTCCTCTAGCAATATAGGAAATGGTGTAAAGTATTTATCTGAATAAAATGTATCTCTTCGCTCTTCCTTCCCATATCTTTTAAGTAGAACCAGACTATAGCCAGGAGCAACAAGTCCAATGCTATCAGACGAATAATTCCTTGACAATGCCCGATTCTCGTATCCGTTTCTCTATATACTTTTGTAGCTCCTCATTGTTATTCATATAGTCAGTTTTATTCCTTAAATATATACAAAAAGTCTAAGATCATATCTGTTTATTTTTAAATTTTATACATTATTAGAGAGTTATTGAAAAACATATAATTGGAAACACATAAATTCTATACTTGAAGGGTCTTAATGTCATTAATTCTATCAATAATCAGCTATACAATTCCATCTCAATTCTGAGAAATCACTATATCATGCCCTAATTTTCTCCTAACCAACTCCAGACATGAGCCGCATCATCTCCATGTCTGCCTCGTATCTGGTCCGTATCTTGCTCGTTTATAAATGAGGATGATCAAGACTTGGTCCTGCCGAAGTAAGGGGGAAGTTGGGGGGATGTTGGACTGTATTACTTGAGTTTTTGTCATTATGGATTACTAGATCATTGCGACCTTTTGTATTAATAAAGTGGCTAGAGTCATAATATGTTTTATTAAGAGCCTGCCTTGGTTTTTGTATGTTTATTTTCATGAATTCGATGTTTTACTATGAGAACGCTAAGTTATTAAAATTAACGTATACAACAATTCAAATAAATCTACTGTTATATAAGGAGATAGAAACTTCATATTAGTATGTTAGAGATTGAGGTTTTTGAAAATAACAGCAGCAATGCATGGCTTGTATACCAATTTCAAAACTATAATTTTGATGGTGCGCAGGTTGTAGATAAATTTATACCTAGACCTTATGTTTATGCTATTTTCCATTTTAAGGATAAACCTTATTTTGTTGAGGATGTTTCTTTTATATTAGATCCTTTTTTTTTAGCTCCAATTATTCCCAAAGCCATTTCTTTAAAATTTAGTGGTGAAATAGATACGCTGGTAGTTACTTGTAAAGCAACAGTGTTTTCACGTGTATTTAATCTTGATCTATCTCCTGTTCCTACAAGGAGGATTAATCTTAATCATCATATTTTTCATACTCTTTGGCAAAATATGGCTAACCTTAATAATAGTCTAGATAGAATGAACTTCTTTACGGAGTTTATTAATTCAAAACAGTCAAGCCCTTATGTACTTGATGCAGTTGACATGTTTTATAATAAGATTGTAGAAAAAAGTATTGCTTCGCCACTAAAAGAAATTATTAGTGAATGCTATGCCAGTAAAAGCACATTGATGCGTAAATTTGTAAAGCGTACAGGGGTAAGTCCAAAAACACTGGCTCGTATTGTTAGGTTAAATTATGCTTGGGATAAAATTGTTAATGAAGAGAATGTAGATTATCATGATTTGGTTTCTTATGGTAATTATTTTGACCAGTCGCATTTCATCAACGATTTTAAAGCTATTATTGGCGAAACACCGAACCATTTCTTCCACCGCGATTTGTACATAGTAAAATTATTTTCTGGGAAAAGTTCTACTGGATAAGATTGAGACTTTTTTCCTATGAAACGTTATAACCCCTTTTATACATTTGTTTTTTCACTAATTAGTATTATTCTTATAATTTATGTTTAACAAACAATTTAGGTGATGAAAAAAACACTTTTACTGCTCACAGCTTGTCTTTTGGGGCACCTAGCTTTTGCCCAGTATCAATACCCTGCTTCTAAAACAGTAGAAGTATCAGATACTATTTTCGGTACTGTTGTTACTGATCCGTACCGCTGGTTAGAAGATGTAAAAAGTGAAGAGGTGCTAGATTGGTTTAGGGCACAAGCTGAGTTTACCAATTCTGAAATGAGTAAAATAGCAAATCAAGACAAATTAATTGATGAGTTGAAACGGTATGATGGTATGCGCTCAGTTGCTTACTCACCAATTTCCAAAGCGGGAGGTAAATATTTTTACGAAAAACGCTTGCCTAGTGAACAGGTTTATAAATTATATTATAGACAAGGAATAAATGGTGAAGAAGTGCTGTTGTTTGATCCACAGAAGTTTAAAGAAGGCAAGACATTCGAATTCTCCGCAAGTGTTAACGATAATGGGAGTAAGATTGCTTTGAATTTGAGTGAAGCAGGTACTGAGATTGGTGATATCTATATTCTTGATGTGGCAACTATTACTTTTCTTCCTGATATAATACCGCATAGTAGTGGAACATTTATGTAGGGTAGTAACACAGAAATTATTTACAACCAAGTAAAAGGTTATGATGTGCATGACACTGAACAGATACTGAATTTGCCTTTTAAACTACATGTAATTGATTCTCCTGTTAAGAACGATATTGTAATTGTAAGCTCTAAAAACGATCCTGAACTTAATATCCAGCCACAGGATATTCCTGTAGTTTTCATTTTTAAAAATTCGCCTAATATAATTCTAGCATTATTTACAGTCGATCTTCAATTAACAACCTTTTTTGCTCCTAAGTCTGAGCTAAGATCGGGAAAGATTAATTGGAAACCTTTAACTACGAAAGAGAATGAAGTGCTGAATCTGTTTGTTCATGGAGAAGATGTCTATTTCTTGACAACTAAAGATAATCCGAGGTTTAAAATTATTAAAACCTCTTTTATTAATCCTGATCTGGAGACTGCTATTACAGTTGTAGAAGGCAACGATGAATGGCAGATTTCTACCGAATACCTTGCAGAGACAAAGGATTATTTTGTGTTTAACATGACTAAAAATGAACTGATCACTAAAACCTATCAGTATGAATATGCTACTGGAATAATCAGCGAAATAGAAGTTCCGCTTGAAGGAAATATTGTTCCATTTAGTTTGTCGTTAGATGAAAATGAAATGGTGTTAAAAAATTGGGGTTGGACAACTCCCCTAAATAATTACAGCTATAATGCGGAGTCCAAAGAGTTTTCGGAAGGTATTTTCCATATGGAATTTAATTATCCTAATATGGAAAATATTGTCTACGAAGAGGTTGAAATTCCTTCTTGGGATGGAACTTTAGTACCACTTAGTATAGTGTACGACAAAAATAAACTTAAAAAGAATGGGGAAAATATCGCTTTCATGATGGGTTACGGTTCTTATGGATACGCTTTCTTACCTCGATTTAGTGTTAATGAATTTCCCCTGCTAAATAGGGGTGTTGTATTGGCTTTTGCGCATGTTAGAGGTGGTGGTGAAAAGGGCAATGAATGGTACTTGGCAGGGAAGAAGTCTACTAAACCAAATACATGGAAAGATTTTAATGCTTGTGCCGAATGGTTGATTCAAAATAAATATACTTCGCCAGAAAAATTTGGTGTCTCAGGCGGTAGTGCTGGTGGTATATTAATTGGAAGGGCTATTACAGAAAGACCTGATTTATATAAAGTTGCGATTCCAAAAGTTGGGGCATTAAATTCTTTGAGAGAAGAGTTTACGCCCCATGGACCCGTAAACATACCAGAATTTGGAACTTTAACTATTGAAGAGGAGTTTAGAGCATTATTGGAAATGGATGCTTATCAAAATGTTGAAAAAGGTGTAAAATATCCAGCACAGCTTATAACCACAGGTTTTAATGATCCACGTGTAACTAGTTATATTCCTGCAAAATATGCTGCAAAAATGCAAAATGAAAACGGTTCTCGAAATCCTATTTTTCTTGATGTAGATTATCAATCAGGTCATTTTGGAGGTATTACTATTGATGAACAGTTTGCGCAAACTGCTAAAGAATATGCTTTTTTGCTATGGCAGTGTGGAGGGGAAGAGTTCTAAATCATTTTTGATATTTGTAATTAAATATTGGTTGATGTTTAATTCCTTTGCATAATTCTCGAAATTTGAAACTGCATTGATGACTTGGTCAATCAGGGTGCTGTAGTCTTGAATGTCGTTGTTTTTACCAATCTTTTCCAAGTCGTCTCGTGTAATATCCTCATTCTTTCCATTCACTGTAAGCGAGTGTCTGTTGGAGTAAGCCGGAGCAGTTTTCTGCTAGTGATGGTTGGATAAAGATTATAGGAGCTGCACCGGGTAACAATATGGTTATTCAATATTATTATGGCGGAAAAGAAAATGAGTACTGGACAAATGATGGGAAAAATGTAAGAATAAATGATAGCGGATTTGCAATAGTAACATTAGAAGAAGATTTTTTTTTAAAAGACCCCGAATGCTTTTTGTCAGTTCGCTTGATTAAAAAGAATTGATGGACAAAATAGTATAACAAGACAAAAACATTTTCATTTTAATATAGGGGAACTAGCGTAACAGCCTAAGCCCGTTAAGTATTACTACAAGTGTGCTTCCTTCATGAAAAATTACGCTGGTAGTGATATCGGTGAGGTTTGTGAAGGTTGCGATAACTAAAAAGGCAACTACGCCCATGGAGATGAAGATATTTTGCCAGATAACCCTCTTCATCTTTGTGGAGGTTTTATGTGCATGCACTAGTTTTGAGATATCGTTGGGAATTAATGCCAGGTCGGATACTTCTACTGCAACGTCGGTGCCATCGCCCATTGCAATGCCTACATCGGCATTAACCAGGGCGGGTGCGTCATTTACTCCATCGCCTACCATTGCGGTAATTCCATATTTTTTCTTTTGGCTGGATATTATGTTGGACTTGTCATGGGGCATCACATTTGTGATGGCTTCGTCTATTCCTAAGTCACGTGCAACTGATTGGCCTGTTATTTCTGAGTCGCCGGTAATTAGGGTGGTATGTATTCCAAGTTTTTGGAAGTAGTTGATGGTTGCTTTGGCTTCTTCTCTTGGTGTGTCCATTAATGCTATGACTCCGATTACATTTTCGTCTTCTGAGACATATACTACTGTGTTCCCTTTAGAGGCCCAGTTGTGGTTTAGATTGGTGTATTCATCTGACGTTTTCTCAAAAGCGGTTGGTTTGCCAATACGATAGTTTTTATTATCGTAATTGCCTTCTAGTCCTTTTCCGATATGGTTGGTTGTGCTGATATCTAGTATGTTATTAGGCGTAAACTTTTGGAGTATAGCATCTGCAAGTGGGTGATTAGATTCTTTTTCTAGGGCTACAATTATATCGATAATATAATCTTTGTTTATGGCATCTGAGAAATAGTAATTTGTTACTTCTGGTTTTCCTTGGGTTAGTGTTCCGGTTTTATCAAATGCAATAGCTTTTATATCTGCAAGTTGCGAAAGGTAGGTGCTGCCTTTTGATAACACCCCATGCCGTGCAAGGTTTGAAGTGGCCGATAATGTTACCGAAACGGTAGCAGCTGCAATGGCACATGGTGAAGTTGCAACTAGAAGTACCAGTCCTCTGTATATACTGTGCATCCATGTATAGTTGAAGAAAATTACTGCACCTATAACTATAAGGGGGATTGATATCAATACGAAGTTTACATACTTGGGTTCTAGCTTTTGTATAATGCTTGCTGCTTTTGTTTGGTTGTTTTGATTTTGATCTACAAGTTGTAATATCTTTGAGAATAGGGTGTCTTTATTCTCTTTTGTTACTTCCATTGTAAATGTACCGCTACCGTTTATTGTGCTTCCAAATACCTGGTCGCCTTTGTACTTCTCGCGAGGTATGCTTTCTCCGCTGATTGACGATTCATCAATGGAGGTGGTGCCCGATAGAATTACTCCATCTATTGGAACCTGATCGCCATTAAGTACCTGCAGATGATCGCCTACTTTTAAGTCTTTTACCTCTACAATTTGAGTGTTGCTGTTGGACACGATGAGACGGGCGGTGGTGGGGGTCATTTGCAGAAGTTTGGTTATCTCTCTTTTGCTTCTACCTTCGGCATAATGTTCTAGAAATTGAGCACCTGAGAATATAAGTATCAGAAGTGTTGCCTCCCAGAAGTTGCCTATTATGGAAGCTCCAATTGCTGCTAAGCCCATTAATATGTGTGAGTTGGGTGTGAATCTTTTTTTTAGTCTTGTATGCAAAATAGTTTCTCCAACTCCTTCAAGAATAATTACATGGTAACCGGCAGCAATTGTTGCAAGCGCAAATAGTATATTTTTTAATACTAAATTATTTTCGCTTACAAACAGTGCTGCAATTGTAAGTGCCAGCCCAATGAAATAGAGAGTTACGGGAGTCTTCCTATGACGGTGTTCCATATCTTTGTTTATTCTATCGCAAACTTATGATATTTTTTTTACAATTTGGTTTTTATAGTTAAATATTGCAATTTCTGCTTTTGGTAATTGTAACGTTGTTATATTTGCAACATTGTTGCATTAATAGGATTGTTTTATGATTACAGCGGAGAAAATATTACATAAGTATGGTTTAAAGGGCACAGGCTGCCGAAAGTTTATTGTGAGCCGGTTGTTGGAAAGCGAAATGGCTTTATCGGAGAATGAGATTAAAGGTAAGTTTCTCGACCTTTTTGATAGGGTTACGTTTTATAGAACTTTAATTACGCTTGAGGAGAGTGAGATAATTCACAAGATTGTGCTTAACGACAATTTGGTGAAGTATGCACTGAATAAGCATCATCATGTTATTGGTAATTTGCACTCGCACTTTCATTGTAATGGGTGTGATGATGTTATTTGCCTTGAGGGGAAGACTAAATTTGATGTTGAGCTGCCGGTAGATTTTGTGCAAAAAGAAGTTTTTGTGTTGATTGAAGGGGTGTGCGCTAGTTGCAATAAAGAATAGATTGAAGGGATGAGGTTATCTTTTACAATACTGTTCTTGACAGTGGGACTTTTATATGCTTTTTCGCAGGATATTTCCATTGGTGGGTTTGTGCATGATGCTGAAAATGAAAGTTATTTGCAACGCGATACTCTTGTGCATCTTCATTTGCAACCATCGACTATATTGTTGCAGGAAGTAACGGTGAATGCTGAGAGGGCTAGTTTTAATGGGGTTGTTTCGTCGTTACCCGTTACTGAGATAAGCAAGAATTATCTTTTGAAGAACAGTTCAACTAATTTTATACAGACTCTGTCGTCCATTGCCGGTATTTCGTCGATGGATATTGGTGCAGGTTTCTCGAAGCCGGTGATAAGAGGATTTGGGTTTAACCGCGTGGCGGTGGTTGACAAGGGTGTGGTGCAGCAGAACCAACAGTGGGGTGCGGATCATGGACTTGAGATTGATCAGTATGATGTGGATGGTGTGCGAGTTCATAAAGGTCCGATGTCCTTATTTTACGGCTCTGATGCTATTGGTGGTGTAATTGAAATTCTTCCTCCTGTAATTCCTTTTGAGGATATGTTTTGGGGTGATGCAACAATTATTGCTAAGAGTAACAACGATTTGATGGGTGCTTCGGTTGCTGCTAGTGTTAAGAGGGGTAATCTGTTTTTGCGCGGTCGTGCAACGGTTCAGAGTTATGCCGATTACAGGGTACCTGTCGATACTATTGAATATCTTACTTGGCGTTTGCCTGTGCATAACGGCCGGATGAAAAATACAGCGGGAAGGGAGATTAATCTGGCATTGTCGGGAAATTACACTAAGGATAACTTCAGCAGTTGGTTGCATTTATCTAATATTAATAGTAAGAATGGTTTTTACCCCGGGGCACATGGTATTCCATCGCTAGAGCGCGTTGCACATGATGGTAGCTTTAGGAATATTGAGATGCCTTATGCTACTTCTAATCATTTTAAGTTGATTTGGAATAGCGAGTTGAAGCCTAGGGAGAACGATAAACTTATGTTTGATGTTGGATATCAGCAGAATAGACGAGAGGAATTGTCGGCATTTCATACTCACTACGGAAATCAGGATGCTCCTGTGGTGAGACCGGACGTGGAGTTGCAATTCAAACTCAACACTTTCTCGGGTAGTGCCAGGTATGTTATGGGAGTGGGTGAGCGATGGAGTAAAACATTGGGGGGCTCTATGGAGTATCAACATAATAGGGTGGGTGGATACTCGTTTTTGTTGCCCGACTTTGAGCGACTCTCGGGCGGTTTGTTTTGGATTAATAGTGTGAGGCTCAACGAGAAGTTTATGCTTACCGGGGGATTGAGATACGATATGGGTAGGCTTAATGTTAGTGAGTTTTACGACCCATTACTGGCGGAGTTTTTGATTTTGCAGGGGTATATGCAAGAGAACGTTGAGTTTTATGCGATGAGGTCGGCCAATTTAAATAAGGTGTTTGGTGATTTATCGGGTTCGGTTGGGATTGAATATCGTCCTTCAACACTTCATTCTTTAAAGTTGAATGTGGGCAGGAGTTTTAGATATCCGGGTGCTAATGAGTTGAGCAGTAACGGTCTTCATCATGGTGCTTTTAGGCATGAGCAGGGTAATGGTGATTTGAAATCTGAGAGGGGTTATCAGCTGGATATTGATTATCAATATGCAAATGGTGGATTAAATGTGAGGGTGAATCCGTTTGTGAGTTGGTTTGAGAACTATATTTATTTGGAGCCCACTGGAGAGTGGTCGGTTCTGCCACACGCTGGTCAGATTTACCGCTACAACGAGGCGGAGGCTTTGGTGGCGGGTGGTGAGCTTATGATTGGTTATGAGATTAGCAGTAGATGGAGCGTGAATGGAGATGCTGAGTATGTCTTTAATAAAAATCTTACCGATAATTATGCTTTGCCATTTACGCCTCCTACTGTGGTGACAACAGATATTACATATTCTGGCAATGGTAGGGATGGAAGCATAATATCAAATTATGAAATTAAACTTGAAAATAGGTTGGTGATGGATCAGACTTCGGTTGCACGCAATGAGGCGGCAACTCCTGGTGCAACGCTTTGGAATATCTCGGCATATGCTCATTGGCAAGTTGGTGATAAGATGTTTATTACTTTGTTGCAGGTGGATAATGTTTTTAACACATCGTTTATGAATCATCTGAGTTTTTATAGAAAGCTTAATGCACCTGAGCCAGGCAGGAATATTCAGTTGATTGTTAAAATTCCGTTTTGAAGCTTTATTTGACGATATGATTTTATTATTAAAGCATGATAGTTTTATTATATAAGCGTGATAATTATATTATTAGATGGTAATTACTTTATTGTAAGATCGTGATAATAAAAATAAACAGTTAAGAAATCTACTAAAATTACAATATGAAAAAATCGGTATTAATTGCAGCTATTGTGTTGAAAGCTGTGTTTGGTTTAGTTTCGTGTGATAGCGAAAATCTGGATAATGAGAAACCTGTAGTGAAGATAGTTTCACCAATGGAAGATGAGTTGGTGAAGCCAGGTAGTGCTATTCATTTTGAGGTAGAGCTGAGTGATAATGTGGCACTGGCATCGTATAAGGTGGAAATTCATGATGCTTTTGACGGGCATGGTCATGGACATGGTGACACGAGGTCTGGTTCTGCAACCACCCGAGCTGCATCTGATTCGGAGAAGTTTACCAGGACTTGGCTAGAGAGCGATTTTATAGCTTTGGGTGAGGAGCCTATTGCGGGTAAGAGAAACGCAAGAGTTTACCATCACCATATGGAGGTTCCTGTTACTGTAATAAGCATCATTGATGGAGAGCAAAAAGAAATGCCCCTGAGGGAGGGGCATTATCATTTTATTGTGTATTGTACTGATGAGTCGGGACAAGAATCATTTGCATCTACTGAGATTTATATCTCTAATGATGCAGATGGTCACGATCATAATCACTGATTGCTCATATAGAATGTGAGTTTGCCTCCATTCATTATATGGTCATGCGTGATAAAGTTTTCTGGATAGGGCTCGCCATTGAGCTCTATTTTTTCGATATACATATTCTCTTCTGATAGGTTGATTGCTTCCATAACAAACGTGTTGCCATTGCCTAGCTCGATTGTAGCTTTTGAAAGCTGTGGTGCACCAAATATGTATTGTCCGTCTACCGTATTTACGGGATAGAAACCCATTGCGGAGAAGAGATACCATGCAGACATCTGTCCGCAATCGTCGTTTCCGATTAGTCCATCTGGTTTATTTTGATAGAAATCTCTGCAAATCTGACGAATTAGTCGTTGCGTGTCATGTGGCCTATCGAGGTACATATATAAATATGCTATGTGGTGACTAGGCTCGTTGCCATGAGCATATTGACCGATGAGTCCTGTTACGTCTGATAGCTGACCAGTAGATTCCTGCTCTGTGGTGAAAAGGTAGTCGAGTATCTCGCCTGCCTGCTCTTTGCCGCCCATATGTTGAATTAGTCCGGGTACATCATGCATAACATGCCATGTGTATTGAAGAGCGTTGCCTTCGGTGTAGTGACCACCAATGTCGGAGTCGGCATGTGCAAGCTGATATGGGTCGAATGGTGTTAACCAATCTCCCTTTGAATCTCGTGGCCTCATGCTCATTGTTTCGCTATCGTAGTGGTTTTTATAGAAGTTAGATCTGTTGATGAAGAACTCATAATCATCGTTTTTGCCCAACTTCTGTGCCATTAGTGCAGCCGCATAATCGTCGTATCCTGCCTCGAGAGTGCGTGATACTGACTCAACCTTTGCAATGTCGTAAGGATAATATCCTAGCTCATCGTAGAGCTCCCAACCTGCATTTTTGTGATTGCCTTGAGTGAGTGACTTCTTTATTTCGTTATAAGCACGCTCTGCATCGAAGCCGTTGAACCCTTTTAAGTAAGCATCTACAACCATAGGTACGGAGTGATTGCCTACCATGGTGAAGGTTTCTTGTCCCATTAACGCCCATATGGGCAGGTGTCCCTGTTGCTCGCTAAATTCAAGCATGTTGTTTACGAGGTCTTCGATAATTTCGGGACTGAGAATTGTGTACATCGGGAAGGCTGCACGGAAGGTATCCCACTGCGATAGGGTAGAGTAGTACTTTCCTGTTGGTGACTCTGCGACTTCTCTATTTGGTCCAACATAACTGCCATCTACGTCGGCAATGTTGTTTGGTTGTATATAGAGATGATAGAGCGATGTGTAGAAATTGACTTTATCGTTGTGGCTACCTTCAACTTGTACTCGTGAGAGGTAATTGTTCCACTCGTTTTTGGCATCTTCATATACTTTATCAAAATCCCAGTGTGTAACTTCAGCAGCAAGGTTCGCCTTTGCGCCCTCTATGCTTGTGGTGGACATGGCTACCTTCATGTTGAGTACGTTGCCGCCATCCATATCAAAATTGAGTATGTAGCGTGGTGCCTTTTCACGAGGATCGCGCTGCTCGAGCATCTCCTTAGAGAGAATTGGCTTATCGAACTCGATTACGAAATAATAGGTGCGACGTACCCACTCTGTGCGGGTGGTATAGCCTGTTATAACTCTGTCGCCTTCGAAGTTAACCTCATTGTCTAGAACATGTATCGCTGCGCGGTCTTTGCTCCAAACTAGTCCGCTCTGGAAATCGGCCAGCACATTTGCTTCTTTTTGGGGATTGTATGTATAGCGATGAAACGCAACATGTGGAGAGGTTGTGACTTCAACCTTAACTTCATTATCGGTTAGCTGAACGCCATAATATCCGGGAGTAGCCTTTTCACTGTTTTTGTTGAATCCACTGCTTAAGTCTTCGCGAGCATCACCAGCGAAGGGTTGAATTAGCAGATCGCCCAGATCGACAATACCAGTGCCATTGAGTCTGTTTTGAGAAAACCCGTTTATTCTATCATCATCGTAGAAATAACCCGAGCAGTAATCCCAAGAGTAATTACCAGTTTCGGGGCCCGGTTGCATAAAACCCAATGGGTAAGTAGCACCTGGGAATGTGTGACCGGTGAAGGCGGTGCCAATGAAAGGGTTGACATATTGTGTGTAGTCGCCACCAGCACCAACTTCACTGCCTCCTTTGTTTGTACAGGAAAGCAGTGAGAGTGATACGGCAAGCAGTATAATTGCTTTTTTCATAAATTGTTTTTACTATTTATAGCTTTTAATTAGTAATTATACTTTTTGATTAATTGTTATATTTTTGAATGGTTGTAATTGATTAATCATCAATTTTTGCTCTCTTGGTTTCCCAGATGAAGTAAGCGATAAGACCAATGAAAGCGATGAGAGCAGTGACTTGAGCACCTACACCATCGGGATCGGTCCAAACACCCAAATCGAGTGCATAGCTATTGCCAGTTAAGAATATGATTAATGCACCAAGTACACCAAACAATGCCGCACCGGCAATGAAGCCGGAGGAGATGAGTATTGCACGTTGGTGACGAGCATTTTTAAACTTTATGTCTTTACCTTTTTTATTGATGAAATGATTTAGAAGACCACCCACGATAAGTGGTGTATTTAGTTGAATTGGAATGAACATGCCAAGTGCGAATGCAAGAGGAGATATGCCTAGCCAGTTGATTACAATTGCAATAATGGCGCCAATTCCCAATAACATCCAGCTAACACCTGAGCCTGCCATAAGAGGCTCTATAATGGCTGCCATGGCATTTGCCTGAGGTGCAACCATTGGGTTGGGGTGATCGGGAGATGCAACAAAACCATAAGCCTCGTTGAGGATAAAAATAACGGCACCTACAGTTGCTGCAGATACAAGTGTTCCGAGGAACTTATAAGACTCCTGTTTAGCGGGAGTTGAGCCAATCCAATATCCAATTTTAAGGTCAGTAACAAACCCCCCAGCCATAGACAATGCTGTACATACAACTCCACCGATGATGAGTCCGCTTACCATTCCTTGCCAGCCATCGAGACCAACTGCAACGAGTACTACTGATGTTAGTATGAGCGTCATTAGCGTCATTCCTGAAACGGGGTTTGACCCCACGATTGCTATTGCATTTGCGGCAACTGTGGTGAAAAGGAATGAGATTATGGTAATGGTTAATAGGGCTACCACGGCTTGCACCCATGTTACTTTAACTCCTATGATTAGGAATATGAATACTGCAATGAGAGTGAGGAATAGGAAAAGCATTACGAACGACATCTTGAGGTCGCGATCGGTACGCTTAACATCTTCCTGCTCGCCATCTGTTTTTATTTTTTTGCCTACAGCCAACTTAAATGCTGTGCCGATTACACTTGATGACTTGATAATTCCTATTATACCTGCCATGGCAATTGCGCCTATGCCGATGGGGCGTACATAGTCGGCAAAGATAAGCTCGGCACTCATTGCCTGAAATGGGTTGATGCCACCTCCAACGGCTGCTCCTAGTACGCCAATTTCGTTAACCATTGGAACT
>LFRM01286641.1_pt1 | contig 14343 bp, 12 predicted proteins | sample 618341 | NCBI WGS metagenome assembly LFRM01 (sample SAMN03654438, study PRJNA283298) | anaerobic digester metagenome | isolation source: pool of bioreactors CSTR01a, CSTR02a, and CSTR03a thermophilic anaerobic... | place: Denmark: Kgs. Lyngby | collected 2014-05-21 | reverse complement strand
TTTGCGCGCATAGGACTTTCCGGGAAAGCATTCGTGCCTCTGATAACCGGCTTCGGCTGCTCGGTACCGGCGGCAATGTCGGCAAGGACAATGGACTGCGACGCTCAACGCAAGCTCTGTGTAAGATGTGTGCCGTTCATATCCTGCAGCGCAAAGCTACCGGTATATATGCTTTTCTCCTCGGCATTTTTCGGCAGACGCGCTCCGGTGTATGTGGGTGCAATGTATCTTTTCGGGGTATCCGTCGCCGCCGTTTACTGCGCGGTTTATTCAAGGCTGCATCCCGACTCAAGCCGCGCCGGATTTCTGCTTGAATTACCGGATTACCGTATGCCGACGCTTAAAGGCACCGGAAGATATCTTGAAAAAAAGCTCGGAGATTTTTTCAAAAAAGCCGGAAGTGTACTTCTTGCTGCAAGCCTCGGCGTATGGGCGCTTCAATATTACACCTTTTCGCTTACTCCCGCCGTAAGCATAGAGCAGAGCATACTCGGTGTGCTCGGCAAGCTCATTGCACCGCTGTTCTCCCCCATCGGATTCGGAGACTGGCGCAGCAGCGTTTCAATTTTAAGCGGTCTGATTGCGCGTGAGGCTATTGTAACTTCGCTCGGAATATTGTATAATAGCGGAGATACGGCTGTGCTTTCCTCACGGATAGCCGCCGCATATACTCCCGCCGGAGCAATATCCTTCATGCTGTTTACTCTGTTATCCGTACCGTGTGCAGCCGCACTCGGGTGCATGAGCAAGGAGCTCGGCGGAGCCAAGAAGCTTATCCGTGCCGCCGCGATACAGACAGCGATAGCTTATCTCGTCTGCCTTGCGGCATACAACATATTGAAATAACCGCAAGCAAGGGTTAGAAAATAAAGCTTTCAAACAAAAAATCGTGCCTGAAGCGAAAGGGATGCTCATGCGAATGAAAAAATATGATATTGCGATTATCGGCGGCGGCGCCTCCGGACTCGCCGCTGCGATATCCGCCGCACGAGCGGCAAATATTAACGGCAGCAGAATAAAAACGGTAATATTCGAGGCTCAGCCCAGAGTCGGTAAAAAAATACTTGCAACGGGAAACGGACGCTGTAATCTCTGCAATGAGGATACTCAAATAACCCACTACCGCGGCGATACGCAGTTTGCAAGCGCAGTCTTTTCGGGGCCTGAATGTGATACGCAAGAGTTTTTCCGCTCTCTCGGATTGCTTTTGAAAAGTGATGACGGCAGACTGTACCCGTTGGGCGGACAGGCCTCCGGCGTGCTTGACGCGTTACGCTTCGAGGTTGACAGGCTCGGCTGTGAAACTCTCACCGATACGAAAATTACATCCGTAAAGGAGTCCGGCGGAGCATATATTCTCAACAACAGCTTCCTTGCGGACGCGGTAATATTGTGCAGCGGCGGAAAAGCCTCGGTCGGCGAATGCAACGGCTACACCCTTCTGGGTCAGCTTGGGCTTACGGTAACGCCGCTTTTCCCCTCTCTCGTGCGTCTTGTCGCCTCTGAGAAAAATTTCAAGCCGCTTAAAGGCATACGCGCCGACGGTGAAATACGCATAATGAGCGGCGGAGAATGTCTTGCGCGGGACAGCGGAGAGCTTCAATTTACGGATTGCGGTATATCGGGCATACCCGCCATGCAGGTTTCCTCGGCAGTAGCGAGAAACGCTCAACACGGCGGAGTGTACGCGGTGCTCGACCTGTGTGAAAGCCTCTCCCGTGAGCAGCTTGCGGATTTCTTTTTACAACGCGCAACCTCCGCGCCCGATGCCAGATGCGAGGATGTAATGACCGGAATAATGCCCCGACGTCTTGGCGGCGTTTTGCTCGGCGAGCTCAACATAAGAGCAGACGCCCGCGCAGCGGACGCTCTTATTTCACACCGTGAGGCTCTCGCAGATACAATAAAGGGCTGGGTAATCCCCCTCAAGGGCACAAACGGCTTTGCCGATGCTCAGGTAACCTCAGGCGGAGCCGATACAGCCTGCTTCTCTTCGGAAACGCTCGAATCCAAGTCACATCGCGGATTTTTCTGCGCGGGAGAGCTTCTTGATGTTGACGGAGAATGCGGAGGCTACAATCTGCATTGGGCGTGGTGCTCCGGGCGCAGGGCGGGCAGATGTGCCGCCGAATATATAATCAAAAAGGAAAGAAAAAATGCTTAGAGTAAATGAAATCAAACTTCCTCTGGACGCCGACCGCCGAGCTGCGTATTCAGCAGTGGCAAAGTCGCTGAGGATATCCGAAGGCGACATACTTTCGCTGAAAATATCCAAACGCTCTGTGGACTCCAGAAAAAAAGACAATATATTTTTTGTGTATTCCTTCGATGTTGAATTGAACGCCGATGAGGATACAATAGCTCGCGCCTTTCCTGATTCCAAAGTCTTTAAAACCGAGGAATACCGATACACAATGCCTGAAAACAAGCGTGTTTCAAAATTCCGTCCGGTTGTGGTCGGCTTCGGCCCTGCCGGAATGTTTGCCTCGCTGGTGCTTGCTCAGGCGGGACTCAGACCGCTTATAATAGAACGCGGAAACGATGTTGACACCCGCACAAAGGATGTAAAAAGCTTCTGGAGCACCCGTGTGCTTAATGAAAACTCAAATGTCCAGTTCGGCGAGGGCGGCGCAGGAACCTTTTCCGACGGCAAGCTTACAACGGGCATAAAGGACAAGCGATGCCGCAAAATATTTGAGGAATTTGTCGCCAACGGCGCCCCTGAGGACATACTCTGGTCCGGCACACCGCATATCGGAACCGACAAGCTCGGCGAGGTTGTAAAAAGCATACGCAAAAAGGTAATAGCCATGGGCGGAGAGGTGCTTTTCGGCTGCCGTCTGACGGATATAATAACCGCAAACAAGGCCGTCTTCGGCGTAAGCTATGAAAAGCCCGACGGAACGATAACCGACTTTGAAACAGATACCGTTCTTCTGTGCATAGGTCATTCGGCACGCGACACCCTCGAAATGCTGTACGCCAAGGGGCTTGAAATCATGCAAAAGCCGTTCTCTGCCGGAGCAAGAATAGAGCACCCTCAAATAATGATAAACAAGGCACAGTACGGCGCGTTTTATAATCATCCCTCACTTGCGGCGGCGGACTATAAGCTCGCCTGCCATCCACCCCACGGCAGAGGGCTTTACACCTTCTGTATGTGCCCGGGAGGCACGGTTGTCACGGCATCCTCCGAAAATGGCTGCGTAGTCGTAAACGGCATGAGCGAATATGCGCGTGACGGCGAAAACGCAAACTCTGCGCTGCTCGTGGGAATAGAGCCGGAGGACTTTCCGTCCGCTCATCCCCTCGCCGGAATGTATATGCAAAGAGGAATCGAAAAAGCCGCATTCGCCGCGGGAGGAGAAAGCTACTGCGCACCCGCGCAGCTGCTCGGCGATTTTCTTAAAAATACGCCTTCAAAAAAGCTCGGTTCGGTGAATCCGAGCTGTCCGACAGGGGTTGTGCCGGGAGACCTTCGCAGGGTTCTCCCGAAAAAGGTGACGGAAACGCTGGCTGGCTCAATTGCCGACTTTGACCGTAAGCTTCACGGCTTTGCACTGCCCGATGCGGTGCTTACAGGCCCCGAAACCCGCTCCTCATCTCCGGTGAGAATTGTGCGCGATGACCTGTATCAAACCCGCATACGCGGACTTTATCCCTGCGGAGAGGGTGCAGGCTACGCAGGAGGAATAGTATCTGCGGGAGTTGACGGACTGCGCGTGGCGGAAACCGTGCTTTCAGACGAAAGGTAAATCAAACATCAAAATTGCCCGACGGAAACAAATCCGTCGGGCAATTCTTTTGTACAGCAAGGTATTTTACGACGCTTACCGCCTGTTTTCTATATCCGTTATCTGGTCGATACGTCTCTGATGGCGTCCGCCCTCAAACTCGGTAGTAAGAAAAACATTTACAAGCTCAAGTGCATGTCCCCAGCCTATAACCCTTGCACCGAGGCAAAGCACATTTGCATCGTTGTGCATTCTTGTGAGCTTTGCGCTGTAATAGTCCGAGCAGCACGCCGCTCTTATTCCCCTGACTTTATTTGCTGCCATTGATATTCCTATTCCGGTTCCGCAGCACAGAATCCCCTTCTCCGCCTCACCGGAAACAATCTTTTTGCACGCTTCCTCAGCAATAAGGGCATAGTCCGCACTCGCTTCGGAAAACACTCCGCAATCAGTAAACGGTATGGCGTTTTCCTCAAGATATTCTCTGATTTTCTCCTTCAAGGGGTACCCCGCATGGTCGCTTCCTATTACAATCATCGCTTTTCCTCCTTGTTTTTCAGCTCTCTTTCCGCCTGAGGCACACGCAGATATACAGGTCTCAGCTCGCCCGCCCCGACGGGCTCTGCGCCGTTTGAAAGCGCTTCGTACGCTATAAGCGCAACGCTTGATGCACGCTGATATCTTATCTGCTCATCGGCGAGAATTATACCGGGAATTATATCCGCAAGCTTATTATAGCACATCTGAGCACCGTCGCCAATAAGAATTACGGGAAGCTTCCGATTTTTTAATTTTTTCGCAAGCTCCGTTATGAGCAATGCTTCATCCGGTGTGATTCGTTCGCACCTTCCCTGTGAGAACTCGAACACAGCCGAATACACCTGACCGCACCGCGCATCCATAACCGCTGCGGCAATACATTCGCGTGAACGAAGCGGATAGGCAATCGTCTCCAGCGCAGAAACCGGAATACACGGCTTTCCCGATGCCTGTGCAAGCCCCTTTACAAACGCGGTGCCTATGCGCACCCCGGTAAATGAGCCGGGACCGACAGCCACGGCAAAGGCATCTATTTCATCCGGAGCTATGCCGGCATTTTCAAGCGCGTTCCCCGTCATAGGCGCAAGTGTCCTGCTGTGGGTAAGACCTGCGTTGACATAAGCCTCGGAAAATATTGTTCCGTCAAGCACAACCGCAACGCTTGCGCTTTTAGCGCTCGAATCAATTCCAAGAATTTTCAAGCGCCTCACCTCCCTGAATTTCAATTATTCTTTCCGAATCCGAAGCTGCACGGGATATGGTTACTCTGATAAGCTTATCCTCCGGCAGCGCGTTTTCGATATTTTCGCTCCACTCCACACATAGGATTCCTCCGCTGTCGAGATAATCGAAAAAACCGCTTGAATACAGGTCGTCCCACGAGGTTATTCGGTACATGTCGAAATGGTACAGCGGAGGCTTTCCGCCGTATTCATGGACTATTGCAAAGGTCGGGCTGCTCACCTCCGCCTGAAGTCCGAGTCCGCGAGCCACCCCTTGAGTGAAAACGGTTTTTCCCATACCCATTCCGCCGAACAGAGCAATCACTGTTCCGCCGCTGAGAAAGCCAGCAAGCTTTTCGCCGATTTTCGCCGTATCCTCACGGCAGGCTGTCTTAAAAACGAGCAATTTGTTTTGCCCCCTTGAAAAGTGTCGTTTTTGTGGTACAATAAAACGAACTTGATTATAAAGGATGTTCTGATTTTGCGCAATTCATTTTCAGTAATAAAACAGTTTATAAGAGAGACCGATAAGGTTCTGCTTTTGCTGTGCGCCGCCGCGTCGGCGTTCGGCTCTCTTATGGTATACAGCGCCACTCTGCCCGATGTCGCCGAGGGCAAATTCATCAGCCGCGATGCCCTTGTAATGGTGCTTGCGGTATTTCTCGGAATAGCCGTTGCGCTGTTCATATCAACAATAGATTTTGAATGGATAATGAAGCTATGGCCCGCAGTGGGGCTTTTCTGCATCGGCATTCTCATTGTTACGATGATATGGGGTGTTGCTCCCGACGCAAGAACCGATGCCCGAAGCTGGCTGAAGCTCGGCCCCGTATTCTTCCAGCCCTCGGAGCTTGTAAAAATCGGATTTATCATAACCTTTGCCATGCACCTTGAGCTTGCAAAGGACAGCCTTAACAAAATCACGACAATCGCCATGCTCGGTGTTCACGCAATCATACCTACGGTGCTTGTCATGCGTTCCGACATGGGCTCGGCGCTCGTGTTCGTAATTGTTGCGGTTGGCATGATGTTTGTCGCAGGAGTCCACTGGGGATATTTTGCCGTCGGAGGAGTGCTGTGCGCGCTGTCGGTGCCGCTGCTGTGGACCTATGTCCTGAAACAGTTTCAGAAGGACAGGCTTCTTGCCATCATCAAGCCGGAGCTGTACCCCGAGGAAATATATCAGCAGGAAAACGGACTTAACGCCATAGGAAACGGCGGATTTTTCGGCTCGGGACTGTTCAAAGGAGCTTACACACAATCCGGTGTTGTTCCCGAAAGCGAAAACGATATGATATTCAGCGTAGTCGGCGAGGAAACCGGCTTTGTGGGTGCCATGCTCGCTCTCATAATACTTTCGCTTATAATCATGCGCATCATAAACACCTCACGCCGCTCTCAGGACAATCCGTCCCGCCTTATGTGCTGCGGAGTTGCAATCATGATAGGTTCACAAATAATAATCAACCTCGGCATGTGCCTCATGCTGCTGCCGGTTATAGGAATAACTCTCCCCTTCTTCAGTGCCGGAGGCTCCTCCATAATCTGCATTTATATAGGAATCGGCCTGATTATGAGCATATACCGTTCAAGCTGCGAGCGCTCGGCAATCAACTTCAGAATGAGCAATATAAGCACACCCTTCCGCGACGCGAACTGATTTTTACAGCTTTTCCAGCGGAGCGGTTTTGCCCATCAGCTTTTTCGTTCCCGATTTATCAAAGGCTATTTCAAGCAGAACATCATTACCCATGGGTGTTGCTTTTAATATCATACCCGTTCCGAATGCCTTATGAGCAACCGTGTCGCCGACCTTATATAAGGTCTGCGGCGCGTTCTTTTTTGCGCTCTGAGCGGATGAGGCCGCACCCGAAAAGCCCCAGTCGGCGCTTTTTTGACGTGTCTTTTCGGAATTGTGCGAAATCGGTGTGCGCTTCACCTGAACCGAAGTGCTGTCTGTATCCGAAAAATGATATGACCGCTTGGGCGCGGTATATGCCTTTTCGCTGCCCTGATACCCTCCGAAGCCCATCTGAACAACATCGTTTTTCACATCGAGCAGCTCCTCCGGAATTTCCTTTAAAAAGGACGAGGGCATATTATAGGTGGTCGAACCGAAAATCAGCCTTGAGCGGGCATTTGTCAGATACAGCCTTTGCTTTGCGCGTGTTATTCCGACATAAGCAAGCCTGCGTTCCTCCTGAAGCTCACCGTCCCCGCCGTACATGACCTGATTCCCCGGGAATATACCGTTTTCCATTCCCGCTATGAATACACACGGAAATTCAAGACCCTTTGCAGAATGAAGCGTCATCATCACGACTGCATCGCTTTCAGAATTATAGTTATCTATGTCGCTCATGAGAGCGACCTCCTCAAGGAAGCCCTCAAGCGTACCCTCACCGTTCTCCTCGATATATCGTATAAGGTTTCCGGAAAGCTCGTTGATGTTTGCAATGCGTTCCTCGCAGGTGTCGCGGTCAAGAGAGAGAGATGCCAAATAGCCGCTGTCCTCCATCGCCTTTTTGAACAGCTCGGCTATTGAAAGCTCCTGAGCGGACTCGCGCAGACCGTCTATAAGAGCCGTGAACTCCCTGAGCTTTGCCGAGGCTCTTGAAAGAGCGGCATATTCGTCACACCGGCTTATAACCGAATATATGCCTGTTCCGAGCTGCCCGGCTATCGCCGCCGCCATATTGACGGTGGTATCGCCTATTCCCCTTTTCGGCTCATTGATTATCCTGCGAAGCCTCACGTCATCCGAGGGATTGCATATTACCGCCAGATACGCGAGCGCGTCCTTGATTTCCTTACGTTCGTAGAAGCGGTGCCCGCCGATTACGCGGTAAGGAACGCCCGCACGCACAAAGGCGCGCTCTATGCTGTTTGACTGAGCGTTCATACGGTAAAGAACGGCGAAATCTCCCCACGTGCTTCCGGATGAAACACCGTTGAGTATTTCGTCGGCTATGTATCTTCCCTCATCAAGGTCATCCGCGCATGTATACAGCGTTATTTTATCTCCGCCCTGCTTTGCCGTCCAAAGCTCCTTGCCCTTTCTCTCGGTATTGTTTGAAATCACCGCGTTTGCGGCGTCGAGAATGACCTGCGTTGAGCGGTAGTTCTGTTCAAGTCTTATAACCTGAGCATTTTTGTACTGCTTTTCAAAGCTGAGAATGTTTTCTATGGTTGCGCCGCGGAATTTATATATACTCTGGTCATCATCACCTACAACACATATATTGTTGTGTCCGGAGGCAAGCAGTGAGGTCAGAACATACTGGGCGTGGTTTGTATCCTGATATTCGTCCACCATGACGTAACGGTATTTGTTTTTATAATACTCAAGCACCTCCGGGAAGCGCCTTAACAGCTCCACCGTATTCACAATAATATCGTCAAAATCCATTGCGTCCGCAGCCTTCAGCATGGCCTGATATTTCTCGTATGCGTCCGCCACAAACCTGCTGCGGCGGTCATTCGGGCAGCTCACCCTGAAATCCGCAGGAGAAACAAGAGTATCCTTAGCCTTGCTTATTTCGCTCAGAATATGCTTATGCGACACCTCTTTGTCGTCAATTCCGAGCTGGCGCTGACACTCCTTCATGACGCGCTTGGAATCATCGGTGTCATAGATAGTGAAATGCTTTGTGTAGCCCAACAGTCCTCCGTCACGGCGCAATATGCGTACGCATGCCGAATGGAAGGTGCCGGCGTTCACCTCAAGTCCGTCCGGACCGAGAAGTGCTTCAAGCCTGTTTTTCAGCTCATTTGCAGCCTTATTTGTAAAGGTTATGGCAAGAATCTGCCAGGGCTTGGGCGTATCCACGCACAAAAGAGAGGTAAGCTCCCCGTAAAGAGCTTCCTCACCCGAGAGAAGTCTGTTGAGCTTCTCCTCATCCTCGGCCGTCGGCAGACGGTAGGAGAAGTCCGAATTATACGCCGAGCCGTATTTTATAAGATTTGCTATGCGGTTGACAAGCACGGTTGTCTTTCCGCTGCCGGCTCCCGCAAGTATGAGAAGCGGACCCTCTGTTTCAAAGACTGCCTTCTTCTGCATATCGTTCATGCGTTTAAAATCGTTTTCGATTATCCTGCGGCGCAGGGATAAAAAGTCATTGCGCTCCATTTATATTGATTCTCCTGTTTCAGCTGTTTTTCATTATGACGCTTTCCACCGCTTCGGAAACGTGCTCACAAGCATCATAGCAGTGTTCAAAGCGGCGGTATATCTCCGACCAGACCATTATTTCAAGCGGATTTCCCGAGGTCACATAAAGCTCTCTTACCGCCTCATCGTAGAGCCTGTCCCCCTCGCTTTCAAGGCGGTTTATTTCAATTACAAGCTCATGAACCTTCTTGGATTTTCTGAAATCCGGAAACTCCCGCATAAGCTCGCACAGCCTTGTGCAGCACACGCACAGCAGCGAAACGAAGCTTTCCACATCATGCCTGAGCACGGTAACGTTCATCATATACAGCCGTTTTATTATATCCTCCGCGCAATCGGTCACTGTGTCGAGCTCTCCGGCAAGCGTCATGATGTCCTCGCGCTCTATGGGGGTTATAAACTCAGCGGCGAGTTTTTTCATCATATCGTGCTTTGCTATATCAGCACTGTGCTCTATTTCATGAAGCTCTCCGAGCATCTGCGGCAGCTTAAACGGGTCGAAATCGGAGAGTATAGCCCCCAGACGCTCCGAAAGCTTAAGGGAATACTCCGAAAGCTCCGCCATCATTGCAAAATAATCGTTATTCTTTTTCATATAAGCACCTCTTTCTTAAAACACAAAAAGAAACAGTTTAGCGGTAAGATACCCTATAAAACCGCATCCCGGGAAGGTCAGCACCCATGTAAGCACCATTTCCCGAACAACGCCCCAGTTGACAGCCGAAAGCCGACGCGACGCGGCAACGCCCATCATTGCGGTGGTTTTTGTATGCGTTGTACTCACAGGCAGACCGCTCACAGATGAGATAAGCAAACAACCCGCCGCCGCCAAATCCGAAGCAAAGCCCTGATATTTTTCAAGCTTCACCATGCTCATGCCGACTGCCTTGATTATGCGGTAGCCGCCTATCGAGGTTCCCAGAGCCATTACAGCCGAGCACAGAAGCATAAGCCAGAAAGGCAGAGTAAATTCGCTCGCCTGCGAGTTGCCCTGTGAAAGGAACACGCCCAGCAGAAACACTCCCATAAATTTCTGACCGTCCTGTGCGCCGTGCATAAATGCCATTGCGGCTCCGCCGAAAATCTGCCCGTTTTTAAAAAATCCGAAGGTTCTTCTTCTGTCGGTATTTTTAAAGCACGCCTCGGTAAGCCGGGCACAGAAAAAGCCCATAAAAAAGCCGAGGAATGTTGAGAGCACCAAGCCGTAAATTACCTTTATCCATTCTCCGCCGTTAATGCCGGAAAATCCGCCCTGAAGCGCTATTGCGGCGCCCGATACCCCTGCCACGAGCGCATGGCTTTCGCTCGTGGGAATTCCGAATTTCCACGCTGCGGTTGCCCACACGACTATTGCGGTCATAGCGGCACACAGTGCGATGAGCGAGCTATGGGAATCCCCGCCGAAATCGGCAATGTTGTATATTGTCTGTGCCACATTTGAATTGAGGAACGACATCACAAGCACACCCAGAAAATTAAAAAACGCCGCCATCATGATTGCCGAACGCGCCCCTATGGAGCGTGTGGAAACACATGTGGCGATAGCGTTAGGTGCGTCAGTCCAGCCGTTGACAAGCACAACTCCCAATGTCAAAATAACCGTTACCGCAAGTGACGGCGACGAAAACAGCAATGTTAAAAATTCCTGAAAACCAAGCGACATTTTTTCATTCCTTTGATTTTATTCTTTAAAAAGGCTCTCACCCGAGGCGTCAATTCCGACCGTCAGAGGAAAATTTTCAACCGTAAGACGTTTCACGGACTCGCAGCCAAGCTCCGGATATGCTATAACCTCAAGCTGTTTTATACAGCTTGAGTACAGCGCTCCCGCTCCGCCGGTGGCACAAAAATAGACCGCTCCGGTTGCGCGCATTTTTTCACGCACCGTGCTTGAGCGTCCGCCCTTGCCTATCATTGCCGAAAGCCCGTTTTCAAGCATAAGCGGAGTATATACATCCATTCTTCCCGATGTCGTAGGGCCTATACTCCCGACCGCCATTCCCTGAGGCGCCGGAGTGGGTCCTGCATAATATATTACGGCTCCCTTCAGCGGAAACGGAGACTCTCCGCCCCCGGAAAGAGTCTGAGTAATACGCTTGTGTGCCGCGTCGCGCGCGGTATAAACACAGCCCGAAAGATATACTCTGTCCCCTGCTTTCAGCACGGGCTTGTACTGTTCAAGCTCATCAACAGAAAAGCTGTATTCCGCCATAGCGTTCACTCCTTATTTTGCTCCGAAAAGATATACACTGTCCGCCTTGACTTCGTCGTTTTGCGCCTGAGGTGCCGTTTCTGCCGGACTTTGCGTCGTCTCAGCGTCCGCAGATGCCGCAGCAGGACCGTCAAGAAGCTTTTTCGACTCGTCTCCGAGAGTACCCGTAAGGGTGTTTATGCGGACAAGAAGCTCCGCCAGAGCGCGGTTAAAGCTCTCGGATATATTGTTGATATCGGAGGTCATGGCGCTTATTCTGTCCGCTGCCTCTTCAAGGAACATACCTGCGTCGCCGGAAACCTTTTTCGCCTTTTGCTTTGCCTCATCCACAATCTGGTCGGAATAGCGTCTGGCGTCAATCATGGCGGCTCCGAGCTGTGTTTCAACCGCATGAAGTCTTTGACAATCCGCCTTGAGTGCGTCACGCTCGGCCTCAAGCGCTGCGAGGCGCCCGGTCTTTTCGGCGTTATCGGCGGTAAGAGCGCCTATCTGCGCGCTCATTTCCGAATTCTGAGCATCAGCCGTTTCAAACTGCGCCCTGACACCGGCAAGTGCGGCGTTTTCGGTTGTAAGATTGCTTATCTGCTGTTCAAGCTCGCGCATTTTTGCATTTACCGCATGCAAAGCGGAGCGGTTGGCTTCCGCCTCACGCATTGCGGCGACTTTTTCCGCCGTAAGCGCATCAATACAGCACATAACGGCGTCCTTTTTAAAGCCTCCGAATATTGCACTTTTAAATATTATATCGTTTTCCATGAGAATACCTCCAGTCTGAAAACAAGTATAACAGAAAATACGCTCCAAAACAACCTTATATTACATAATTTTTTATCCGCGGCGATGTTGATTTACACACAACATCATAGTATAATAAATAATCAAGGAGGTGTTCGTTATGTCAGTAAAACTCAGAAAAGCCGGCAGGGCACTTGTTAAGGCTTCCGCTGCGGGCGCGGCATTTTATGTTGCGGCGGGAGGCGTAATGGATTACCTTTCGCTGAGCAGACATGTATACAACAAGAGCCATCGCGAATGCACAAAAAGAGGCTCTAAGCAAATTGCACGCGAGGCTGCAAAAAGAGCAAGCGAACCGGTAATCGACAAGCATCTGCCCGAAACCGGTCGCGACCGCGTATGCCGCGAGGCGTACGAGTGGTACGATGCACAAAACATAGAAAAGGTTCAGATTCTGAACCGTAACGGCGAAACAATACATTGCCGCGTTATACGCTCCCCCTACCCTTCGGAGCTTTGGTGTGTATGCATACACGGCTACACAAGCGACCCGCGGAGAATGAGCGTATACGCCAAGGAGTTTTCCGCAAGAGGCTACAACGTTCTTCTGCCCGTTATGAGAGGTCACGCAGAAAGCGAGCACGCCTATGTCTCGATGGGCTGGCATGACCGTCTGGATGCCGAGGACTGGATAAAATATATTATAAAATTCCATCCCGGCGCTCAGATAATACTTCACGGCATATCCATGGGAGGAGCAACGGTCATGATGATGACCGGAGACATCCTTCCCGGAAACGTCAAATGTGCAATCGAGGATTGCGGCTACACCTCTGTGTGGGATGAATTTTCGGAACAGCTCAAGGTAAGCTACAAGCTTCCGGTTTTCCCGTTTATGTTTGCCGCGAATTCAATTGCCAGACGAGGCATAAAGCTCGATTTCAAAGAAGCATCAAGCATAGAGCAGCTTAAAAAATCCCAAACCCCGACACTGTTTATCCACGGCGAGGAGGACACCTTTGTGCCGTTCCGTATGCTCGAAGAGGTATATAACGCGTGCGCCGCCGAGAAGGAGAAGCTTACAGTCCCCGATGCCGTTCACGCAAACTCCGCCGAGGTTCACCCTGATTTGTACTGGAATAAGGTTGACTCATTCCTCACAAAGCATATTGAGGTATAACCTGCAAATCAAGCCATTTGCTCATACAAAACAAACGGCGACCGTCTTTTAAAAGGCGGTCGCCGTAATTATGTTGTCCGGAAAAGCCGTTATTCGGCTTTAACTGCTTTTTGCTTTTGAATATCCATTCTGCGAATCTCTGCGCGCCTCACCTTGCCGTTGACGGTTCTCGGCAAAGAGCTTACGAACTCAATCACTCTGGGATATTTATAGGGCGCTGTCTCGTGCTTGACATAATTCTGGAGCTCTTTTTTCAATTCCTCCGAAGGCTCAACGCCGTCCTTGAGCACAATAGTTGCCTTTACGAGATTGCCTCTCAATTCATCCGGAATGCCTGTAACGGCACTCTCCATAACAGACGGATGCTCATTGAGCACGCTTTCAATCTCAAACGGACCTATCCTGTAGCCTGAAGATTTTATTACATCGTCCTTGCGGCCGACGTACCAATAGTAGCCGTCCTCATCTCTCCACGCGGTATCTCCGGTATGATAGAGTCCCCCGTTCATGGCCTCGGCGGTAAGCTCGGAATCTTTGTAGTATTCCTTGAAAAGTCCGAACGGAGCACCGTTTTCAATGTGGATTACAACCTCTCCGGTCTCTCCGGGCGGCAGCGAATTTCCGTCATCATCGACAATATCAACTGCGAAATGCGGCATGGGCTTACCCATCGAACCGGGCTTGGGAGACATTCCGGCTATGTTTGCAACCGTGGCGGTTGTCTCCGTCTGACCGAAGCCCTCCATAAGCTTGAGTCCGGTAGCGGCGTACCACTTGTTGAAAACATCGGGATTCAAAGCCTCTCCCGCAATTGAGCAATGCTCAAGGCTGCTCAGGTCATATTTACTCAAATCCTCCTGAAGGAAGAAGCGGAACATAGTGGGCGGACAGCACAGAGAATTTATTTTATATTTCTGTATTTTTCCGAGTATATCGGATGCGGAAAACTTATCGAAATCATACACAAATACCGTGGACTCCATAAACATCTGACCGTAAAGCTTTCCCCATACCGCCTTGCCCCAGCCCGTATCGGCTATTGTAAGGTG
>LFRM01239334.1_pt1 | contig 14346 bp, 9 predicted proteins | sample 618341 | NCBI WGS metagenome assembly LFRM01 (sample SAMN03654438, study PRJNA283298) | anaerobic digester metagenome | isolation source: pool of bioreactors CSTR01a, CSTR02a, and CSTR03a thermophilic anaerobic... | place: Denmark: Kgs. Lyngby | collected 2014-05-21 | reverse complement strand
ACATAATCCAGATTACAGCCCTCCCTTGCCACTGTGAAATTGGCAGTAGGAGGATATATGCCGTTTTTAGAACAGATAAGCGAAGCAACTGTCTCTACAGCGCCTGCAGCCCCAAGGCAGTGCCCTACCATAGACTTGAGAGAACTTACCGGAACAGAACCGGACCACTCCCCGAACACCTTCTTTATGGCTTTGGTTTCTGCTTTATCATTGGCTTCAGTTCCAGTTCCATGCGCGCTTATATAACCGATAACCTCAGGGGTTACACCCGAATCCCTGAATGCCAGTTGCATGCTGAACGATGCTCCTTTTCCGGATGGATCCGGTGCGGAACAATGGTAGGCATCGTTTGACAACCCATAGCCAAGGATCTCACCTGTAATGGTTGCTCCACGTGATCTGGCGTATTCTGACTCTTCAAGAACCAGAAATCCGGCACCCTCCCCGAGATTAAGCCCTGAAGGAAGAGAAAATGGAGCACTTGGCTGCCTGGATGTTGCTTTTAATCCGGCAAAACCACAAAGAGTTGTTATACTCAAAGCATCCGCTCCTCCAACAAGAGCAGTGTCCAGTATCCCACACCTTATCAGGTCGCCGGCAGCAGCAATGGCAGCATTAAAAGCGGAACAGGCTGTGGTAACAGTAAATGCCGGTCCCTTTATCCCAAAAGCGGATGCCAGAAGCATTGCAGCGCTATAGTATTGTTTTTTAAATAAAAGGTCTTCGGAGCAGAAGTCGGAACCGTTTATCTCCTGCAAATAAAGGTCCTCGATTGTCAGCATGGGGCCTGAGCAGGTGCCCAGAATGAGGCCTGTTCTCTCTCCTCCCCTCAGAGCAACTCCGGATTGTTTCAGTGCTTCACAAGCGGCTATATACGCCAACTTTACAAATCTGTCTTCTGCGGAAAATGCGGAATCCTCCAGTTCAGGAGAATCGATTTCCCCAACCAGACCGGCAAATTGAGGCCCGAAGTGGGCAATCCGGGGATCTTCAACCCTGCTGATACAGGTCTTTCCGGCTATAAGGGATTTCCTGAACTCATCGACTCCTCTTCCGGCACTGCAGATTACACCCATGCCGGTAATCACTACCCTCTTTCTCACCAGCCCTCCATACCTTCACCACAGGCAACTACAACAGCGAAGTTATACCCCACATCGCTGCTGCCAAGGGCGAGGATATAACGGAGATGTTCCTTCAGTTTTCTATTGTCAATGTAATCCAGGCCGGTCCTCTGAGCCCAGAGAGGTTCATTCTCATTCAGAGAGTAAAGCACAAGTCCAAGACTGTGAAGAATAGAAGCGGATTCGATGTATCCTGTGTTAAGCGATGTAGCAGCCATGGGAAGATCACTCCATCTCTCCCCCATTACGCTTTCAAGTGCTCTGAGCACCTTCAGATCCTGAGCATTGCCCTGGGGTGCCCAGACCGCAAGCCCGATCTGGTCTGAGGAGACTCCGCTTCTTTTCAAAGCCTTTTCAACTGCCCTCACCAGACCTTCACTACCCAGACACTGGTTCTGGAACCCGCAGGTATCCATTGCCATTCCATAACCAAGGATTTCAGCCAGCACAGGTATTTCGCGTTCCTTAACAGACGACAAAGTCTCCAGTACCAGGGCCGCCGATCCCTCACCTATCACCTTTCGTCTGAGTTCTTCAGGATAAATGCGGTAATTTGCTTCCTGTTCTCCACTGTAAAGATATCCGATCTGTTCGTAATTATAATAGGTCTGGGCATAAACCTCATCTGATGCCGCGGCAACAATGGCCCTGGCACGATTCAAAGCCAGCATGTCAAAAGCATAAGAGAGGCTCTGAAGTCCGGCATGATGTCCCGGAGCGAGAGTCATGTTTATCCCTTTGAGACACAGCGCATTTGCAACCCAGCCAGCGGTAGAGTTTGCAGTAATATTTGAGAAACAGTTTATGTCAGGCGAGTAATCAGGAGTTGAAAACACACTGTTCATGTGCTCGGCTTCAGATGATCCGTTGCAGATACCCATCACTATTCCCACATTTTCCGCTATTGCGGGTCTGACACGGAATTTTGCATTCGCAAGCGCATCGGCTGAAGCCGCAGTGGCATAAGTGCTGATCAGATTCATACCTGAAAAATCAAGACGTCTGTCGATTTCATCTGCCCGGAATTCAGGTACAAGCCCAGCAAGTTTCGATTCAAAAGAGGGAAGTTTCAGACGCGAAACCGGACCGGTTCCGACCCTGTTTTCTCTCAGAGCCGTGAGATTGACACTTGCTTTGACACCGAGGGAACTGACCGCTCCGACACCTGTTATAAATACCCGTTCCGGTCTGATCTCACGCGCCTTTATTGGAGTATCCCATTTGGATATCACAACTGCTGCATTGTTCCCGCCGAAAGCATAGTTTGCAGACATGAATGCCTCGTATTCCTTCTCACGTGGAACATTTGGCACATAATCCAGCGTACATCCCGGACGGGCTTCGGAGAAATTCAATGTAGGAGGAATAAAACCATTATTCATCGCTAAGAGATTGCAGGTCGCCTCTAAAATTCCGGTTGTCCCCATACAGTGGCCAAAAAAAGATTTGGTAGAAGTGACCGGAACAGGCTTATCACCAATAAACTTCGAAATTCCCTTTGATTCAGCCCTGTCATTTGCTTCAGTACCGGTTCCATGCGCATTTATACATCCGATACTTTCAATCTCCATTCCCGCATCGTCAAGAGCAGCTTTCAGTGTCCGGCAGACTCCCTCACCTCTGGGATCAGGAGATGTTGGATGATACGCATCACAGGATGTGGCATGCCCGACCAGTTTTCCAAGGCACCTTGCGTTGCGAAGCAGCGCCTGCTCCATCTCCTCTATCACCCAGAAACATGATGCCTCACCGATATTTAGTCCCGCAGGAATGGAAAAGGGAGAGATGCGGGTTGTAGAGATTGCTTTGAGCCCGTTAAAACCGGATACATTTGCTACACACAGCGAATCGGACCCGCCTGCCAGCACTGTCTTGAAATACCCGCGATTTATGAGAGTCTGCGCCAGTCCCAGAGCAGCAGTTGTTGACGAGCAGGCAGTAGTGACAATCCACACATCTGAAGTTAACCCAAGGGCGTTCGCCAGAGCCTTTCCGAATCCATAATACTGTGCCATCAGATTCATTTTTTCATCGAATGGCTTTTCGCTCTTCTTATGAATCCACTTGTACTCTTCTTCTGCTGAACGCAGCCCTCCGTTGCAGGTACCCAGCACGAGTGCTATTTCGGAACCGTCAAGTTTGTTAATTGTCAGATTGGCATCAGCAAGAGCCGAACGTGCGGCGCTAATGGCGTACCAGAAATAGGGATCATCGTATAATGCTATCTCCTCTTTGCTCAGGAACTTCTCCGGATCAAAATTCCTTATTTCACCGCAGAGATCTGTCCTGAAATGGGAAGCATCAAAATGTGTCGCCGGTTTCAGCCCGTGCTTTCCGGCCTTTAATGCATCCGTTAATTCATCCTTGCTGTTTCCAATGGGACTCAGCACTCCTATACCGGTGATTACCGCCTGTCCGCGGATTCCCTGTCTCTCCAGAGGTTTACCAACAGACCGTTTACCCTCTTTCCAGGTCGCAGGTTCCAGATGTGCGGCATGTGATGTCTTCTGCATGCGGAAGAATTCATTCCAGACCTTTATAAACTGTCCGTAAAGCTCTTCAGCAGACATGCCCATGGGTTGTGAGACCACATGCGCTCCGTTGTAGTGTGACCAGTCTGTATCAATTATCCTCTTCTGGCGCACCAGGCGATCCCAGTGCACTGAACCGGGGTAAGGTGTGAATATGAAAAACTCAGCAGTATGGATACCAGCTTTGTCAAAGAGATTTAAAATCCTGTCGGCAATCGAATTGTCATCCCAGTCCCTGCCAATAGCACAGGAGCCAAAAAATCTGATATCACGGTCCTCCAGCATCTTTACAAGATCACAGAGCATGGCCTGCTCCTGGATGCCTCCGTTCAAGGCCCTGATCGAGATCGGATCCACATTCATCGTGCAGTAGAAATTCTTTACACCTGCACGGGCGGCAAGATCCAGGAACTCCTTATCGGTATTGAGCGCCATGGTTGAGGAAACGAAATATTTCTTCCCCAGCGGAATAAGCGCCTCAAAAAGTTCTTTTGCATACTGTGCAATTTTGCTCTGCTGAAAGAAAAGCGTGTCATCGGCAAGATAAACATTCTCATATTTCAGTTGAGCTATCTCTTCAACAACATCTTTGATGGGCCGGAAACGGATTCTGGTGCCCATGTGAGCCGGTATGGCACACATCGCGCAATTGTACATACAACCGCGTGTCAACTGAACAAGATCCTCATCCCAGTCATAACCCTGTTTGCTGTAGAAGGGATCTCTCCTGGGAATTTTCATCTGGGACAGATCAAAGCTGTGCCTGCCTTTGTAAATTCTCTGCAGCTTTCCATTCCGGGCATCTTCAAGTATCTGTCCCCACGTGGGTTCCCCTTCACCAATATTTACAGAATCAGCATACTTCAAACATTCATCAGCCATGAATGAGGGAAAAAAACCACCCATTATCACTTTTTTACCGTGATCACGGTAACCCTGGGCGAGCTGGAAGGCTCTTGTGGCCTGCGGAGTAAAGCAGTTAATCGCCACCAGATCGGCATCGATATCAAAATCCACCGGATCACCGTTGTTGTCATCAACCAGAACCACTTCGTGCTCCGAAGGAGTCAGTGATGCCAGAATCGGAATACCCAGAGATGGAGGTGTGGTGAAATCACCAAGGAAGTAATCAATCAGACCTTTATCGAGATCAGGATTATTCTTGAGAAACTTTTCAAAGTGCGGATAAACAAATACAATTTTCACTTATAACCGGAATTCCTAAAAGAGAGTATAATCTCAGAGAAATGCATTTCACAACCGTGAAATGATCCTCCGATAAAGCCTTCTGACAGTATGGTTACCGTAAAAATATATATTTGTATTAGGATCGGACATATACATATATGTATTCACTTATCCACCGACGTGTATTAAGACACACGGAAATCCTTTTATTTCCATATTTTTACTAAATCGGAGCAATCATGAAACTAAGGCTTTCCAGAAATGCCACTTTTTCTACCCACATTATCTTTACCACAATAGAACAGACCCGTGGGATAGCAGATTTCGCGGGTGAGGCTGGTGATCTGGAGGTCCGATATGAGGGGAAAAAGACTATAATCTATTGTGGATTGGGTGAAAAAGCCCTTTTAAACACTCGGATCATACGAAGCTCATCGGCCCGGGGAATCCGTAAAGCAGTGGAGCTGAAAAGAGATTCCGTTTCACTAATCCTGCCTTCAGTAAAGATCCCGGCATCAGAATCCGGCACTGCAGCAGTAGAAGGGGCGATTCTTGGAGCTTATTCATTCTGCCGCTATAAGAGCGAAAAGGCACATTCCATTAAAACAGTCGAAGTGATCGGAGACCTCAGTGCTTCAAGCCTTAAGCAGACAGAGGCAATCTGTAAAGGGGTCAATTATGCCCGCGACCTGGTTAACAGCAACGCATCGGAGATTACCCCGGAAAAACTCGCCAAAGAAGCCCTGAGCCTCAGCCAACCCGGAAAATTGAAGGTAACCGTTCTAAATGAAAAGGAATTGAAACAGAAGGGACTCAATCTGATCTATGCAGTCGGTCAGGGTTCGCCATTTCCACCAAGACTCATATTAATGGAATATAAAGGTAATCCCAAATCAAAGTTTAAAACCGCTATTGCGGGAAAAGGAATCACTTTCGATTCAGGCGGACAGAACCTCAAGCCCACTGGACATATTGAGGCGATGCGCATGGATATGGCCGGGGCAGCTACGGTTCTGGCTACAATGAAAGTGCTCTCCGAGCTGAAACCTGCTGTTAATGTAATCGGGGTTATAGGCGCTGCGCACAATGCTATTGGCGAGAACGCATTTTTCCCGGGAGACATTTACAAATCATACCTGGGTAAAACCGTGGAGATCAACAGTACTGACGCTGAGGGAAGGCTGGTGCTTGCAGATGCGGTTGCCTACTGCAACGAAACATGTAAACCTGACCGTCTGGTTGATCTTGCTACTTTAACCGGTGGTATTTTGTTTGCTTTGGGTGAACTTGTCGCAGGCCTTTTCTCAAATGATGATAAGCTGGCAGATCTGCTTTTTAAATGCGGCGAACATACAGGAGAGAGATTGTGGAGATTCCCGATGTATAAGGAGTATTGCGATTCGATCAAAGGTGACCTGAGTGATCTGAGGAATCTTTCCAAATTCAAAAAAGGCTATGCCAGTTCCATCACCGGCGCGGCATTTATCAAGGAATTTATCGGAGACACTCCCTGGGCACACATTGACATTGCCGGAACTGCATTCAATGAGGGACAGGCTCGCGGTGAAATTCCTCAGTATGGAACCGGTTTTGGTGTCAGACTTCTTATGGAGTTTCTTCTCAGATCATGATCCAAAACTCAAAAATCCTTGTCGCACACAGGGGTGCTCCATACTTTTTCCAGGAAAACACTATCGACTCCTTTGCCAAAGCAGTCACTTTAGGGGCAGACATGGTGGAGTTCGATATCAGGCGAACCGCCGATGGTGTTCTCGTTGCTCACCACGATCCATTCATCCTGTTTAATAATAAGGAGTATCTGCTGAGCGAGATCTCTTTTGACAAGCTCCGCAGTATCTCTTCTGAAATCGGTTTCCAGGTGCCTGACATCGAGCAGGTAATCAAGGCTCTTTCAGGAAAAACCGGCCTGGTTATTGAGTTTAAGGAAAAAAACTGTGAGCGGGAAGTACTCGATATTGTTTACAAGAACACTGATCCCGGAAAATGCATCTTTACCTCATTTCAACCGGAAATTCTCCTTTCAATAAAAAACATCAACTCAGAATTACAAACAGGTTTTCTATTTGAGACCCTTAGTAATACAGTAACTGAGATTACTTTTGACATCCTCTGTCCCCGTGAAAGCCTGTTAACCTCAAATCATGATTTCTTCTCTTCTCAAAAAAGGGGAGGCAAATCGATAGCGGTCTGGACAGTGGATGACTCAATGGCTTTAAAGATGTTTCTTGATGATCCTGTAGTCGATATTATAATTACTAATAAGATAGACAGGGCACTGCAGTTGCGTAATATTCGCAAGGAGATCCGCTGTGACGGAGAAAATACTTAGAACAGCAATTGTTGGCAGTGATGAGGAAACAGAGCGAATACGCCAGAAACTAAGCTGTCTTCAGAGGTTTGAATTTGTAAAATGTCTGGACCCGGAAAGGGAATCCCTGATGATGCTGTCAGGTCTTCCAGGTCTTGACCTGCTTATAAATGCCTCGACAGATCAATCTCTGCCTGACATTATCAAGAGACAATACCTCCCGGATGTTGAAATCCTGAGCGATTTAAGTGCAGAACTTCTGTTCTGCACCGATATCACAGAACATAGTGGAAACACCGATCCATTCTTCCGCTCCAGAGTCCTGAAGAGCCTCCAGGAACTCCGGTATTCATCTTTCCTCTCTTTATGCGGACAGGACCTGACAAACCACATCCTTGCACTTGCGATCGAATCTCTTCAGGCCGATTCCGGCTCCATAATGTTAACAGATAAAAAAAGTGGAGCACTCTCAATAGAGACTGTCCGCAGCCTCAAATACAAAGAAACTGCCCGGTTGAGGAATCTCCGGAAAGGAATCGCCTGGAAAGTAGTAAGTACCGGAAAACCGATGCTCATAAGGGGAAAAACCAGGGAAAGATCCGACCTGGTGTCCGCTGTCTCCTGTCCGCTTGTTTCTGATGAAACGGTCATTGGTGTCCTGAATATTAACAGTCAGAAGCCGGAGAGACATTTCGATCCCGAGGATCTTCAATTTGTGATGAAAATTGCAGGTTTCGCAGCAGGAATAATCAGAGACCAGAAAATTAAAAAGGAGGCGTTTACACAGTCAGTTTTGCTTGGGGCACGGGAGATTCTCGACCTTGACTTCCCTCTGGGTGAAAAATTGAATCTTCTCTTAATGAAGGTAGCCAACAGTTTCCGGGGAAAGATCTGCAATCTTTATTGGTATGACAAAGATTCCGGACGGTTCCTCGTTCAGGCATCAAGCTCATTTGATATCAACAGGATCGGGTTTGGAAAGGTAAAATTAAACGATTTCTTCACCGGAAGAATGATACGGTGCAAAGACTCCTTTACATTCAGTACTCATGCCGAAAACTCACGCAACAGGAAATGGTTTGTTGCCCAGCCCCTTTTCCAGAATGGAGAGATATCAGGGCTTATAATGCTTTACCTCCATTCAAACAAACGGGAGCTAAGTACTGAAAGTGAGGTACTGACTAAAATCGGAAAAATGCTTGAACAGGAATTGAGTAAAAACGCCGCTCTCAATACCGTATGGCTCGATTCAGTCAAGTATTCAGCCCTCTCAGAGGCTACTTTCAACCTGGCGGAAATACCCGATATCCGTAAACTGGCAAAAATGATTGTTACAGAAACCTGCCTTATCCTCGAAGCTGAAACCTGTATCCTGAGCCTGTACAACGAAGTAATGAACTGTTTTGAAATACTTGAATCCTTTTCCCTGAAAGGCAGCAAACAGGCCGAAATTCTTTGCAAAGTAGATAAAGCCATTACCCTTAAAGCATCGGTACAGAATACCCCCCTGCTTATCAATGATCTCTTCAAGGAGGGTTATGTCAGCAGCCAGATCCCAAGCAGATCGGTTATATCCATGTGTCTGCGCCAGAATGACAGAATAATGGGCGCAATTTCAATTTATGACAAAAACCAGTTCGATTCCTTCCAGCAGAAAGCTTTCTCTAACCACGACCAGGAAGTCTTCACCAGGTTATGCCTTCAGGCAGCAGCAGCAATGAACAGATTTCTGATGCTGAAAAAAAGATAGTATTAAAATTTCATTGTAAGAATACGGTAAGAGTGTTAATTTTAGATATATAACGGAGCAAACCTTAAAAACCTTAGAGGAGGTCTGAATGACTTATCACAAACTGTTTTTATCCATGGCCATAGTTGCTTTCGCTTTTGCCGGATGCAGCAGCAAAGTGGATATCAAGAAGGGCGACAAACTGGTTGTTCTCGAGACTTTAAGGGAAAAGGCTGAGACGCAATGGGAAGATTCATACACTGACGGATTCACTGCTGAAATCCCGAAGGGCACGGTTCTGGAAGTCCTTTACAATCCACGCACCGGAGCCAATATTATTGAGTGCAGGCCGATTGAGGTTGGTGGTAAATCTGATGCTTCAGCGGTTGAAGAATTTTTTGTTCCGGAACACATCAGAAATAAAGATGGATATGCAGGATACTCCTTCGCGATCAAAAAAGAGTTTCTAGGTACAAAAGTCAAGAAAGCCGACAAATAGGCCGGCCAGGGATCTGAAATAAGCTAAAAAGCCCGACCTTACCAAAGCCGGGCTTTTTAGTTTTATCCTTAGTCCCTCTATGATCTTCACGGCATATCAATATTCATTATCTTATTTCTCCCGCTCTCCGCGTCTTGGTGCTGGACTCTCATTTCCTGTATCCAGCATCCACAAAGATATAGTACTATTTTTTCTTTTTAGCTGGCTTCTTTACTGGTTTTTTCTTCTCAGTTACTTTTTTCGATGTACTGTCGATAAATGCCAGTACACTTTTTAAACTGTCAATAACACCGTAAAGTCCTTTAATCTCGGACTGAATATTCCCTATCTTCACCATTGCAGTATCTTTGAAAGGATCAAACTCTTTTCTTGGCAGCAGATCCTTTGTAGCAATAGTTGTTACTGAATTGATCCTCTTTTCGACATATTTACTGCCCAGAATCAACCCGGCACCAAGGATTGCAATTATAAATATAAACGCAATCACCTTCGCAACCGGAAACCCTCCGCCCCCTTCTGCCAGCGCATCAAATTCATCATCACTCGGTTTTCCGGAGTCCTTTTCGAAAGTTGAAACCTTCTCCTCTCTCGCTTCCTTTGGAGGCTCCGCGACAGCGTACCAGTAAACTCTCCCATGCTGGTTCTGCTTAGCTGTTACAAATCCTTTTCTGGCAAGGTTTTGTAGAAAATTCTGTACAAACTGCTCGTCAAGTTTCAGATGAAAGGCTATGTCTGAGACGTCCAAGTCCAGATTGTTGTTCTTTTTGATGAAGTTCAGAATCCTCTTTGAATGAATGTCCATAGAACCACCTTTGATGGGGAATACTTTTGTTCTGTTTCATCAATATAAAATGATCTACCCCTGAACAGTCTTTTTTTTCCAACTTCTTTCCAAAACCTCCAATTTGAACCCTAAGGGTTTGTATGCGGGAATTATTTTACTTTGGTTTACCTGATTAAAGGATTTCATAACTCGAAATAGAAAAAAGAATTTTGTAAATAATTTACTGGCGTTGCAAGATGGATAACCATCGGGGATTCTTTTCCTCTTCTGCCGCACGCCTGGGCAGAAGGAGCAATATTTTTTGATGGAGTAACCAAAATGCCCCAATCAGCAATTTCCGCTTATCTTAGCGGCAGAAATCCCGACCAGATAGATTCCGGCATGATAGCCTACCTTGGAAACCTCCAGGAGGTTTCAAAGGTATCTCCCGGTATCTGCAAATCTATCGTGAAGGAACTTGCTGATCAGAGATCGAATCTCAAGCTGATCGCAAGCGAGAATTACTGTTCTCTTTCAACACAGCTCGCTATGGGTAACCTCCTTACAGATAAATACGCGGAGGGCTATCCTTTTCACAGGTTTTATGCCGGATGCAGTAATGTGGACGATATCGAAGCCTATGCTGCAGAGCAAGCCTGTAAACTGTTTGGAGCAGAGCATGCCTATGTTCAGCCCCACAGCGGTGCAGATGCAAATCTGATTGCCTACTGGGCTATTCTTAACAGCCGCATCGAGATTCCCGAACTGGAAAAAATCGGTGAAACAAACCCCTCAAAGCTCTCCCAGGAAGACTGGAATACACTCAGGGCAAAACTGGGTAATCAGCGTCTTCTGGGAATGGATTACTACTCGGGCGGGCACTTAACCCACGGCTACAGGCATAATATTTCAGCACAGATGTTCGATTCCTAATNNATCCACGGGCCTTCTCGACTATGATGAAATAGAGAGAATGGCAATGGAGATAAAGCCTCTTATACTGCTGGCTGGTTACAGCGCCTACCCCCGGTGCATCAATTTTGCCAGGATGCGCCAGATAGCCGATAAAGCCGGAGCAGTATTTATGGTGGATATGGCTCATTTTGCCGGGCTGGTTGCCGGAGGTGTTTTCAAGGGAGATTTCAACCCGATTCCTCATGCACATGTTGTCACCACTACCACCCACAAGACACTCCGGGGACCAAGAGGCGGACTCATTCTCTGCGTTAAGGAATTCGCAGAAAGCGTGAACAAAGGATGTCCGCTTGTGATTGGTGGTCCACTGGCTCATGTGATGGCCGCAAAAGCGGTTGCTTTGACAGAGGCTAATTCTCCGGAATTTAAAAGATACGCCGCATCCATTGTCGAAAACGCCTCAACACTGGCAGGATTCTGCATGGAGATGAGAATGAAAGTTGCCACAGGAGGAACAGACAACCATCTGTTCCTTATCGATGTCACCCCCTTTGGCCTCACCGGACGTCAGGCAGAGAGTGCTCTGAGAGACTGCGGAATCACTTTAAACCGCAACTCTCTGCCGTTTGATCCCAACGGTCCCTGGTACACCAGCGGTTTACGTATCGGAACACCTGCTGTCACCACTCTGGGAATGGGACCGGAGCAGATGAAAGAAATAGCATCGATAATAAGCCTGGTCTTGTCAAATACAAAACCTGAGACCTCCACAAAAGGAGAGCAGGCCGGGAAACCATCGAAGGCAAAGTACTCTACCGATACAAACGCGGCTCAGGAAGCCATATCTCGTGTAAAGGCACTGCTTGATCGCTTTCCGGTCTATCCTCAGCTCGATCTCGATTTTCTCCAGAAGCAATTTTCCTGACCTGTATTCCCGGGAGCTGTTTAACAGGTCCCGGATTTACTTTTACCTGATTATTTTTTGTTAACCAAAGTCTCAGAACAGGTATTTTTTAATCATTTCATCACTTCAGTACCCTGTCCTCGCAAGTCTCCAACACCCCTGAAAAATCAATTTCATGCTGATTTTACTGGACAACAATTATCGCAGTGATTTATAATTCAGACATAGTTTTTCAAGTTCCTTTTCACTTGTCTTAACAGAAGGAGTGCGCATGGCAAAGAGCCTGACGCAATCTCAGATTATCGCGAAGCTTGCCGACAAAGTCGAGCTTCCGAAAAAACAGGTAAAGTCCTTCCTGGACAACCTGGCAAGTTTGGCTTATTCTGAAGCCAAAAATGGTTTCACGGTCCCGGGTCTGGGGAAACTTGTTCTGGTGCAGCGTAAAGCCAGAATGGGAAGAAATCCTGCAACCGGCGAGCAGATCAAAATTCCTGCAAAAAAAGTCGTGAAATTCAGGGTTTCAAAAGCTGCCAAAGATGCCATTGTCGGAGGGGCAAAGCCTGCACCGGCAAAACCGGCAAAAAAGAAAAGATAAAGCAGTTGCGGCGGGGTCCTCTGGACCCCGTAATTTTTTCTACCCCCTCCTGAGTTTCTCCAGAAGTCCCTTCATATCATCAGGCATATCACATTCAATTACACACCTGGTATTTGTGAACGGATGAATAAAAGAAATTAAGCGACAGTGAAGGGCGTGGCGATGGAAGGATAGTGTGTGCGCAGAGGGATTCTCACGCCATCTCTTGTATGAGTCCTCACTCATGCCGTAAAGCTTGTCTCCTACAATCCCGTTTCCTACAGCAGCAAGATGAATGCGTATCTGATGAGTTCTGCCGGTCAGAGGTCTTACTGTAATGAGGGAATGCCTGTTCCCTATAGCTGTTACCCCCAGAATATCAGTCACAGCCTTCTTGCCGTCCAAATCAACTCCAACCTTGTAACTGATCGAGGAAAGCATGTCTTTTTTTAACGGCAGAGAAATTTTCTTGATTCGGCTGTCAAAGAGATTGCTCACAATAGCAACGTACTCCTTCTCAACCAGTCCTTCAGCAAACAATCTCCCTGCTTCCGCCCTTACCGATGAGCTTTTTGCAATCAGCACCACACCCGATGTATCACGGTCAAGCCGATGAGCAGCATGAGCCAGAGGATATGGAGGTTCATGCACATGCCTCAATTGATAAATAAGATTATTCCTGAAAGACTTGCCGGCCCTGTGGACAAGAAGATTGCCGGGCTTGCTTACACCAATAAACCATTCATCCTCATAAATAATTCTGTAGGACAGATCGGCCGGTGGTTCCTGAAACTCTCCAGGATCGTAGATAATAACAGAACCAGGAAATACCTTCTCTTCTGCACCAGCCCTGTGACCATCGAGTTCCACAGAGCCGCTCTCCAGTATTCCGGCCCATTCTTCCTTTGTATGATATGTAAAACGCTTCGACAGGTAAAAAACCAGATCAGTACCCGGTGGGATGTTTCCGGGAATAACCGAACGAAATTTCATAACTCATTTATGTAAAGAGGCTTGTGGCCCTTGAAGGTGTCTGAATAGTAATTGATAATAATTACCTCTGTGCGGCGTGCCTTGTCAATGTTTATTATCAGCCGGTCGATGTATCTGCGCGCTATAAACAAACCCCGGCCATGGGAATCATAGAGCCCTACAGGAAGGCCGTTCTGATCACGGGAATTCTGGCGGTTAAGCCAGTAAAGCACATCGGTTTTCTTCAACCTTCCGCCGACATCACAGATTGAAACCGCGTACTTTTCACTATCCCTTGCGATTGTAACCCTGATGGCCTCATCCTCTGTAAGGACAAAATCATGCTCCCAAGTCTCCTTGCGGTCAGGGATCTCGTTTCTGATCCCATAGAAAATAGCATTGGTGAGAAGTTCCACAATCACCAGTTCGAGACGGTTTGCCTCCTCCTTGTCACCTATCATCTCGACTATTTTCATCGCGTCCTTGTCCAGGTTCCGCGAACTGAGAATTCTATACTGTGAACTCTGCACATCAGGCTCAAAATAGTGATGCAGCCCGAAAATGTCATTTCGCAGAAGCTTGTTTAAAATTGAGGAGAGCTCCGCGAAATTAAACGGCGATGTTTTGACAAATATATTACCAATATCATATTTCATCGCCATCTCAAAGTAGTCTTCGACATTGTAAGCTGTAATCAGCACCCTTTTTACTGCAGGATACCTGTCCCTCACTTCCTTCAACAGGTCAAAACCCCTCATTGCCGGCATGTTGATATCTGAGAGGACAAGGTCAATGTGTTCTCTGGACAGAACCTCGAG
>LFRM01219737.1_pt1 | contig 14352 bp, 9 predicted proteins | sample 618341 | NCBI WGS metagenome assembly LFRM01 (sample SAMN03654438, study PRJNA283298) | anaerobic digester metagenome | isolation source: pool of bioreactors CSTR01a, CSTR02a, and CSTR03a thermophilic anaerobic... | place: Denmark: Kgs. Lyngby | collected 2014-05-21 | reverse complement strand
AAACGCTGGAGTTAGAAGTAACAGAAACGCTGCTAATGACAGCGCAAGATGAAGCAACCGCCATGCTTACTGAACTTAAAGAAATGGGTGTTGGCATTGCCTTAGATGACTTTGGTACAGGTTATTCAAGCTTGGCTTATTTAAGCCGCTTACCCTTAAACGTATTAAAAATTGATAAATCTTTTGTGGATGGTTTGCCCAACCGTAATGATGATGTGGTGATTACCCACTTAATTATTCACATGGCAGCTCAGCTTGGCATTACCACCCTAGCAGAGGGTGTTGAAACACAGGAACAGCTTGAATTTCTTAAGCTGGCTGGCTGTCACCTAATTCAAGGTTACTTGTTGGCACGCCCTTTACCACCGGAAGAAGTAGCAGAATTATTGCTACAAAGTTACTAAGGAAAGCTTGATCACCATGCCACAATTAATACTGCTTTATGACACTGCTTGTGAAGCAAGGGTGCAAGAAAAGATTTTGCCCTTATTACCAAAAGATAAATTAATACTGCACCCTTGGTTAGAAGGTGCTTTGCCCAACTGGCCAGAAGGGACTCAGGTAATTACTTGGCTCGCCGATGCCGCACTTTATCAAGTGGTTCCACAAGCCATAGCTAAAGGCTGGGTGCTAGGGCTGTTACCTCACCCAGAAATGCTTGAAGCTGCTAAGGGTTTTAAAGTACCCAACAGCTTAGAAAAAGTGGTTGCTCAGTTAGACTTTACTGCGGAACCCATTGTTGTTGATCAGCTTTATTGTAACGATAAGCTGGTTTTTAATGCGGTCAGTATTGGTGACCCTTTTGGCTTACGAGCTTCTTCACGAACTGAAAAGCTTTCATCACGTTGGCGGCGTTTTAAGCTGCTGGTTGCTAGCCTGAACAAAGTACGCTTAAGAGCGTTTACTTTAACCACGGATAAAGAAAAAGTATTAGAAACTGCCGCCCTAGGCATGGTGGCAGTAGACAGAGGCGATGCCAGTGCTTTTACGCGCCGTGTGGTAGATAAAGTAGTGGCTGATGATCGTCAGCTTAACCTGCTTATTCTATCGCCACGCAGCCTATTACAAGCATTTGGTTTTTTAATTGCTTCTATTTTCTTGGGTTTTTTAGGCATTAATCGTTTACCCAAATACCTTGGCCTGATTAAAAGTAGCGCAGTAAAAATAGAAGCCAATCAGCCCGTTACTTATATCGTCGATGGTCAAAAGTTTAAAAGTAAAATTATTCAACTAAGAGTCGATGCTGCTGCTTTACGCTTGTTTAATAATTTTTTAGAAACTAGTAGCCTTGGGCACCAAACCAATGGCAAAGAAGTGTTTAGGGTGCAAGGCTTGCCTATAGGTGAAGCCAAGCGAGAGCTAATCGCCTACCCCTTGCCTTGGATTCATCATGCTGGAACGGATGAATTTAAAGACTTATTTCTTATTTTAAAAGAAAATGCTAAAGCCTCAGAGGTGTACCTAACCTTAATGGTTTTAGCAACGCTATTAGCCTTAACTGGCTTATTTGCTAACTCTGCGCCGGTTATTATCGGTGCCATGATTCTAGCGCCACTTATGTACCCAATTATTTCTTTGGCAATGGGTGTGTTGCGTGAAGATAACTCGCTTATGTTTGAAAGCAGCCGTTCACTTTTATTGGGCGTGGGCTTGGCGTTAGGTTGCGCTACAGTAATGACTTGGTTAATTCCTCTTTGGTCAATTAATGATCAGATAGCAGCAAGGCTTAGCCCCACTTTGCTAGATTTAGGCGTAGCCATTATTTCTGGTATTGCAGGCGCTTATGCCCATTCCCGTGCTGAAGTAGCTAAAAGTTTGGCAGGTGTGGCCATTGCTGTTGCGCTAGTACCACCCTTGGCGGTGGCAGGCATAGGCATAGGTTGGTTCGATTGGGCTGTTTTTTGGGGCGCTTTTTTACTTTTTTTAACCAACTTGGCCGGCATTGTTCTAGCTGCTGCACTTACTTTTATGGTGCTAGGTTTTAGCCCGTTTAAGTTGGCGCGAAAAGGTTTGGTGGTTTCTTTAGTTATTGTGGTGCTAGTCAGTATTCCACTGGTTAACAGCTTTGCACGCATGGTTGATGAGCATGGTGTTACTAGTAGTTTGGAAGGTCAGGTTTTTCATGGCACTCGACTAGAAGACGTGCGTGTGCAGCTTGGCAGCCCTTTGTTGGTTTCTGTGCGCTTGCTTGCAAAAGAGCCATTAAGCTTGGTTGAAGTAGACCTAATTAAAGAAGAAGTAGAGCGAACTTTACAGAGGCCAGTGCGTTTAGAGGCTTTTCTAGTGCTGGTGCGCTAGCTTTATAATTGGTTTGGGTTTTATGGTAATGTGTTTACCTTAGGTTTAGGTAAATAATTAAACTGTAGTTTGATAATTAAAAAAACAAAGGAATCTTGCGATGCTGGCACAACTCACTATGACTCGAAAGTTGCTGTTCACTCTATTTCCACTAACATTCATTATTCTGCTGGGCATGTTGCTATTTATTCATGATGCTGTTGATAAAGCAGTAACAGTAAAAGCTGTACAAGCTGCTGAAGAGTTAGCCTTGTCTGAAGGCCAGCAGGTGTTAGACAACCTAGTTAAAGGCTTGGGTGGCCTTGAAGCCTTGGGGGTTGTTTTAAAAACTCAAGACCAGTTTGCGCCTCAAGATCGCCGTGCAATTATTAATAGCTATTTAATTAGCTATTTAAAAGAGCGTAAAAACTTACTAGGTACTTGGACTATTTGGGAACCCAATACACTGGATAACCTTGATAGCTATTACCGGAACACTGAAGGGCATGATGAAACAGGGCGTTTTTTAGCCTATTGGGTGCGTGACAAAGGCCAAATTAGACGCGAGCAAGTTGTGGGTTATGAAGCCCCCGATGCCGATTATTACCAAGTAGCCAAGCGCACCCTGAAGCCTGCGATTGTTGATCCTTACCGCTATGAATTGGATGGCAAAAGTGTGCTTATGTCTTCTGCCGTTGTGCCTATTATTGTAGAAGGTAAGTTTTTAGGGGTGGTGGGTTTTGACTTTACAACCGACAACCTGCAAGCGTTTGTTAGCAAGCTAAGCCATAACGGTGGCGTGTCTGCGCTCTTTGGTCAAAAAGGAACCATTATTGGTCACCCCGATCCTTCGCGCCTAGGTAAAAACATGCTAGAGACCGAAGCAGATTTGATGGGTGATAAAATACAAGCTGGGTTTAGTGCTGTTGTCGCTGGCCAGTCTTATACCACACAAATATACAACGCTTTCTTTGGTGAAGATGTACTGGTTGTTTTTGCACCCATAAGCTTGGGCGCGGCAGAAGGCCATTGGTCTTTTGCTATGGCTATGCCAATGAGTGAAGTGCTAAAAGACGTTAATGCAATTGTGCGCCAGCTAGTTGTAATTGGCTTTATTAGCTTGTTAGTCTTGCTACTAGTCATGATTTGGTTGTCACGCAGCATTGCTCGCCCCTTAGAACATGCCGCAGCAGCGATGGAAGACGTGGCTAGCGGTGAGGGCGATTTAACCCGCCGTTTACAAGTTACAGGTAAAGATGAAGTGGCGCGTTTAAGCACCGCATTTAACGCCTTTGCTGAACAAGTTCGCACCCTAGTTAGCCAGCTTGCTGATCATAGCCAAACCCTTGCCAGCACTTCTGCCCAGTTAGAACAAACCAGCAGCCGCGCCTCGCAAGGTGCTATGCAACAGCGCAATGAAATTGACCAAGTTGCTGCAGCAATGGACGAACTAACAGCAACGGTACACGAGGTGGCAGGAAGTGCTCAGCGTGCTTCAGACGCTACCCAAGCAGGGCGACGTGAAGTGGATGCTGGTGCCAAAGTTATTGAAGGTGTAGCTAAAACCATTAGTGGTCAGGCCAATGAAGTTGATAAAACGGCTCAAAAACTAGCCGAGCTTGAAGGGGCTAGCAATGAAATTGAAGAAGTTATTACCACCATTCAAGCCATTGCAGAACAAACCAACCTGTTGGCGTTAAATGCTGCCATAGAAGCGGCGCGCGCTGGTGAACATGGCCGTGGTTTTGCGGTGGTGGCCGATGAAGTACGCAGCCTTGCCACTCGCACTCAAAGTTCAACAGAAGAAATTAGTTCAACCATAGTGCGCTTACAAGCCATGACGCGTGAAGCTGTAGAGGCGATGGGCGCAAGTAAAAAGCTTTCGGAACAAAGCGTTGTAAGCGCCAACGATGGCCTAACGGCTTTGGAGCAGATAGCTGATCAAATGCGCCAAATTGAAGATATGAACCTACAAATTGCTTCCACTACTGAAGAGCAGTCGGCCACCACCGAAGAGTTGGCACGCAATACTAGCCGTATTGGTGAATTGGCCGACGAAGCAACCCAAGGGGCAAATGAAACGGCTGAAGGAAGCCAAGCGATTGAAGCTTTGGCTAAGCAGTTGAATAGTATAATCAGCCGTTTTAAGTATTAATTTTTGGAGATAAACATGAGCAAGCAACACCTGATAGTGTTTGATACCACCTTGCGTGATGGCGAGCAAAGCCCTGGCGCATCCATGACTAAAGATGAAAAAGTGCGTATTGCACTGATGCTAGAAAAAATGCGCGTCGACGTGATTGAAGCAGGTTTTGCCATTGCCAGTGAAGGTGATTTTCAGGCAGTAAAAGCGGTGGCTGAAGCAGTAAAAGATTCGACTATTTGTTCTTTGTCACGGGCGATAGAGGCTGATATTAGCCGTGCTGCTGAAGCCATTAAACCGGCTAATTCAGGGCGTATTCACACCTTTATTGCCACCAGCCCCATTCACATGAAATATAAGCTGCAAATGCAGCCCGATGAAGTGATAGAGCAGGCCGTTAGGGCGGTACGTTTTGCGCGTAACCTAGCGGCTGATGTGGAGTTTTCGTGTGAAGATGCGGGCCGTTCAGAAATGGACTTTTTGTGTCGCATTGTTGAAGCAGCGATAGATGCTGGCGCACGCACCATTAACATTCCCGACACTGTCGGCTATGCCATTCCTGAGTTGTATGCTGAACAAATTCGTACCCTAATTGAGCGTGTGCCTAACAGTGACAAAGCCATTTTTTCTGTGCATTGCCATAACGATTTGGGTTTAGCTGTGGCTAACTCTTTGGCCGCAGTTCAAGCGGGCGCACGCCAAGTAGAATGTACCATTAACGGTTTGGGCGAGCGGGCAGGTAATGCTTCGCTAGAAGAGCTAGTGATGGCGGTTAGAACCCGCCCCGATGTGTTTAATGTAGAAACACGCATTAACCCTGTGTATATCGTGCCTACCTCACGTTTAGTTTCTACCATTACTGGTTTCCCTGTGCAGCCTAACAAAGCCATAGTGGGTAAAAATGCTTTTGCCCATGAATCAGGTATTCACCAAGATGGTATTTTAAAACACCGTGAAACCTACGAAATTATGAAAGCCGAAGACGTGGGCTGGCACACTAATTCACTGGTTTTAGGCAAGCATTCTGGCCGTAATGCCTTCCGTGCGCGTTTACAAGAACTAGGCATTAACTTTGCTTCTGAACAAGAGCTAAACACCGCTTTTACCTTGTTCAAACAGTTAGCAGACAAAAAACATGAAATTTATGATGAAGACTTGCAAGCCCTAGTCACCGACACCCGTGCGGCAGCGGCGGCAGAATATTTGCAGCTGGTGGCTATGGAAGTCCAGTCTAAAACAGGTGAAACGCCACTGGCTAAGGTGGTGTTAAATGTTGAAGGCCAAGAGCTTAAAGCCGAAGCGCAAGGTTCAGGCCCTGTTGATGCTGTTTTTAAAGCCATTGAAACCCTAACAAAAAGTGGTGCAAGCCTAGAGCTTTATTCGGTGAACGCCATTACTTCAGGTACCGATTCGCAAGGCGAAGTAACGGTTCGCTTAGCTTTGGGTGGCCGCATAGTGAATGGTTTAGGTGCTGATACCGACATAGTGATTGCCTCTGCTAAGGCTTATATTAATGCTTTAAATGCACTGCAAAACCATGCCGACCGCAGGCACCCACAAGAGGCTGATATTTAAATGCAGCTAAGCGCACAGCAGCGTTATGCTACCTTGCAGGTGATGGGAACCCGTTTGTGGGTTCCAAGGTTTCAACTGCAAGGCGCTGCTGCCAGCAGTGTTTGTGATTGGCCCGCGCCTGCCAAGCAGTTAAGTGCGCGTGAACGCCTGCTACAACAGCAGGCATTAGCTGCACCTTCAAGTTCAGCAACGGCTCCAGTTACACCTACACCCCAACAGCCTCCTATAGCTTCGCCCTTGCCTACCAATTTTCAAGCACCGCCGGTTAAGTTACCGCCTCAGCCCCTTGTTCAGCAGCAAGCAACGCAACCCGTTGCAGCTTTACTGCCGTTGCAAGCCAATGTTTGGTTACTGGCTAATGGTTGGCAATTGGTGTTGGAAAATACTAATGGCTCGCTTGGCTTGCAAGAGGTAGACGTTAGATTACTGCATAACTTACTGATTGCACTTTACCCTGGTGGTTTAGGCATTATTACCCAGCAAGTTTTTAGCTGGCCTTTGCCGGGTGTGCCGGTTGCGGTGGGCGATGAAGGTGAATTAAGCATGGCCTTACAAGCCTTTTTAACCGGCGCTCGCCTTCAAGGTGTGCAGTTAGGCGGTTGCCTAGTATTTGGTGAGCGGTTGTTTAATTTAATGAACAACAATATTAACCTGCCACGTTTGTTCGCTAGCCCTTCCTTAGCTGAATTACAGCAAAATCCAGCGGCTAAACAAGCCTTCTGGCAACAGGCAGGCAGTTCAGGATTAAGAGCCGCTTTTGCCAGTTCGCCGGTAACTTTTTAACTTCTAGTTTTTTAGGCTTAAGTTTTTTAGCCCTAACCTTGAAAGAGTAACGATGAGTTTTGAAATTTTAGACGCAGCCGCTTTAACTGAAGTGGTTCAGCTGGCAGAAAAATCTGACCCTTATGCTTGGCCTTTACCTCAATGGCGTTCTAGCCTTAAAGATGATTGGGTATTAGCCAAGCGTGAACAGGGTGTTTTGGTTGGTTTGTTGGTTTTAAAGCCTAATCTTTATGAAACTGAACTGCTGTATTTATTGGTTGCGCCTAAAGCTAGGCGGCAAGGTTTAGCGGCAGAGTTGCTTGATAAAAGCTTAGTACACAGTGAAGCACTCAATGCTGAACGAATGCTGTTAGAAGTAAGGGCTTCCAACCAGCCAGCCATTGCACTTTATAAGGGTAGGGGGTTTGTGCAAGAGGGGAAGCGTAAAAACTATTATCCCTTACTAGCGGATGATAAAACTGCTGCGAGTAAGGGATATGAAGATGCTTTGTTGCTAACACATTGGTTTATTTAACGCGTAGTTAATTATAAATTTGTATCAGCTTCTTCCTGCTGTGTTTCTTCTTGTGTCTCTTCTGCTGCTGCAGTGTCTGCTGCAGGTTCTAATTCACTGAACTTACCAAGCAGCTGCCCTAAACGTGCTTCCCAAGCATATTTTTCATCTTTGAGAGCGGCGTTTTCTTCTTTTAACTCATCCATTTCCATGCGTAAAATTTCTAATGAGTCTAAGGTTGTTGCAACTTTTGCTTCTAACTGGCTCAGTAATTGCAGGCTCATAAAGCACTCCTATAAAGAAAGATGGTTATTTAATTTAATTGTTACTATTAGAGTCATTTTAATGGCTGAGTGCAACTGTATTCTTTGCACACCAGCCTGTTAAAGCATATCTTCAAAAGGGTTTTTAAGATTTAAGGATACTTTTTTAGCATAGCCGGGTATTTCTAATGACTCGGCACTTATCTTCAGTTCTTCACCTTCTAAAACATTCACACCAAACTGGTAATTAAGATTAAAGCGGCCAGCAGTAAAATCAGCATCGTGCTGTTGGCTTGCTGCTAGGGTTTGTTCTGCTTTTGCTTGGTGTGCTTGCATGGTTTTAGCACCATAACGAGCCATTAACATGCCTTGCGTTACCTTGGGTGACAGCACTAGTGCGCTGGCATTGTTGCCACCAAAGCCTTTGGCGTTTAATAGCGCCATGTCCATGCCTTCGCAGCCAATTTCTTGGTGCTGGTTGTTCAGCTTAAGGTTTGAGTCGTGAATGTCGCTAGCAAAGTTATCCACAGTAGTAATGCCCGGTAACCAGCCTTCTGCCCAAGTGCCTAAGGCGCTCATTATTTGGTCGCCACCAGCAGTGCCTTGCGAATGCCCTACATAGGCTTTAATAGCGGCAATTGGCCAAGCTTTAATGCCCATTGCTTTAGCCACTTCGTTAATAACGTGAGATTCAGTGGTACGGTTTTTGGGTGTGCTAGTGCCGTGGGCGTGAACATAGCTGCGCTCTTGCAAGGCTTTTTCACCCAAGAGGCTACGGCCTAAGGCAGCCGCTTTGGCTAGGGTTAAGTAATTGCCTATGCCTGGTGCTGAAATGGAACGCTTAAAACCATCGGCATTGGCAAAAACTTCCGGCACTGAGCCTAATATTTGTGCGCCGGTTTCAACGGCAAGATCATCGGCTACCAGTAAAATAAACTGCGCCGATTCAGCAATAGTAAAACCACAGTTGTCTGCAAAAGGGCGGCAGGCACGGCGGTAATGGGCGTCGGTTAGCTGTTCCACACCGTCAAGATTACGCAAGCTAGCGTTATCTGCCAAAGCACCCATCGCACGAAAGCCTTCAATAATTTCTGGCGTAACCGGCGCATCGGATGTTCCTACCACTGCAATTTTTAAGCGCCCTGAACGAATAGCGTTGGTGGCAGCTTGCAGGTTATAAAGAAAAGTAGCACAAGCACCAAGTAAACCGCTGGACTGGCCAATATTGCCAAGCATATAGGCGTTAATAAAATCAGCAGTCATTTGTGCATAGCCTAAAGGCATTTGTTTGGAAGTGGTGCGCTTGCCTATAACTGGGTTTTGTAACAAACCACCCCAGCCTTCTTGGTCTAGCTGACCAATGGAATTGCTGGCAAACACGCCTATTTGGTCTGGGTTCACTTGGGCAGCTAAGTCTTGCCAAACAAGGCCACTTTGGCCTAGTAAATCAGACACACCAAACACTGCCATTTGTAGGGCGCGAGGGTGGTTTGCACTGCGGTAATGTGCGCCAGGGTTAAACCCAGTCGGCAACATGCCCGCTGCTTGAACTAGGGCTTCGTGTGGGTCTGCCATAGTAAACTCTTGCGGTTCGGTAAGCGTAACTTCAATTTCAGTGGTGGAAATATCACGCAACTGCCAGTTAGCAGGAATTCTTTGTGGCAGCTGGCGTTGGCGTAAAATAAACCTTAGTGGGCTGGTGTCTGGCTTTAGGGTAAGCGTTCTTCTGCCAGGTTGAGCGTGTACATCAAACCAGTCTGGGTGAATGCGGCGAATAAGTGTGTTATCAAGTAAAGCTTGTTTTTTTTGCTCTAGCAGCAAAGCCGCACTGAGGGTTTCACCTTTAGCCGTTAACCATTCATCTGCGGCGGTTTGCTTAGCTAGCCCTGTTAGGCTGGCCAAAGCTAACAAGCTAGCTTGTTGTTGGCCTAATGAAAGCTGGCTAAGAATTAGGCGTTTGAAAGCATGGTGACCGGATGTGCGTCCTGCAGGGCTGACGCCGCCCATACCGATAATGACTGGAAGGTGTGACAAAAGACTATCCTCAGGATAAAAAATTCTGTGTATCTTAACATTGCCATTTAAAACGGGCTATGCAGCAAGGCTTAGTCACTAAAGTAACCTTAATTCTCTTGCGCGAGTTAACGCTTGGGTGCGAGAGCTTACATCTAATTTACGCAGAATATGACGAATGTGGGTTTTAACTGTGTGAAGTGAAATAAATAACCGCTGGGCAATTTCTTTATTTGCTAAACCTTCAGCCACCAATACTAACACCTGTTCTTCTCTTACTGAAAGTTCCTCACGCGGGCGAATGGGGTCATTGCTGGTGTTACTGGAAGAGAGTTCTAACTGGCTAAGTAAATGCTGCACAAATTTTAATAGATTAGAACCTTTTGCTAGCTGTTCTTTTAATGGCAAAAACAAGGTTAATAAACTTTTGTCGGCACTTAAAAAAGGCATACAGAAGTTTTCTGGTTCGGCTAGTTGCAGTGCTTGGCGCAGGGTGCTTAAAGCTTCTTTATTTTGGCGACTGTGTTTAAGTGCCAGCGCCTTGTGTACTAATACAAACAACCCAGCCACTGGGTAATTAGTAGTTAGCCTTAATTGTTCGTTTAATAGGTTTAAAGCTTGGTTATAACGCCGGTGGCTCATTAAAGCACGGCTATACAAGAGTTGTAAAAGTTGGTTTTGTAAGGGCAGCTGCACTAAAGAAGGTTGGGGTGGCTGATCAATTAGCTGTTGTAGCCAATTAAGAGCTAAATCAAGCTTACCTTCGTCTAGCCAAAGGCTTGCTTTTAAAGCAGTAATTATTGGTAGCCAACTAACCGAGGCAGGTTGTTGTAAGTGTAGGGTGTGTTCAGCCTTGGCTAGCCAATCAAATGCCGCCGTTAAATTACGGTTAGAACGCGCCACTAACGACAAAATTAAGTAGCCACTCACTAAATGTTGATCGCCACTGGGTTGCAGTAAAGCTATGGCTTCTTCTAAAAACTGGGTGGCTAACAGCGGCTTTCCTTGGCACCAGTGCAGGTAGCCTTTAAGCAATAACAGCCTGCCTTTAGGTAGGGGCTGGTGGGTGGGTAGTTGCAAGGCTTTGTTTAGTAAGTGTTCTGCTAGGCGTAAATGGCCTTTATTTATTTCTAGGTTAACTTGGTCATAGGCCAAAAGCTGTTGTAATTCAGGGCTGCCCGTTTGGTGTGCCAGCATCTGTGCTTCACGGTTAAACCCTCTGGCAGCAGGCAAGAGGTTACGAGAAATGTGCCAGCGAGCAATTAAAAGTAACGCATGAATAGCCACTTCAGGCTGGTGTTCTTTTAGTTCTGGGTAGATAACTAAGGCTTTTTTTACGGCCTGTTCGGCTTGTGGTTCATTGGCTAGTAAATAACAGTTAATTAATTTAGCTTCAGGCAGGTTTTTGAACTGGCTGGCGCTTAGCAGTTGTTTGGCCGCTTGAAATTGGTTAGCAAACAATAAGGCCCAGCCACTTAGTAGGGTGAGTTCTGCTGAAGCTGCAATCTTTTCACTGGGCAGGCTGTTGCGCCAAATTAAAAACTGGCTAGGGTCTAGGCTGCGTAACAGATGGCTAGTGAGTTGTTTCATATAGCTGGCCAAGGCTTCTGTTTGCCCTGCTAAAAAAGCCTGTTGTGCCGCAGAAAAAAACAACCCTTGTTTGGCTAGGGCGCAGGCTGCATTTAGGTGAAAAGCCTTGTCTGTTGCAGAGGGTGGACTGTCTTTTTGAAACACCTGCTTAAGCAGTAAAGGGTGCAAGCTAAACCAAGGCTCAACATTCATTTGGCTAGCATTTTTTGTAAATTGAGTGGCAGCAGCAGGCAGCAATAACCCCATCATGGCTAGTTGTTCTAGTGCTTCTTCTGCCACAGGGCTGCCTGTTAACTCGCTAAGCAGGCTGGCACTGGCAAAGTCAATTTTTGCTAACAGGCTTAATAACTGCTGCTGTGGGTGGGTAAGTTTTGCAACTACCTGCTGTTGCAAGAAAGGGCGCACTTTTTCTAGGCTGCCGGTTTGGCAAATAAGTTTTAATGCGGCTGGCCAGCCAAGGGTTTGCTGCCAAATCTTGGTGACCGAAGTAAGGTCAAACGTTTTGTTTAACTGTTTTAATAACTGCCTAACTTCATCTTGGGTAAAGTCTAAATCTTGGCGTTGAATTAGGGTTAGTTGGTCGGTGAGTTGTAAGTGATTAAGTTGCTGTAAAGGTAAATAAGTGCGGCTAGCAATGATTAAATTAAGTTTGCTGGGCAGGGCTTGCAGCAGTAAATCAACTAGGTTAAGCGTGGCAGTGCTAAGTTGGCTGGGGTAAATTAAGTTTTCAGCCGTATCTAAAACAAGTTGGCTGGGGCTATTAAGTGAAACTTTAATTTCTGCTATTAAAGGCAATAACAGGGCTTCTAATGCGTTGGGGTTTAAGGCATTAAACGTCAGTTCATCGGGCGAAATATTGGCCAAAGCAGCCAGCGTTGTTTCGCCTAGGTTGTTGGGTAATTCAGGCAGTTTGCGTAGGCTAAGCACTAGCCCATAAATTAAGTTGGCTGGAGTTAGGTTGCTAGAAGTAAGGTTAAGCCAAGCAACGGCTGTTCGTTTACTGTTTTTCCATTGGCTAAGTAGCAGTGTTTTACCGCTGCCTGCTGGTGCTAACAAAAGGGTTAGGCGTTGCTTAGCAGCCGCTTCAAGCTTGCTAAGTAGGCGGTCGCGAACCAACGTTTGTGCTGGCATTTTGGAAGGTTCAAAACGAAAAGAGAGCAGACTAAAGTTGTTAAGCTTAGGCTTTTTTACTGGTGTGCTAGTCATTTAACCCCTTATCTCCACTTGCCGTTAAAGCCATTAAACTAAGCTAGAGCGGCAAGAGAGACAAGGTTTTTAGCTGTTAACGACCACCAGCACGGTTTAAAGCGGCAGGCGTAAAGCTGCTGCGCTGTGCTTTATAATCCCAGTTATAACCGCGAGTATCATTGATTAAGCCCGACACTAAATAACGGCCATTAACTAAGTCATAAAGGGTTTCTGCTGCATACCAAGGAATTTGTACGTCTTGGAATTGAACCGTATGGCCCTCGGCTACACGCCACAAATTATCACGCCCGTCGTAATGGTCGACGTGGGCAATTTGGTAGGTGTCTTCGTCAAAGTACATCACTCGCTTAGCATAAATATGGCGCTGACCGTCTTTTAATGTGCCTTCTACCTGCCAAACACGGTGCATTTCATAACGGGTATGATCAGGGTTCATGTGGCCAGCTTTTGCAATGTCGCCAACACTTAAATTGGTATCTAGCAGCTTATAAGCGTTATAGGGAATGTACATTTCTTTTTTGCCAACTAGCTTCCATTCATAGCGGTCGGGCGAGCCGTTAAATACGTCTAGGCCATCGGAAGTACGCTGACCATCGGCTGCTGTACCTGGTCCGTCATAAGCAACCTGTGGCGCACGGCGTACACGGCGTTGCCCAGCGTTATATATCCAAGCACGGCGCGGCTCTTTCACTTGGTTCATGGTTTCTTGAACCAGCAGCACAGTACCCGACAAGCGGGCTGGCGCGGTGACTGATTGTAAGAAGTAGAAAAGGCTGTTTTCTACAGGGTCGCCAATAAACATAAACTCTTCAGACAGGGTAACGGCGGTGTAATTACCGCTAGCCTGAGGCGTTACTAGGCTTACTTCACGTTCAGCACCTTCACCACGGTAGCGAAGTGAATGGTTCCATACTAATTCCACGCCCGTTTTTGGTAAGGGGAAGGGTGTAATTTGTACAAAGTCTTCAACACCATTACCGCCTTCAACTAGCTTGGCTGTTTTGGCGTTGGCTTTAACTTGGTCGTAAACAGCTTGGGGGTAGTTGGCAGTACGGTGGCTTTTATAAACCGGAATCGAAAAAGTGTCTGGGTACTTTTTCAGCATTTCTATTTGGCCAGGTGCCATGTTTTTTTCATACTGCTGGTAGTTTTTGGCAGTAATGGTAAACAAAGGCTTTTCGTTAGCAAAGGGGTTGGTGTAACCCTGCTTCCAACCACCATTAGCTTGCTTTAAGCCACCGTCCCAAGCAGGGATTTTGCCATCGGCGTTGCCAGCCCGCTCAGCACCCATAGGCGTAAGCGTGTTGCCACCAAGGTTTTCTGCTGCAAAGGCTGAGCCAGTAGAAGCTAATAGGCCAGCGGCAACTAGGGCTGTTGCCAGCCCACTTAAAGAAAAGCTTTTAGATAAGTTGCGATTTAACTGTTTCATAAGACGTTATCCTTTAATGCTGTTTTTGTTCTTAAGCTTAGAAGTTCACACCAACACTTAGACTAATAAAGTCACGGTCATCTAAATCCCAATAGTCAGTGGTTAAGTAGTTGGTGTAGCTAAGGTTGGCTGTGTAGGTGTTCATGTATTCTGCACCTAAAGCAGTACCAAGAATCATGCGGCCTTCATAAAACTGGCTGCCTGGCTCTGGGCCGTAACCATTAACATCGTGGCTCCAAGAAAGTGTTGGCTTAAGCGTTAAGCCGCTAATTAAAGCGTTGGTATATTCCAACTGGCCCACTAAACGGTAACCCCAAGACAGTTCGGTTACATAGCCATTGTCGGCAAACACAACGGCTGGGTTTACTACGTCAGAAGCCTGACCAGAACCTTCTTTACCAAAAGAACCATAAACAGATGAACGGCCAAAGCGCATGTCTTTAGTGTCAGGCAAATCGTTTACATAGGTAAAGCCCACTTCACCAATAATGCGTAGATTATCGGCGGCTAATACACGGTTAATGTCGTGAATAAAGGTTGTTTGGAACTGGAAAACATCGTGCTCACGGTAACCTTT
>LFRM01227873.1_pt2 | contig 14366 bp, 12 predicted proteins | sample 618341 | NCBI WGS metagenome assembly LFRM01 (sample SAMN03654438, study PRJNA283298) | anaerobic digester metagenome | isolation source: pool of bioreactors CSTR01a, CSTR02a, and CSTR03a thermophilic anaerobic... | place: Denmark: Kgs. Lyngby | collected 2014-05-21 | reverse complement strand
TAGCGAGAATTTGCTGAAAACAAGGGGATACATGACCCCTTAATGCCAGTTTTTTAAGATTCGAGACCCCAGAAAATTTTGTGTAAATTGGATTAAATAGCTTCCTTTCAGACAAGAATTAGGGTAAGAAATAATTCAAATCTGAAAGGAAGCTTATTATTCATTATTTACACAAAATTTTCTGGGGTCTCAATATTAGCGGTCATTTTTATGTCGGAGTGCCCCATCCATTCTTGAACATCTTTTAATGTGAGGCCTTGTGTTATCTATAAGCTTGCGCAGATATGCCGTAATTCACGGTTTTTTAATATGAGGTACTATTGTGTTGAGAAAAAATATTACAATTGCAAATAACATTACCCGACAATTATTTATAACGAAATGTGAAAATGTTAATAAAACAAGTGAGCCAAACACAACCCCTAATCCGAAAATAATGTGCCAATGGCTATTTCTGTTTGCTAGATTAAGGGGAATGGAACGCCAAAGTGATATTGTTGCTCCATCTTTGTGCACTGCTTTCACCAGTTCATCGTAACTAGAAAAAGGTATTTCATTTTCATACTCCATTTTCTCTCTTTTACATATACAAGCATATCAATGAATTATTGGTATTTCAGTAAACGACATAATTGATTATAGTTATTTTAATTATCAGGGGGAAACCAAACGCTGTTCGGCTTTCCTCTCTGTATTCAAGTATATAAAAAGGCTCTACACAAATAGTCAGGGATAACACTGCGAAAAATTATACGGAGTCTGGAGTATTCACCGTGTAAAATGACACGGTCTGTTGCTTGTTATATTCTTTTCGTGTACGCACACAATTTTTTGTGAGGTGTTATTATGGGGAAAGATGAAGGTGTTAAAACGAAAGAAATCTCCTTTTCTTTTTGGGGAATAGGCACCTGCTGTATCGGGCTTGGCGGCAAGTGCGGCTTATCAACTGGGAGATTTTTAACAGGCCCAGCAAAGGCAGCCTGAACGGGTTTTCCCACATTTCGGTGCGCGCCGTAGACAGTAAAAGGAGTATGACCGGCAGCGCGTCCTTGTGGAAAACTGCCTGTCCGCAATGCTCCTGCTCATATTGACAGATATCGCGCGGGGCTCTGCTGCTGCGCGGCCGCAATATCAGCCGCGCCGACAGCAGGGCTGAGGAAATCCTGCAATATATCAGAGAGCATCACCACGAGGAGCTTGGCAACCAAAAGCCGGGCAGGCTGTTCGGATTTCATCCGAACTATTTAAACCGGCTGATGGTGGCCCATACCGGACTTTCGCTCTACAGGTATGTTTTGAAATACCGCATCAACCGCGCGATAGACCTGCTTCAGACAACCGATATGCCGGCTTTTGAGATTGCCGAAAGAGTAGGGTTTAAGGACTATAACCATTTTTTAAAATATTTCAAAAAACAACCGGCTACACCACCCGCAGCTTTCGGACTTAACCTGAAAATCCGCAAAAAACCATTTGTGTGTTTTTGCGGCCGGTTTTGACCTGTTTAAAAATAAATTCAGATGATTTCTTCTTTGGGCGCGGTGTTAATTTTTGCGGTTCAGAGCACAGATTTGAGGTGTTCGGGAAGCTCTGGTTTTACCATATTTGGGCGGTTATTTGCCCTGAAAAATCCGGCGGGCGTTCCGGCTTTGGATTGACAAAAACTTGTTTTTGCTTTATATTTATTTGGAATAGGAATTAAAATCGACATCCGCGCCGGCGCAAATCTGCCGCGCCCGGTTAAATGAATATTCGGAATGCCGGTGTCAAATCTGCAAAACCCCAAAGGCTGCAGGTTGTTTTTTTGTTATGGGGGCACGCTGTAAAACTGTTATTTGCCCGCTTTTTGCAGGGCGGAATACCGCGGTAAAGGAAACAAAAGACCCTGTTCGAGGACAAAATCTGACTTTCTTCCCCTACAATGCACGGTGAAGAAATCGAGTATGTCATGCAGGCGTACCAGACCAACTGGATGTCCACGGTCGGGGAGAATATCAACGTTATCGAACGCCTGATTTGCGAAAAGGTCGGGTGTAAGTACGCGGTTGCGCTGTCAAGCGGGACGTCGGCGCTTCACCTTGCGGTAAAACTCGCCGGCGTAAAGCCGGGCGACAGAGTGTTCTGCTCGGATTTGACCTTCAACGCGACCGTGAACCCGGTTATTTATGAAAAGGGCGCGCCTGTTTTTATTTACGCGGAATACGACACGTGGAACATGGACCCAAAAGCGCTTGAAAAAGCGTTTGAAATATTTCCCGGCATCAAAGTGGTGATTGTCGCGAACCTCTACGGAACCCCTGTGAAATTTGACGAGATACGCGCCGTTTGTGAAAAACACGGGGCTGTTCTAATCGAAGACGCGGCCGAGTCGCTCGGCGCCAAGTACAAGGGGAGGCAGACCGGCTCGTTTGGTGCATACAACGCAATCTCCTTCAACGGGAATAAGATAATCACCGGTTCTTCGGGCGGCATGCTTTTGACCGACGACCCCGACGCGGCCGGCAAAGCCCGCAAGTGGTCAACCCAAAGCCGGGAGGACGCCCCGTGGTACCAGCACCGGGAAATCGGGTACAACTACCGGATGAGCAATTTAATCGCCGGCGTAGTCCGCGGCCAGATACCCTCTCTTGAAGAGCATATCGCGGGAAAAAAGGGGATTTATCAAAGGTATAAAGAGAGCTTTAAGGACTTGCCGGTAACAATGAACCCTTATGACCATGCGGTGATGGAGCCTAATTTCTGGCTTTCGTGCATTCTCGTCGACAAAGAGGGGATGTGCAGGCAGGTTCGGGGCGAAAACCGGGCGCAATATCTTTGGGCGCCGGGGAAAAGCTGCCCGACCGAGATTTTTGAAAACCTTGCGGCGCACAACGTGGAGAGCAGGCCGGTCTGGAAACCGATGTACCTGCAGCCTGTTTACAGGGATTGCCCGTTCATCACCCGCGAAGGCATCTGGCGCGGCGAAGGAAAAGGCGTTGATGTGAGTGCCGATATCTTTGACCGCGGGCTCTGCCTTCCGAGCGATATAAAGATGGCTGCGCAACAGCAGGGCAGGATTATCGGGATTGTGAAAAGCTATTTTCGGGAAACGAGGGTTGTCTGATGTACGCGAAGTTCTTAAAACGTCTGATAGACATTATTCTGTCGCTTGTGGCGCTGGTCGTCCTGCTGCCGGTGATGATGATACTCGCGGTTGCCGGCGCGTTCGCGATGAAGGGGAACCCCCTTTTTATCCAGCCGCGGGTGGGCAGGGACGGCAAAATCTTTAACCTGCTGAAGTTCCGCAGCATGACGTGCGAGAAAGACGAGCGCGGGGAGTATCTGCCCGACGAGGTGCGCCTTACGAGATACGGCCTCCGGCTGCGCAGAACCAGCCTTGACGAGCTGCCGCAGCTGATAAATATTTTATTCGGAGATATGTCAATCGTAGGGCCCCGCCCGCTGCCTGTGATGGACGTGGCATTCATGTCCGAAGAACAGAAAAGGCGGCATACCGTCCGCCCGGGGCTGACCGGCCTTGCGCAGGCGAACGGCAGGAACAGTATCGGGTGGGAGCAGAAGCTTGAATACGATTTGCGGTATATAGACGGCGGGATAACTTTTCTGGGCGATGTCAGGATTATCCTTAAAACCGCGGTGCAGGTGCTTAACGGCAAGGACACTGTCCGCCAGGGTACCGCGTGCGAATTGGATTTAGGCGACTGGCTTTTGTCAAAGGGCGAGATTGACGGGGATGAATACGCGCGAAAACAGGCAGAGGCGAGGGAGATATTAAAAGCGAGGCGGCCGAGTCAGAGATGTTTAAACTAGCGCGCGGCATGGATAATCATGTATTAATAAAATTAGAGGGGCTTTTTACATGGATGGTACAGGCAAAAGGGTAAGCGTTATCATACCGACATACAAACGCCGCCCGAATTACCTTTCGAGGGCGATAGAGTCTGTTGAAAGCCAGACATATCAAAACATTGAGATAATCGTTGTGGACGACAATAATCCCGACTCCGAATACAGGCGGGAAATCAGGGAATTCATGAGGCAGTACGAGGGCAGCCCGAATATCGTCTATATTGAAAACCCAAGGAATATGGGAGGCTCTTTAGCCAGAAACAACGGCATTGACAGGGCTACCGGGGATTATATCACTTTTCTGGACGACGACGACGAATACCTTCCCAAAAAGGTTGAAAGACAGCTTGAATTCATGCTCCAGAACGGTTACGATATGTCGTTCACCGATTTAAAGTTGGTCGGCAATCTGGCGGTGGACTACCGGGAGTTCAGGTTTTTAAAGAGTTTTGACAGGGATACCCTGCTTAAGGCGCATTTAATGCGGCATCTGACCGGCACCCCCACTTTCATGTATAAAACCGAGAAATTAAGGCAAATCGGCGGGTTTGAAGACGTTAAGATGGGGCAGGAATTCTATCTGATGTTAAGGACCATAGAAAGCGGCCTGAAGGTAGGCTATTTGGCCGAATGCCACGTGATTGCCCACAGGCACGGCGACGGCGGGATTTCCCACAGGACTAACAAGATTAATGGGGAACGGGAGATATACCGGTTCAAGAAGAAATATTTCAGCATCTTCACAATAAGAGAGAGGATGTTTATCAGGTTCAGGCATTTCGCGGTGATGACGGTCGCTTATATCAGGAACGAGAATTATTTTAAGGCTTTTGTCTGCGGGATAGCGATGTTTTTTGTTTCGCCGGTTGATTTTGTAAAAGAGGTTAGCTGGTTTATCATAAAAAATATTAGAGCGCGGGGATAACATCATGGATTTGTATGAAAAAATCAAAGACAGAAAAGAAAAAATCTCGGTTATCGGGCTTGGATATGTCGGGCTGCCGCTGGCGGTTTCTTTCGCTAAGGTGGCGGACGTAATAGGGTTTGATATATCCAAAGAAAAAATACAAAACTTTTTAAGCGGCAAAGACGTAACCAAGGAAGTCGGGGACGAGGCGCTGAAGAAGACCGCGGTTTTCTTTACGTCCGACGAGGAGGAATTAAAAAAAGCGAAATTTCACATTATCGCGGTGCCCACCCCGATAAACAGCGATAAAACCCCGAACTTAGACCCGGTAAAAAGCGCCTGCAGGACTTTGGGCAGAAACCTTGCAAAAGGCTCGGTGGTGGTGTTTGAGTCAACGGTGTATCCCGGTGTAACCGAAGAGATATGCGTACCCATACTGGAAAGGGAATCCGGCCTCAAATGCGGGACTGACTTCAAGGTCGGGTATTCTCCCGAAAGGATAAATCCCGGCGACACGGTGCACAGGCTGGAGACAGTGGTTAAAGTGGTGTCGGGGATGGACGAGGAATCCCTTGACGTGATTGCAAGGGTGTATGAGCTTGTGGTTAAGGCCGGGGTCTACCGGGCCGAGAGCATCAAGGTCGCGGAAGCGTCAAAGGTAATCGAAAACTCCCAAAGGGATATAAACATAGCTTTCATGAACGAACTGTCCATAATCTTCAACCAGATGGGGCTGGACACAAAAGCGGTGCTGAACGCCGCAAAAACCAAGTGGAATTTTCTGGACTTCACCCCCGGACTTGTGGGCGGGCACTGCATAGGGGTGGACCCTTATTACCTGACCTACAAGGCAGAGGAGATGGGCTACCATTCCCAGATTATCCTTGCGGGCAGGAAGATTAACGACAATATGGGCAAATATGTCGCCGAAAACACGGTCAAGCTGATGATAAAAGCCAACAAGCAGATAAAAGGCGCGACTGTGGCGGTGCTGGGGCTGACCTTCAAGGAAAACTGCCCGGACGTCAGGAATACCAAGGTGATTGATATAATAAACGAGCTTAAGGAATACGGGGTAAGCTCGCTGGTACACGACCCGCAGGCAGATAAAGACGAAGTGTTTGACGTGTACGGCATCAGGCTCAAAGAGCTGAAGGAGATAAAAGACGTGGACGCGGTTATTCTGGCGGTGCCGCACAGGGAATACCTCGCGTTTGACCTAAAGGATATCTGCGCGCTCTACAACGGCAACTACACCCACGCGAACGGCAACGACGGCAATGACGACAAAAAGGTGTTTGTGGATATCAAGGGCGTGTTTGACAGAACAAAAGCCGAGGAAATGGGCTGTCTGTATTGGAGGCTGTAAAGTGGGCTATCAGGATATTAATATACAGACCGGTACAAGGTTTTTAATCACCGGCGCGGCCGGCTTTATCGGCTCCAACCTTGTCGAGGCGGTATTGAAGACGGGCTGCAGGGCAAGGGGGCTTGATAATTTCCTGACCGGCAAGAAGGCGAATATAGCCGGGTTTGCCGGACATCCCGGTTTTGAGATGATAGAAGGGGATATCAGGGATTTTGAAACCTGCCTTGCGGCGTGCGACGGGGTGGACTATGTGCTCCATCAGGCGGCGCTGGGCTCGGTTCCGAGGTCTATGCGGGAGCCTCTGATTTACGAGGATATCAACGTCAAGGGCACGTCCAACCTGATGGAGGCCGCAAGGCTTAAGGGGGTAAAAAGGTTTGTATTCGCCTCCTCGTCGTCGGTTTACGGGGATTCGCAGAAACTGCCGAAGGTCGAGGGGGAAGAAGGAAGCGCCATCTCGCCGTACGCGCTGACCAAACTGGTGAACGAGCAGTACGGCAGGCTGTATACCAAGGTGTATGGCCTTGAATGTATCGGGCTCAGGTATTTCAACGTGTTTGGAAAGAGGCAGGACCCGGATTCGGAATACGCCGCGGTTATCCCGAAATTCATAAAGCTGCTGAAAGCCGGAAAACAGCCTGAGATTTACGGCGACGGGGAGCAGACAAGGGATTTCACATATATCGAAAACGTAATTGAGGCCAATCTGAAAGCCTGCCTTGCGCCGAAAGAGGCGTGCGGGGAAAGCTACAACATCGCGTTCGGCGAGAAATTCACCGTCAATGAGATTTACCGGATAGTCAGCGGGCTGCTGGGCGCCGATATAAAACCGAGATATGTAGAGCCGCGCGCCGGGGACGTAAGGCACAGTCTTGCGGATATATCCAAAGCCGGAAGGCTGCTGGGGTACAGCCCTGATTGGGATTTCAAAAAAGGGATTAAAGCCGCGATTGACTGGTATAAGGCGAATATCTGATTGGGAAGTGTTTTAAAGGTGGGCAAAATAGGAATATGCGGCCACTTTAATCTCAATGGCGAAGCAGTCGGGGGGCAGACCATAAAAACAAGGATAATCGGCGAGACTCTGTCGGGGATTTACGGATTGGAGCAGGTGAAACGCCTGGATACCGCGGGCTGGAGGAAAAAAGCGCCGGTTTTTTTAATTCAGTGCGTTAAGCTGGCCTGTCAGTCAGAGCATATCGTAATCCTGCCGGCGCATAGAGGGGTTAAGGTTCTGGTCCCGCTGTTTGTGTTTTTATCAAGGCTTTTTGGCAGGAAACTGCATTATGTCGTGGTTGGGGCATGGCTGGCCGATTTGCTGAAAGGCAGCCGGCTGCTGACAAAAATAATGAAAAAGGTTGATTTCATATATCCCGAGACCAACACCCTGATAGAAAAGCTGAATAAAATCGGGATAGCCGGCAACCTTTATTTGATGCCGAATTTTAAAGCCGTGCCGCCGCTTAATCTGGATTTTGACGGCATAGCCTTTGAAAAGCCCTATAAGCTCTGCATGATGTCGAGGATAAACTGCCAAAAAGGGGTGGAGGCGGCGGTTGAGGCCGTCCGCAGGCTGAACATAAAGCACGGCAAAAAGACCGCGGTACTCGACATATACGGACCGGTTGAGGACGGCTACAAAGAGCGGTTTGAGGAGTTATTAAGCTCAAACAGCGAATATGTCCGGCACAGGGGTACGGTGGATTACAATCACGCGGTCAATGTGTTAAAGGATTACTACCTTCTCCTCTTTCCGACAAAATACTTCACCGAAGGTTTTCCCGGCACCATTCTGGACGGGTATCTGAGCGGGGTTCCGGTGCTGGCGTCAAAATGGGAATCGTGGCAGGATATCATTGAGGACAAGCGCACCGGCTATGTATATGAGTTTGATGACGACCACGATTTTTTCACAAAGCTGGATTTTCTTATTCAAAATCCGGACACAGTGCTTTTGATGAAGAAAAACTGCCTTAAAGAGGCTCAGAAATACAGCCCGGACAGGGCAGTCAAGGTATTGGCGGACAATATCTCCTAAAACAGAGGTGGCAGATGGAGCTTAAGAAAATCGGGCTTTTGACGCCCAGCCTTCAGTCCGGCGGCGCCGAGCGGGTGCTGTCAATAACGTCGGATTTGCTGTCCGGCGCAGGGCATGAGGTCTATCTTTTCCTCTATGACACCGGCGATATCAGCTATCAGTATGAAGGGGAGCTAATCGACTTAAAAAGCAAAGCGGGTTCGAATGCTTTGCTCAAGGCCGCAAAAAGGCTGTCAAGGATTGCCAAGCTGTCCTGTTACAAGCGCAAGTACCGTCTTGACGCGGTAATCAGCTTTCTTTACGCCGCGAATGCCGTTAATTACTATTCAACGGGGCCTGCGAAAAAAATACTGTCCTGCAGGGGTTACGCCGACTTTTTGAAAAACGGCGGGAAGTACGCGAGGATGATGAATAAGATTGACGCGTTCATCGTCCAGACCGAAAGGATGAAATCAGAGTTCGCAAGCCGGTTCAATGCCGATACCGGGAAAATATTCGTTCTTTACAATCCGTTTGACATTGATTTGATACAAGAAAAGTCTAAAGAGGAAATCGAAGATGAGGTCCGGGCATTCTTGGACGCTCATAAGACAATCTGCACTGTCGGCTCGTTCAAAAAGGACAAGGGGTACTGGCATTTGATGAAATCCTTTGTCAGGGTCAGGCAGGATATAGAGGACGCGGGTTTGGTTTTTATCGGGCACCGGGGGGAGATGGAGAGCGAAATCAGAGCCATGGCAAAAGCGAGCGGGTTCGAGAGTGATATTTTGTTTTTAGGGTACCGCGAAAACCCGTTCAAATATGTGTCAAAATGCGATTTATATGTCTGCACTTCAGTATATGAGGGGTTCCCGAACGCGCTGGTGGAGGCGATGGCGTGCGGGACGCCGGCGCTGTCGGCCGACTGCAAGGCGGGGCCGAGGGAGATATTATGCGAATCCCCGGATTTTGTGGAGATAAATGAAACGGTGTTTGCCGATTACGGGGTACTGGTGCCCGCGCCCGACGAAACGCCGGACTTTGATTTAAAGAATATCGGCGATAAGGAGATTATGACCGCCGGCGGTATTTGCAGAATGCTTACGGACGAGGGGCGGCGGCGAAAATACGGGGAGCTGGCGTCCGTCAGGGCGGGCGAGTTCAGCAGGGAGAAATATTTTGAGCGGCTGGCTCAAATTATTTAATAAATCAGGATTTCGGGTGTTGCTATGACAAAGACGGTACTGGACAAAATTACGAATATTGTATTGACGCTGTATATTTTCAGTCTGTACCTTTTTACTTACAGGGAAGGCCTGTATATCATAAGCAACGTACTTGCCCTTTTATTCGTGCTGCTGGTAATAGTCAGGGCAGTTGCGAAGAATAAGGTTGTCTTCAACAGGTTTTTGCTGTATCACCTATTGTTTATCGGTATGTGTGCGGCGTCAATTTTTTACGCTGTCAATCCGGAGCGCGCGGCAGACGAAGTCAGGACATTAGTCCTGATTTATGTGGTGATGATTGCGGCGGTTAATTTTGTTGACAGCCGGGAAAAGATAATCTGGGCGGTCAATGCCTTTATCTTCGCCGGGTTGGCGTCCAGCGTTTATATCCTGCTGGTTTCGGATTTTTCCAACATAAAAAGGTTTGGCGATGAATTGGGCAACGTCAATGATATCGGGATGATTATAGGTATATCCCTTACCTTCAGCATCGGCGAGTTTTACAGGAAAAAGAAGATATGGTATCTGCTTATCTGCGCTCTGATGGCTGTGGTAATCCTGCTGACAGGTTCGAGGAAGGGCTTGCTTTTCCTGCTGTTTTCGATTGTATTTTTGTTGTATGTCAACAATAAAGGCAGCCTGAAACAACAAGCGGTCTTTTTTGCGGTATCGTCTTCCGCTATGATAGCTTTGTTTTTTATCGTGCTTAAGGTGCCGTTCTTTTACGAAGTTATCGGCAAAAGGGTGGAAGCGGCAATTGCGCTGGTTACTGGCACCGGAGAGACAGACACGTCGATGCGGATTCGAAAGCATATGATTGAGTTCGGGTGGGGGATTTTTAAAGAAAAACCCGTGTTCGGCCACGGCGCGAGGAGCTACCGGGTTATCTACGGCATGTGGCTGGGAATGGAAAGATACTCCCACAACAATTTTATCGAGCTTTTGGTCAATACCGGCCTTGTCGGGATGGTGTTGTACTATATCACCAATTTCGTGGTGGCGAAGGATTTGTATAAACACGCAAAACGCTCCGGCAGGGACGGGTTTGGTTACCCGCTGGTTACGGTGATTATCGCCTATTTCATTTTGGGAATATCAATGGTCTACTATTACAACAAGCATTTCAGCCTTTTGCTGGCACTGGCCAGCGCTGTCCCGCAGGTATATTCTTTTCCCGCGGGATTAGGCGGCGAAGAACTGCCGGACAACGCGCAGGGGCCCTAACCGTTTGCGCCGCGGAAAGGAAAATGCTATTATTAATACGCTGTTATATATAAGCGTCAATATGATGAAAGGGTGAATATTTTGAAAGTCGGACTGTGTTCAAGCCACGAATACCAAAACGCCGTTTCCTACCCGATGAAGCTCATCGAGAAAAAGATGAACAGGCTCTCCGGCGACTGGAGCCCACGGTTTGCGGACGCGCTTGATAAATACGGCATAGAATACGGCGTGGTGTATATCGACAGGCATGATTGGGTGGAGCAGGCGGACAAATATGATGTCCTTATATGGAAACCAAGGTATATGGGGGTTGAGAGCTCTCAGTTTTTTAAGGAAAAAATCTATTTTCTCCAGCACGTGATGAAAAAGAGGGTTTACCCAAAATGAGACGGTATGGCATTTTGACAGCAAGGTCGCCCAGCATTATCTGTTAAAATACCAGAATATCAACACGCCAAATACGTTCGCGTCCTTTGACTATAACGATTCAATCGGTATGGCGAAAAAGGCGAATTATCCGGTTGTTTATAAAAAATCGAACGGCGCGGCGAGTTCCGCGGTGAGGATGGTAAAATCCAAAAAACAGCTTATCCGAAAAATCAACCAAAAATTTGTCTGGGTAAAGGCAGTCAACAAGCTGTTTAAATCCAATTTTGACAGTTTCGGTTACACTTATTTTCAGGAATTTGTTAAGGAAAATCCGGGGGATTTAAGGGTTATCATTATCGGGCACAGGTACGCGTCGGGATTTTGGCGGCAAAACCGCAAAAACGATTTCAGGGCGAGCGGCAGCGGAAGGCTGGATTACGGCAGGGAAATCCCGCCCGACGTGATAAAATACTGCGCGGATATAAGCCGGAAGAATAAGTTTGACTCCATGGGATACGACATTTTGTTCAGAGGGGACGAGTTTTTGGTGGTCGAAATGTCGTATGGCTATGTTGACAGGTTTTTGTATAACACAAGCGGGTATTACTCACTGGACGACAGCGGAGAAATCGAGAGTTTTACGGAGGGGCACTTCTGGCCGCAGGAATTGTGGGTTAAATGGATAATCGAAGACAGCGGCCTTATAGACTGATACGGAGTTGATTTTATTGGCGTTCAGCGTGATTGTCCCTGTTTATAATGCAAAGGAATATCTGAGGGAATGTATTGAATCGGTGTTAAACCAGACTTATGCCGATTTTGAGCTTGTTCTGGTTGACGACGGTTCAAAGGACGGCAGCGGGGAAATCTGCGACGAGTATGCAGGGAAGGACACGCGGGTAAAGGTTTTTCACGAACCCAACATGGGCCAGCTTCATTCAAGGGAGTACGGCATTGCCCGCTCTTCAAACGAATGGCTTTTGTTTTTGGACGCTGACGATTATCTGGAAAAGACGGCGCTTGAAGTAATCAGCGGCAAAATCGGGCGGTACGCCTGCGACTGCGTGGTGTTCGGGTTTAGAAAGTTTAAAGGCGACCAAACCCTTGCAGTCGTAACAGAGGACAGAAAGGAGTATCCGACCGACAGCACAAGGGAGCTGTTCAGAACACTGCTTTTTGAGCCGGTCTACAATGCTATCTGGCGCAAAGCCGTTAATAAATCCTGTTTTGACAGCCGGGACTACTCCGGGTTTTATCATTTAAGGCTGGCGGAGGACCGGTTGCAGAGCGCCGAGATTTTCAGCAACGCAAAAAAAGTGCTGTTTATAGACGATGTGCTTTACAATTACAGGGTAAACGAAGCGGGGATAACCCGCAATCCCAGCCTTGACATGCTGTCCAGTCTTGCTGCGGAAGAAGAAATACTGCGGATTATACGGCAAAAAGGCATTTTTTCACCGGATGATTTGATTGAGTACAGGACCGTGGTGGTTAGAAACATTTCGGAAAAAGTATGGACAATTGCAGGATTAAAGGAGACAAGGCAGAAAAGGATAAGGGCGTTTGAGAAAATAAAGCAGAGCGGGCTTTATAAAGATTTTGTTTTAGCCGGCAGGTACCGTAAACAGGGGGCCGGGCGCAAACATATTTTTTCCTGCTCTTTAAACATAACCTGTACTCTATGATATTCCTGCTAGCGAAATCTTTTGGCGTGTTCAGGAAGGTTTTTCTGGCAAACCGCATATAGCACTCTGAAAGGGCATGATTATGGTTAGTTTTTGCTTTTACCCTCACCCCACGTCGCTCAACCACGGCTGTGAAGCGATTGCCGTCTCCACAGCAAACATCTTAAGAAGGTGGGTGCCCGACGCTAAGGCGACCCTGTTGACCAAATATGAAAGGTCCTCGGAACAGCTTGGCGGCGATTTGGCCTATGACTTATACGATAGAATTGAACATCTTTCAATGAAGATGGTAACAAGGTGGTCAAAGACCTGGTTTTTGTACCAGATGACAAAGCTTATCGGGAATGACTCCCCCACCCGACTGATTGAAAAAAAACTCAAAAAAAAGCACAGAGCGGTTTTTGAAGAAAACGATATCTTCGTATCAATTGGCGGGGACAATTACTGTTACGGCAGGCCTTTTTCACTATATGCGATGAACAGCGTCGCGCACTTTTTCGGAAAAAAGACGATGCTCTGGGGCTGTTCGATAGAGTCCGCGGATATCACGCAGGAAATGCTGGACGACTTAAGCCGCTACGATGTTATTGTGGCGCGGGAATCCATCACGTACAACGCCCTTAAAAGCCGCGGACTTGACAATCTTGAGCTTTATCCCGACCCTGCGTTCACCCTTGAGCCGGCGGAAAGCACAGAAATCCTGCACAATACCGTCGGTATCAATATCAGCCCCCTGATTTTGCGGTGTGTGGCGGATTCAAATGCTGTGCTTTCGGCATATAAGAATATGGTCGGATACATTCTTAAAAATACCGATTATGATATCGCGTTAATCCCTCATGTAACCATACCGGGCAACAACGATATAGAAACCCTGAAAGAGCTCGGCTCTGGATTTGAGGGCAATCAGCGTATCAGGCTTTTTGGCGATATGGACTGCAGGCGGCTCAAAGCCCTGATTGGTCAGTGTCGGTTGTTTGTCGGCGCGCGCACCCACGCGACTATCGCGGCTTATTCGATGTGCGTCCCGACACTGGTATGCGGGTACTCGGTTAAAGCAAAGGGGATTGCGGCTGATTTGTTCGGCGATTACCATAACTATGTCCTGCCGGTACAGGAGATAAAAAGCGAACAGGATTTGACCGATGCGTTTATCGGGCTTTTGGAAAATCAGGACTCAATCCGCCGGCATTTGGTGAATATCATGCCCGGATATATAGAAAGCGCCCATGAAGCAGGGAGAGTTTTTTTGGATGTCAGCAAGTAAATCAAAACAGTTAAAGGCGGGTACCCTTTTATCCTATGCGCAGACCATAGCCGGCATAGTGATAGCCCTGATTTATACCCCGGCAATGCTCAGGTTGCTTGGGAAAACCGAGTACGGGCTTTATAACATCGCGGCGTCAATCATCTCGTATGTCAAACTTCTCAATCTGGGTTTTTCAAGCAGCTATGTCCGCTTTTACTCGCGCGATAAGGCGGCTAACGATTATAAAGCGCTGGCGAGGACCAACGGCCTTTTTTGCATAGTTTTTATGGTTATCGGGGTTTTGGCGCTGTTTTCCGGAATTGTGCTGACCGCCTGCGCAAGGCTGATTTTTTCCACCGGCCTCAGCGAGAGCGAATATGTGATTGCAAGGACAATCATGGCAATCCTGACGGTGAGCACCGCCTACAACCTTTCGACCAGCATTTTTTCTTCGATTATAATCGCTCATGA
>LFRM01335025.1_pt1 | contig 14369 bp, 12 predicted proteins | sample 618341 | NCBI WGS metagenome assembly LFRM01 (sample SAMN03654438, study PRJNA283298) | anaerobic digester metagenome | isolation source: pool of bioreactors CSTR01a, CSTR02a, and CSTR03a thermophilic anaerobic... | place: Denmark: Kgs. Lyngby | collected 2014-05-21 | reverse complement strand
GGTCATCGCTGTCACCAGGGTGGGGGGTAACTCCCTCTCCAAGCTCTCTGATGTGGTGCTCACAGTCCCGGACAGTGAGTCCCTCTATCGCCAGGGAGCTACGCTTTCAAGGCTTAACCAGCTGGTGGTCGTTGATATTCTCTACAGCAGCCTCATAGTAAGAAGTCCCGGAGCGGAGCAATCGCTCACCACTACGTGGCGGGCAGTGAGCCATGCGGGGAGCCTGAAGGAACCCAAGAAGCGTTGATCTGTCTTAGCGTAAGGAGTCCAGCACCTTTGAGATGCTCCCTTCGCTTGCATAGAGCAGATCAGTAGCCTCCGCTTGTCCGACAGAGAGGAGGCCCATGGTTATGGCGACCTTGGTATTGTTTCCTGAAGCTTCAAACAGCTCTTTTGCACGTTTTTCCGAACAACCGGTAACCTCACTGATGAGTCTTCGTGCCCGGAGAACAAGCTTCGCATTGACCGGCTTCAAATCGACCATCAGGTTGTTGAAGACCTTGCCTATGCGGATCATGGCGGTGGTTGTTATCATGTTCAGCACCAGTTTCTGGGCGGTGCCGGCCTTCATCCTTGTGGAACCGGTGATGATCTCAGGGCCGACGGGGAGATAGATGTGATGGCCTTCATCTATGAGGTCAAAGACAGCTGTCTTTTTATTGCAGCTGATGGCCCCGACCTTCGCGCCCAACCCCTTTGCATAGCGCATCGCCTCAACGACAAAGGGGGCTCCTCCACTGGCCGTTATGCCGATAAGCACATCCTCTGATGAGAAATTGTGGCCTTTGAGGGTCTCGATGCCCTCGTTGCCGTCGTCCTCTGCCCATTCGACAGAGGTGGTCAGTGCTTTCTGCCCACCTGCTATGATGCCCTGGACCATGGAGGGGTCCACCCCGTACGTGGGGGGGCATTCCGAAGCGTCGAGGACGCCGAGCCTCCCGCTGGTCCCCGCGCCGATATAGAAGAGCCTGCCTCCCTTGTTGAAGGCGGTGACTACATCATCGACGATGGTGGCTATCCTGGGGATCGCCATCTCTACTATACATGGGACTCTCTTGTCTTCTGCATTGATGATTCTCAGTATTTCCATAGTGGACTTTGAATCGATGCGATAGGAGAGAGGGTTGCGCTGTTCTGTTTCCATCAGGTGGTTCATTGTGAGCAGTATAGGATGAAACTTCCATTGTTACAATAATAATTTTCATGATTTTGCATTTAATCATTGAAAAATATTTACATTGTGCTATGCTTCCTATACTTGTTGCCTTACGTATCTAGCTGACGTACCATACTTATGAGGAATCCTTATGCGAGCTAACGGCCTGGAAAACATAGCCTCCTATCCACACCTTTTCAAAAATAAACGCCTGGGGCTTGTTACTGCAGCCAGCGCTGTGGACTCCTCCCTCCGTTCCAGCATTGAGGTCATTTCTTCCCTCTATGACTTGAGGGCCCTGTTTGCTCCTGAACATGGAATATTCTCCGATGGAGGGGCAGGCTCATCCATCGAGACATTCATCGATTCCAATACAGGCCTCCCCGTATACAGCCTCTACAAGAGTGAGGGGCAGAGTCTCAAAGCTGAGATGGTAGGGGAGATCGACACCCTGATCTTCGACATCCAGGACCTGGGCCTAAGATTTTACACGTATATAGCTACCCTGAAGAACCTGCTTGTCGACGCCGCTTCCTTGGGCATCCCCCTGATAGTCCTGGACCGACCCAACCCCCTGGGGGGCCTGATCGTCGAGGGTAACGTCTTGCATCAAGACTCTTTCAGCTTTGTCGGACCCGCCGCACTTCCGATCCGGTACGGTCTTACCATAGGGGAGCTGGCCCGCTACCTCAACACAGTGGAGCAGATAGGGTGTGACCTTGCGGTGATCAGGCTCGATGCCTGGAAGCGCTCCTCCTATTTCGATGAGTTGGGAAGGCCCTGGGTCATGACCAGCCCGGCCATCCCTACCGTCTTTACTGCGCTCCTCTATTCGGGGATGTGCCTGTTTGAAGGGACCAATATCAGTGAAGGGAGGGGCAGTAGCGCTCCTTTCTCCCAAATAGGCAGCCCGTTCCTAAAGCCCTTCTCCCTAGCCAGGCTGGCGAACTCGCTACAATTGCCCGGAGTCGGTTTCACTCCCGCACATTTTACACCGAGTTCAAGCAAATATGCAGGAGAGAACTGTATGGGCATATGCGCTCATGTCCTGGACAAGCGTCTTGTGCGGCCGGTTGAGACGGCCTTGAGCCTCATCAACCTTATCGCCAAGCAGTATCCGGATGAATTCTCCTTCCTCCCAGCAACCAGACAGGATTCCACGATGAGCTTTGAACGGCTGGCAGGCAAGAACACCATGGCAATGGTATTGGAGGACCTGCCTCACCTTCTCCACTCCTGGAGAGTTGAGAGTGACCGGTTTTCAAAGGAAAAAGAGAGGTTCCACCTCTATCAATAAGGAGTCAGCGTGAACATCACCACTAAAATCGGACAACATTTCGTCTGTGGCTTTCCCGGTCTTACCATAGACCAGGCATTTAGGGACGCAGTCAGAACCCATAAGATCGCCAATGTCATTCTTTTTGCCCGCAATATCGAGAGTAAGGAGCAGGTGAAAAGACTCTGTGATGATATCCAGGATCTTGTACGAAAGGAGTGCGGTACCGATGCCCTCATCGGAATCGACCAGGAGGGGGGTATGGTCACCCGCCTCAGCTCGGATTGCACCAACGTCCCCTCAGCTATGGCGATCAGCGCGACGGGTGAGAGGTCTTCGGCGTATGATTCCGGTGTCATCACCGCCAGTGAGTTGAGGGCCTTGGGTATCAATTGTGATTTTGCCCCGGTCCTTGATGTGAACAACAACAAGGACAATCCTGTCATCGGGGTACGCAGCTACGGAGATACCAAGGAGCGTGTCATCGAGTACGGTCTGGCGATGGCAGAGGGATTGCAGAGCGTGGGAGTCATGGCAGTCGGCAAACATTTCCCCGGCCATGGGGATACCCACCTTGATTCCCATCTGGCCCTACCGAAAATACTCTCAAAACGCGATGATCTTGAGGAGCATATCGAGCCTTTTCGCTCGGCTATCAATGCAGGCATCCAAGGCATCATGAGCAGCCACATTCTCTTTCCTGCCTTGGAAAAGGAAGAGCTGCCGGCCACGATGAGCCGCTCAATCCTCAGTGACTTCCTTAAGGGGGAGCTTGGCTTCAAGGGGCTTGTCTTCACCGACTGCATGGAGATGCAGGCGATAGCACGCTACTACGGTACGGTTGAGGCCTCACTCTCTGCCTTGCAGGCAGGTGCTGACATCGTGTGCATCAGCCACCATGTGGAGCTCGCTCGGAAAGCAATAGACCTCATTCAGGGCGCTTTGTCAGACGGCAGTCTTTCCAAGGAGGAATTTTCCCTATCCACTGAAAAAATCCTGCAAGCCAAAAGGATGCTTGCCCAACAGGAGCGTGTGGATTTTTCAGTTGTGGGAAGCCCCGGCCATAAGGAGCGATCGCGCCTGCTGGTGGAAAAATCAATATGCTTGGTGAATGACCGGGGATTTTCCTTGGGTTACAAGCCGCTGTTTGTGGGACCCAGGCTTTTCAATGCCACCAATGTATCCAATCCGGATGACTTTCTCTCCTTCGCCCCTGCGATGGAGAAGCTTCTGCATGGAGGCTCTATCGTCGTATCGGATGACCCCTTGATGGAAGAGATAGAGGAGGTGGCCAAGAGGGCCGCTTCCTATACCTCTGTAGTGGTGGGTACCTACAACGGACATCTTTTCAGAGGGCAGCTCGCTCTGGTGGAAAGACTCTCTGCGATTGGGATTCCCGTTTGCGCCGTTGCCTTGAGAAACCCATACGACCTGTCGTCTCTCCCTTCTTCCGTACAGGGCTATGCGGCCTTTGCCTACAGGCAGGACGTGTTTGAGGCCTTGGCAAAGATTCTGACAGACAATCTTGTTCCCACCGGAATACTCCCGGTTACAATGTAGGAGGATTTTATGCCCGATATGCTGGTTAAGCTGTATGAACTGCCTCAAATGGACGATATCTTGTCTCAGATATATGGTCATGGCATCGAGATTTCTCGTGCGATGGCTCCTGACAAGGCCCGTGTGCTCGCCTGGATAGGGGAGCACTCCACCCAAGGAGCCGTTGGCGAGGCTGATGTCTGTTTCAGCCATGTGCCCATCTCCCTGTTCCTTGCCACCAGGGGCAAGGAGATAGTCGGATATGCCTGCTACAATGCCACGGCACCCAACTTCTTCGGACCCATGAAGGTGTTGGAGAGCGAGCAGAAGAAAGGGATTGGAAATGCCTTGCTGTTGAAAAGCCTTCATGCGCTAGAGGCCCAGGGGTATGCCTACGCCATCATAGGCGGGGTCGGCCCCCAACACTTCTACGAAAAGTGTGTGGGTGCCACTCTCATCGAGGGATCAAAACCCGGGATCTATAAGCATTATCTCGGAGCAAAGCAATGAGAAGCGTGGCGGGCCTTGCTTCCAAGAAGCAGAAGCTGGTCATAGGCTTGATGAGCGGGACAAGCTGTGACGGCATCGATGCCTCCCTGGTTCGGATTACCGGCAGTGGTCTTGCAACCAGTGTCGAACCGCTCGGATTCGTCTCAATCCCGTATGAGCAATCTTTTCGTGAACGGTTGCTGCTGCTCGCCCAAGGCAAGAGCGGAGGCAGCGAAGAGCTTCTTATGGCAAGCCTTCATCTGGGTGGGCTTTTCGTCACAGCAGCGAGACAGGTCTGTGATAGGAGCGATATAGCCTATGACCGGATCGACCTTATAGGAAGTCATGGGCACACCCTCTACCATATGCCCCAGGAGCGGGAGTATTTCGATAGCAAGGTGCGCGGTACCCTGCAGGTAGGGGAGGCCTCCTTCCTTGCTGAAGCTTTCGACTGTGCTGTAGTCAGTGATTTTCGGGTTCGGGATATGGCTGCGGGGGGGCAGGGGGCCCCTTTGGTTTCCTATAGTGATTTCCTCCTGTTCCGTGACAGTGAAAAGGATGTCGCACTGTTGAATCTCGGGGGTATCGGCAATATCACCATCCTTGCAAGAAATTGTACGGAGGAAGATGTTGTCGCATTTGATACGGGCCCTGCGAATATGGTGCTGGATGCTTTGGTCTTGCGCCATAGCAAAGGCCGCTCCCGCTTTGATGAGGGCGGGCTCATGGCTAGCCGAGGGAGCATCAGCTACCCGCTGCTCTTTTGGATGGAGGATATGGACGACTATCTGACGATCCCCCCTCCCAAGACCACCGGACGGGAGCGCTATGGCCTGCCCTATGTCGAGATGTTGGAAAAGAAGGGGGAGGAACTTTCACTCTCCTTTCATGATCTTCTCGCTACTGCTACCGAGTATACCGCCCTCTGTGTTGCAAGGGGGGTGGAGCGTTTCGCCAAAGATATCCCTGGCCTTTTGCTAGTGAGCGGGGGTGGGAGTCACAACATGAGTCTGCTCGGTTCCCTAAGGCGTCTCCTGCCTGAAACCGAGGTGCTGACCCAGGAGGAAGTCGGGTCGGACAGCGACAGCAAGGAGGCTGTGGCATTTGCGATTCTTGCCAATGAGGCGGTATGTGGCAATACCAATACCCTGATAGGGGCTACCGGAGCATCACACCCAGTGGTTATGGGGAAGATTCTCCTTTGAGTGAAAAATATTTTCACTGTAATATTTTAAAAAAGTAAAAATGTTTGTTGCTCTATGGCCAAATCAATGCTTATAATGTAGGGAAGTTCCTCACTCTCCCTGCTTAGCGTCGTACGTGCCTTGAGTGAATAGTTGTATGAATACCGCGATGCGGTTTTTCAAATACGAAAGGAGGGGTCTATGAAAAAAACCCTATTGATTTCCCTGTTGCTTATCATGACAGTTGCACTTACCCTGAGTGCCCAAGGGGTGCAAGAAAAAAAGAGTGAGGGACCTATCAAATTCTCCCTGTACTACTCGGACAATGCTACGCTACCGTTCAAGCAGGATTGGCTGACGGTCACTGAGGTGCAGAAGCGGGTGAACGCCGATGTTGAATTTGAGGTCATCCCCATTGCGGACTACCAGACAAAGGTATCATTGGCTCTCAATACCGGAACCAACGCCCCGGATGTCATTCTCTATCAGTCCACCAAGGGGGAGAATGCAGCCCTCGCTCTCAACGGAGCTCTGGTTCCCATCAGTGACTACAAGGAGTGGACACCACACTTCAATGCACGGGTCAAGGAGTTCGGCATCGAGGAAGATGTGGCCCAGTTGAATCTGAAGGATGGCAAACGTTACTTCCTACCTGCGTTGTTTGACGTCCCATTCTATGATGGCGGGCTCATCTTGCGTGAAGACCTGCTCAAGAAGTACAACCTGAAGGCTCCGAAGACCTATGACGAGTTGTACGATGTGCTGAAGGTATTCAAGAAGAACAACCCCTCATCCTATCCTCTGACCATTCTGGCGGGGCCAAGGGTCCTGTACCGCATGACCATGCCTGCTTGGGGAATCTCCTTGGGCAAGAATGGTGCAAGCGGCACCAACACCCTCAGCTGGGACTATGAGGCCAAGCGTTATTTCCCCGGAGCCATCAGTGAAGAGTACAAGAGCTACATATCATTCTTCCACAAGCTCTATGCAGAGGGTTTGCTCGATCCTGAGATGGCCGAACCCATCGATGGGGACAAGTGGTCCCAGAAACTCGCCACCGGCAAGTCGCTGGCTACCTATGCCTACTACGACCAGATCGGAGGCGTCACCGCCACCAGCAATATCCCAGGCTTCAAGCTGGAGATGTATCCCGCTCTCGCCGGACCTGCCGGAGCCCACCACCAGCCCAAGAGTAAGACCGGAAGTGGGATAGTCTTCCCTTACAAGACCTCCAAGCGTGCGGATTTCGAGCAGTTGGTCAGGACAGTCGATGAGATGTTCTTCTCCACTGAAAACTCTACGATATGGTGTCTTGGCGTCGAAGGGATCACGTACAACATGAAGGGCGGCAAGGTTGAGTTCGTCCCTGAGATCCTCAACTCCAGTGAAGGCATCTACAAGAGTTTGCAGGTGAAGTACGGCTGTGGCAGTGATGTCACACAGATGGTCTGGGTCAACGCACGTGAAATGACCAAGTATGATGCGAACTACGCCAGGATCAACAAGGAGGTTGAGGCGATGGGGAACGTCATCCAGGCCATTCCTCCCAACGCTAAGTTCGATGACCGGCAGGCTGAGGATGCAGGGTCCCTGCAGACTCCTCTTTCCGATGCTTTCGAGCGCTGGAACTCCGCTTTCCTGACAGGCAGCAAGGACATTGACCGTGATTGGAATGCCTATGTCAGTGAAATGAAGAACCTGGGCATTGAAAAGTTTGCAGCATTGTACAACGACAATCTGTAATAGAGCGTTTTATGACAGGCCCTGCTCGGTGTTTTGGGCAGGGCGTCTAGTATGGGGGAGGAAGGAATGAGGAAAAAAAGGAAGGACGTCAATACTATTACCACCAAGAAATATTTCGCAAGGTATTGGCAGCTCTATCTTATGTTGCTTCTTCCCCTGCTGTATTTTCTTGTTTTCAAATATGCTCCGATGATAGGCAACGTCCTTGCATTTCGTCGCTATCGTCCGGGAATGGGTGCGTGGGGAACCGAATGGGTCGGCCTTACATATTTCAGGAGGTTCTTCGGGGATCCTGCCTTCTGGCGGGCCTTTCGGAACACGCTAATCCTGAGCCTGATCAACCTGGTCATCAACTTCCCCATACCCATCATCTTCGCCATCCTGGTGAATGAAATCCGACATCTTGCATTCAAGAGAGTGGTGCAGACTGTTTCCTACATGCCGCGCTTCATCTCCACTGTGGTGGTCATAGCCATCCTGGGTGAACTTCTCTCTCCCTCTTCAGGCATCATCAACATCCTCAGGGAGCGGCTGTTCGGCCTGGAAGCAATTTATTATATGAATGACAGCAAATACTTCCGCATGATATATGTGCTGGTGGACACGTGGCAGTACACCGGCTGGACCGCCATCATCTATCTGGCGGCAATAACCGGCATCCCTTCCGACCTCTATGAGGCGGCGACCATCGATGGGGCGAACAAGGCCCAGCAGATCATGTTTGTCACCATACCCTCCATCATGCCCACCATTATGGTCATGCTGATCCTCAATGTGGGACGGTTGCTCTCCCTTGGCTTTGAGAAGGTCCTTCTCATGTATACCCCTGACAACAGTATGGTCAGCGACATCATCGACACCTTGGTCTACCGTACCGGTCTGGCCAACCAGAACTATTCCTATGCGACGGCTATCGGGCTTTTCAGCGGCCTGATAGGGATCGTCCTGGTTGCTGGCAGCAATAGCCTGAGCAAACGCCTCACAGGCGATGGGATCTACTGATATGAGAGCCTATAAGACACGATCAAACTTTCTTTTCAACCTTTTCGTCAACCTGGTGATGCTGACCTCCCTGTTGCTCTGCCTGATTCCCTTTGTCTATATGATAGCCCTCTCCCTTTCCAGTCCGAAGGCGATCATCAACAACGAGGTGTTTCTCTGGCCCAAGGGTTTCAACATCAAGGCGTATGTGCAGATATTCAGCTATCCAAATTTCTTCCATGCCTATGGCAATACCATCCTCTATACCTTCGGAGGGACGGCGATCTCCCTGTGTATGATGACCCTGTTTGCCTATCCGTTGAGCAAACGCAGGCTCAGGGGCCAAAAGGCCCTGATGAAGCTGGTGATCTTCTCCATGTTTTTCACCGGTGGCCTCATCCCCAACTACCTGTTGGTCTCTTCGTTGCACCTGGTCAATACAAGGTGGGCAATGCTTCTTCCTTTTGCGATCAACCAGTTCAACCTGATCCTCCTGATAAACTTCTTCAGGACAATACCCAATGATCTGGAGGAGGCAGCCATCATCGACGGGCTGGACTACTTCGGCATCCTCCTAAGGATAGTTCTTCCCCTCAGTGGGGCGGCTCTAGCTACCGTCGGCCTCTATACAGCGGTCTTTTTCTGGAATGACTGGTTCAACGGTCTCATTTACCTGAAAAGCTCACAGTTCCCTGTCATGCTATTCCTACGCAACATAGTCACAGGCACAAGCATGGTCGGTGATGCTGCAGGCTCTGGGGACAAGACAAGCATAGCCATCTCCATCAAGGGAGCTGTCATCATTACCAGCACACTTCCGATCATCGTACTCTATCCGTTCCTCCAGCGGTATTTTGTCAAAGGAATCATGATAGGGGCTGTGAAGGGGTAGGGCTATGAGCTACAGCCGCTGACACTGTTCTGTGTTGTCTCCCGTACGATAAGCTCTGTATCCAAATACATGTTGCTGATGGGGATCTGCTCCTTGGAGATTGTCTTTATCAGCATCTCACAGCTGAGTAGTCCCAGCTGGAACTTTGGTTGGTTTACTGTAGTTATGGAAGGAGTGCACATCGAGGAAAGCTCGATATTATCAAAGCCTACTATGGCAATATCCTTGGGAACACGCAAGGAAGAACGTCTTGCGGCCTTGATGGCTGCTGCTGCATAGACATCACTGCTTGCAAAGAACGCATCGGGTCTCTTTTCGGAGTTCAGCAGCTGAAATGCTGCAGAGACAGCCATATCGTAACTAATCTCCTGCAGTTGGATGATGCTGTCGCTGTCCTTCTCTATATGTGCCGCATCTAATGCCTGCAGATACCCTTTAAGACGGTCCTGTGCGTACTTGTACTCTATGGGTCCGTTGATGAAAGCTATTCGCTTTTTTCCCAAGGAGATAAGATAGCTTACTGCATTGCGGGCTGCTGCCACATCATCGATGGTGACAAAAGGGATGTTTGCTGTCGGAATACACTCACAGCACTGTACCAGGGGGAGGGAGGCATTGAGCTTGAGCAGGTTTGCCCGTGTTATGCAGTTGGTGGTGATGAGACCTGCTGCATTGGTCTTTTTCAATAGGGCGATGAATGCATCGATGGATTTGTCATCGATGGGATCCTCGTTTACCAGCATGTTGTATCCATTACGCAGGGCTGCAGCTTTTGCCCCCTTGATGATGAGGCTGTAAAAGGGGTTATCCAGAGAGGGGATGTTGAAGATGATCAGGTCATTGCTCTTCTGTGAGAGTGCCTCAAGGATGGATGTGTCGTATCCCAGACCTTGCATCGCTTCAATGACAGCATTTCGAGTCTCTTCCCTGACGCTCGTCGTGTTGTTTATTACCCGGGATATGGTGGCGATCGAGATACCTGATACCTCTGCAATCTCAGAATAGGTGATTTTCTTATGGTGGTTCATCTGCGTGTACTCCTGTTGCTAGTGTACGGTGTCTGTCCTTAGTTTTCAAGAATAATATGTAAAATATGTAAAATTTTTCATTGATTTGCATATCTTAGCCTAATTCATCAATATTTTTGCTAATTTTTCCACTTTATTTAAAAATTTCGAAAAAAGTTGACATATTTTCTGAAAGATTTATACTTACACAAAGCAGACAACCCTATGTTTGTCTGGTAGGAGGTTCTTATGAAGAAAATGTTGGCCGTTTTAGCCATCCTGCTGGTTGTTACCAGCGTCGTCTTTGCTGCCGGTGCTTCAGAATCGGGTGCAAAGAAACAACTGATGGGAGTAGTTACCCCTAGTGCTGACCACGGCTTTACCGCCGAGTCCATCCGTCACTGTGAGGCCCAGGTCAAGGCCCTTTCTGCAAAGCATGGGTTTGACTACCGTTTCATGACCGCCGCTGAAAGTGGAGAGCAGAGCAATGCTGTAGAGACTATCCTTGGGATGAATCCCTCTGTCATGGTGCTCTGGCCGGTAACTGGCGATGAGCTTCGCTCTTCTGCGCAGTCTGTCATGGAAGCAGGAGTTACCCTTGTCGTCTATGACCGTTTCATCCAGGGGTTGGTTCCCGATGCAGAGATCTCCGGTGACAACGTTGCCATTGGTGTAGGAGCTGGTAAGTACTTCAACGAGTATTTCAAGGCTGACTTGACAAAAGGCAAGGTAAACTACCTTGAATTCAAGGGTGACAGCTCAACTGTTCCTATGGAAAGGACAGATGGGTTCCTCTCCACTGCAAGCAAGAATTTCAATTTGGTCCAGTCCTTTGTCACAAACTGGAGTCAGCAGACTGCTATGGAGCAGATGGAAAACTTCCTCAATACCAAGAGCAAGGCTGAGATCGAGTCCATCAAGGCGATCTGGACTCATGATGATGAGATTGTCTTTGGAATCGTCGAGGCTCTGAAAAACTACAATGGTAGTGCCAACATCAACATCCGCCTGATCAACGGTGTCTCAGCTGGCGAAGGCTTCATGAAGCTGTTTGAGAATTCTGGCTTGTCTGGCATCGATTTCATGACGTATACCTTCTCTCCCTCCATGGTTCGCGATGCAGTGGATTTGGGTTGGAAGGCAATGCAGGGCGAGAAGCTCGAAAAGAGCTACAAGGTCCCTACCGAGATGATCGACAAGACCAACTACAAGTCCTATATGCAGGGAGACCTCTACAAGACCCGCTATAGCTTGTAAACAGAATAGTTGTGTAGTGTATGGTTGCCCTCAGGAGGTAGGTTTCCCTGCCTCCCCTGGGCAACTTGTGTAGAATGGAAGGGAGTGTGCAACTCATGATTCTGGAAATGAAGAACATTGTTAAGACATTTGGCCCTGTTGAGGCGTTGAAGGATGTCTCCTTCACTACCCACTCCGGAGAAATTCACGGTCTGTTGGGTGAGAATGGGGCTGGCAAGACCACCCTTATGAACGTGCTTGCAGGTACGTTCCCCCCTGACAGTGGGTCCATTATCATCGATGGGTCACTCATCGAGGGGATGACGCCCAGAAAAGCCAATAGTCTGAAGATTAGGTTTATCCACCAGGAACTCAACCTGTGCAATGACCTGACAGTCTGCCAGAATATGTTCCTTGGTGAGGAATACTCCAAGCATCTATGGAAAGTGGACAGGCAGAGGGAGATTGAGCATGCTCAGAGGGTATTGGACTCGATGAACTCAGGTATCAAGGCAACCACAGTTGTTGGAGACCTTGATACGGCACAGAAGCAGATGGTTGAGATAGCTCGGGCCCTGCTGTTCTCTTCCGAGCTCATCATTATGGATGAGCCGACCACTGCCCTGAACAATCGTGAGATCATGAAGCTCTTCACCATCATGGAAAACTTGAAGAAGGAAGGGGTTACCTTCATCTATATATCTCACAAGATGCCTGAGATTTTTCATATCTGTGACAAGTATACCGTTCTTCGAGATGGATCCTTTATCCAAAATGGATATATCAAGGATATCGATGAGCACAAGGCAACTGAACTTTTGGTAGGAAAACGGTTTGTACAGGCCCATATCAAGGACGGAATTACCAGTACCATCTCAGAGGAGGTGGTTCTCAAGGCGAGTTCATTGCAGGGAAAATCCTTCAAGGACGTCTCCTTCTCTCTTCAGAGAGGTGAGATAGTCGTCTTTACCGGCCTGCAGGGTTCCGGCACTGATGAGCTTGCCACCTCCCTCTTTGGGGCAACTGAACTGGAAAAAGGGACGATCGATACTAGACATGGTCCTCTGGATCTCAAGGATATCCGCACCGTCATGCGTAGCGGGATTGCCATGATCCCGAGAAATCGTAAGGAGAGGGGCATTCTGCCCGATTTGAGTATTCGCACCAACAACTCGCTTGCCTACCTAGTTGCTAAGCACAAGAGTGTACTGGTCAACCAGAAGACTGAACAAGCTCGCTTTGAACGGAGCCGCAAGCGTATGAATATTCGTGTCAGCAGTGACTTGGATCCGATAACCTCTCTGTCGGGAGGAAATCAGCAGAAAGTCATTCTCAGTCGTTGGCTAGAGATCGATGCGGATGTGTATATCATGGACAATCCCACCCAAGGCATCGATGTCGGGGCAAAGTTTGCAATTTACAAGCTGGTGGTCGAACTCGCTGCCGCAGGCAAGAGCGTGCTGTTCTTTACCAGCGAATATCCTGAAATCCAACAATTGGCGGACCGCTGCTTCGTCCTCTACAAAGGGGATGTCGCTCAAGAGCTGTCCAGGTCGGAGATTTCAGAGGTTACGATCATGGAATATTCGACCGGCACACATACAGGGGGAATCTAGAGTGAAAGGTTTTGCAATGAAAGATATTGACTGGAAAGGGAATTGGAGGAACATCACCACCAACTACAGCCACTGGCTCAGTTTCGTACTTCTGATGGTTGTCGCCATCATCGTCAGCCCAGCATTCCTATCATGGAACAACCTCACCAACTTGTTTGTGCAGGGTTCTGTGGTGGGCATCTGCGCGATGGGGATGAGTCTCATCATTTCAGCTGGGATGATTGACCTCTCGGTGGGATCTTCTGTAGCCCTCTTAAGTGGTCTGGGGGTGCTGGTTCTCAATTCCACCCAAAGTCTTACCCTAACCATCCTGTTCTGCTTGGGTGGAGGGATGATAGTCGGTCTGGTCAATGGGCTGTTGGTCACCAAGGGTAGGATCGCTCCCTTCATTGTCACTCTCGCTACCATGAGTGCATGGAGGTCGGTCATCAACCAGTTGGGACAGGGGGGACCCTTTACCGTCAATGAGACTATGTACACCCCCTTCAGGAATATCGCTGCTGGAAGACTGTTTGGTCTTCCCCATCTCATGATCTTCCTTATCGTCGTCTCCTTCATTACCGCCATGCTGATGTCAAAGACCAAGTTTGGTACCTATGTCTACGCTGTTGGTTCCAACCAGCAGGCGGCCAGGCTCTCTGGTATAAATGTCAACAAGGTGAAGACTCTTATATTCGTCTATGCAGGGACACTCTACGGCTTGGCGGCTTTCCTGCTTGCAAGCAGGCTCACTTCCATCCAGGCAGCAAGTGCAGGCTCGGGCTATGAGATGGATGCCATTGCTGCTGTTGCCATTGGAGGAACCTCCATGGACGGAGGAAAGGGCAAGATCCTGGGGACCTTCCTGGGGGTACTGATGTTACGCATCATCAACACCGTCCTGATTATGGCAAACGTCCCGCCATTTCTCAACGGTCTGGTTACTGGGGTCATCATCATCGTTGCCGTGTTGGCTCAAAGTACCAAGAAGGGGAGATAAGCATGGCAATAGAGATAGGGATAGTTGGCGCTGGAGGGATGGCCTCTTACCATTGCAAGGGATTTGCGCAAGCAGGAGCAAAGATCGTTTGCGTAGCTGATTTCGACAAGCAGAAAGCCTCGTCCTTTGCCAAGGAATATGGTATCGAACATAATGCTTCCTCTCTTTCTGAGATGTTGCGGCGTTTTCCAGCTCTTGATGCCGTTTCAATCGTGACCCCAAACAAGTTTCATTCTTCCCTTTCCATTGAGGCTCTGGAGGCGGGTAAGCA
>LFRM01381100.1_pt1 | contig 14393 bp, 12 predicted proteins | sample 618341 | NCBI WGS metagenome assembly LFRM01 (sample SAMN03654438, study PRJNA283298) | anaerobic digester metagenome | isolation source: pool of bioreactors CSTR01a, CSTR02a, and CSTR03a thermophilic anaerobic... | place: Denmark: Kgs. Lyngby | collected 2014-05-21 | reverse complement strand
AGGCTTCGGTTTGTGGTTGTTTTGTTTTTATGTTGCTGTATTGTTTGTTGAGAAACCAGTAGACGCCTGCCAGGATCAGCAGACCGCCGAGCAAGGCTAGTGCCTTGGGCGCTTCTTGAAAGAACAGCCAGCCAACCAGTGTGGCTCCGACGGGTTCTGTCAACGAGACAATCGTAATGAACAAGGCACCGACATGATGCACTGACCAGTTGAAGACAGAGTGGACCAGGAATGTTCCGCTCAGGGTCAGCACCCCGCAGATGACGATGATGCGGATATCTGCAGGCATCAGTGACTGGCCTGACAGCAAAGCCGCTGCCAGCAGAAAAAGGGTGCAGCCGCCATACAGGATAAGCATATATAAAGCAGCGGGTATGTCTTTGCGGATGCTCTCTCCTGCCAGCAGATAGGCGGAAAAGAGAAGCGTGGTCAGTACAGCCAGCAAATCCCCGGAAAAACTGGCCTGACCGCCGCTGTTTAAGGACATCAGCCCCATCACCACGGCACCGAGAACCACAACAATAATGCCCGGGATGGCCTGGGCCCGGACCTTGCTGCGATAAAGCAGCCAGCCGCCAGCCATGGCGAAAAACGGCTGCAACGCGCCCAGAACGGTGACATTGAAGATGGTGGTTTTGTCGAGAGCCGCGTACCAGGCCAGAAAATGACCGGCCATCAGGCAGCCGGCCAACAGTGATTTGCCCAGCAGCCAGCCGTTCAGCCGACGGACCGACCGTCGTGCCGGCGGAGATAGGACAACAAACAGGCCGGTGAGGATCGTGGCAAACAGCATGCGCCAGAACGAGATGATCAATGGTGTGGCGCCGTAATTCAAGGCCAGCCGGCCCAGGGGACCAGCAAAAGCGAGCGGTATGGATGAGAATGCGACCGCCAGATGATAGATATTCAGCGTGTATTTTTTCATACATTTACCCCTGGTCAGTTTCCTTTTGCCACATCAAACAGCAAAAAAAAGTGGTCGCAATGCTGATCAAACCTGATTCTATCACAAAGATCCGTGAAAAGGCATCAATAAAAGGACCGGCAAGGCCAGGCGTGGCCATACCGGTCCTTTTATTTAACAGCGCAACGTTCCCACAGGCTTAAAGCGCTTTCTCCTGCCGCGGTCAGCCGTAGAGCGGTCCGTAAGTCTCGCAGGCTCGATAATCTGAGGCTTCTGCCGCTTCCGTGCCAAAGGCTGACCAGGCATGCGGGCGGAAGATGCGGCTTTCCGGAATGTTATGCATGGCGACTGGAATGCGCAGCATGCTGCAGAGCGTGACCAGACGGGCTCCGATATGGCCAAAGTTGAAGGAACCATGGTTGGCGCCCCAGTTGGCCATAACAGCATAGACATCCTTGAAAGCTCCTGTTCCGGTGGTGCGAGGTACAAACCAGGTTGTCGGCCAGGTCGGGTCTGTACGTTTCTGTAGTGTCTGGCTGACATGGTCGGGCAGAACGACAGTATAGCCTTCAGCGATCTGCAGGACAGGGCCCAGGCCTTCAATTTTGTTCATGCGAACCATGGTGACCGGCATTTCGGTCTGCGTTTCAAACAAGGATGAGAAGCCGCCGCCGCGGAAATAGCCGGTGTCGGCGGGACACCATTGTGTTGCCGCCAGACAGGCATCGGCGTCTTGATCGGTGATGTCCCAGAATGGTTTCATAACCGGGTTGCCCCCGGCATCCTGCATCGCGCCGCAGCCGTCCAACGCCGCAGCGCCTGAATTGATCAGATGAATCAGACCACCGGCCGCGGGTCCTTCTGGTTTCCAGCCGGTGACACGCTCGATGGCATCCGGACTCCAGTAGGTCCGGACATCGGCAAAGACTGAAGCCGAATCCGCCAGCAGATGGCCAAACAGCATGGCCATACCGTTGAGCGAATCGTTTTCTGTGGCCAGGATCAATGGTTCACGGATGCCGTTCCAGTCAAAAGAGGAATTAAGCAGGGCTTCTGAGAAGTCGTGGTTGGGGAAATGGTCTGTCCACTGCCGCTGACCCTGAACGCCGCCGAGCAGCGCGTTGCGTCCCATAGCTTCTTCAGCATAGCCCATGTCTGCCAGTTTCGGATTGCCCAGCATGATATCACGAATGATCAGTGTCTGCTTGATCACACGATCCCATTCAGCGTCCTTCTCTTCCCGTGTATGGGCAAAGGTGCCGCCTTCGTTCTTGTCCCAGCCTTCTTTGCAGTATTGTTCCCGCCAGGCTTTGGCCCGGACGAATTCTTCCGGATCATAAATGCCACGGGCGACGCGCCGCTCGATCTCAACCTGATCAAGCCATTCCGTGCGCAAGCCAAAATACTCTTGAAACATCTGAGGGTCGATGACCGATCCGGCGATGCCCATGCAGGGACCGCCGATGTTGACATAGGATTTACCGCGCATGGTACCGGCGGCCAGAGCGGCCTTGGCCCAGAGCAGGATTTTTTCCCGGACATCGTCAGGGATGGCTGTGTCGGTTGCGTCCTGCACATCACGACCGTAGATCGCGAAAGCGGGCAGTTTTCTCTGGGCATGGGCAGCCATGACTGCAGCGAGATAGACTGCGCCAGGCCGTTCGGTGCCGTTAAAACCCCAGACCGCTTTGATGGTCAGCGGATTCATGTCCATGGTTTCTGTGCCATAACACCAGCTGGGTGTTACGCTAAGGGTCGCGGTGACATGCTCAGCCGCGAAATAGTCTTCACAGGCAGCTGCTTCGGCGACACCGCCGATACAGGTTTTAGCGATGACACACGCTACCGGCAGGCCATTGGCGTAGCGCAGGTTTTGCTGGATCAGTTCCGCGGCAGCACGGGCCATCCCCATGGTGCGCTCTTCAAGCGATTCACGGACCCCCAGGCGGCGGCCGTCAATACAGGGCCGGATCCCGATACGGGGCATGCGCCCGATCAGGCGATTCACCGGTTCATTTTTCTTATGTGGCATGAAAATCCTCCTTTCGGAAATCCATCGTCGGGTTTGGCGGATCTGGTTTGCCTCTCCTTCTATTGTACCTTTACCAGACAGATAAAACATGGACAGAATGGTATAATAATGGAAAAACCGGTTTTGCTAAATGACGGGAAGACTTGATGCAGCGGGCGAAGAGATGACAGGTAAAAATGAACGACATGGATAAAACGGAAGGACGGACACGCAGGGAGCTCATTCGGCAAAGCGATCGCTTCTGGACGGATTCACGCGGGATCAGGCGCAACCAGCAGCTGACCCGCCAGCTGAACCTGATCCAGCTTGAGATCCTCGACCATGGTTATTTCATCGGAAACCGCCAGTGGAACCAGTTTGATGTCATGTCGCCGTTTGGCCGGGTTTATTACATGATCGCCGATGCCGGCTGGCTGGAAACCGGTTCAGGACGCCTCGACCTGCTGCCGGGATTCATGTACCTGATCCCGCCCTATACCCGCGTCAACTTGCGCACGGACAACCGCATTGAAAAATTCTATTTTCATTTTACGTTCAAATATGCGGGCGTTGACGTTCTTGAAGGCATCAACCGCTGCTTTCGCCTGCCGCTGGATCCGGACCTGCTGCAGGATGTTGTCCTGGCATATAGCGGCGGTTCTCTGCCGGACCTGCTTCGTCTGAGGGCACTGGCCGGCCTGACCCTGGCTCGCTTTCTGGGCAGCTCACTGCCTGATCTTAGCCATCGCCTGACGCTGGCCAGCACGTATCGCGAAGTTAACGCCTACATTGAACAGCACCTCTCCGCCCGTCTGACCGGAGAGGCGGTCTGTGCGGCTCTCGGCCTGTCCTACGAGACAACCCGGCGCGCCTTCCGCCGGGATAACGGTATCACTTTCAACCAGTACATCAAGGGGCGCCTCATCCAGGAGGCTTCAATGCGCCTTCTGCTGACCAACTGGACCATCCAGCGCATCGCCGCCAGCCTGGGCTTTGCTGATGAATTTTATTTTTCCCGGCTGTTCAAGCAGAAGATGGAATACAGTCCGCGCGAGTATCGCCGGATCAACGCTGTCCTGCGCGGTGCACAGCCGGCTGATCGCTGACCAGATCTTGACAGGCAGGCAGTAATCCGTGAACCTGATAGGGTCGGAGCTGTCCCGGACAGCCGCCTGTTATCTTAAGATGGAGAAAAAAGCTTTCCCGCCCTGCGCTGCAGGAGGACGTGCTGAAAGGCACACTTAAAGGATGCATTAGGAGATAAAGCAATGCCTGAGAACAGACCGGTCAAAGAACCGCTGCGCTGCGCCCTGGTGGGTTGTGGCAAGGTCGCGCTGAAACACCTGCGGGCGATCCGCTATCATAAGAATGAGCTGCAGCTTGCCGGTCTTGTCGATACCAGGCCGGCTGCGGCTGAAACGCTGCTGCGTCAAGGTGGGGTTAAGGAAGCGGAAGCGGTCCGAATCCCGTTCCATAAGGATCTGCAAACGCTGCTTTCTGCCGAAAAGGTCGATCTGGTCGCGATCACGACGCCCAGCGGCAGCCATTATGCTTTGGCAAAAATGGCTTTGCTGGCCGGAAAACATGTGCTGGTGGAAAAACCCCTGACCCTTTCCCTGCCGCAGGCGGACGAGCTTCTGGATATCGCCTGTGCCGGAGGCCTGCAGATTGCGGTCGGGCACATCTACCGCTATTTTCCTCTGGTGCAGGCTCTTGAAGCAGATTTGCGCGCAGGCCTTTTTGGCCGCGTGCTTTACGGGGATGTCAAGGTTCGCTGGGGCCACGACCAGGCCTATTATGACGCAGCGCCCTGGCGAGGAACCTGGGCAGAAGACGGGGGTGTCCTGATGAACCAGAGCATCCATGCCCTGGACTTGATGACCTGGCTTCTGGGCGGTTCCGTCCGCGAAGCCAGCGGCATGATTGAGCGGCAGACACACCGTATGGAGGCTGAAGATCTGGGTCTGGCGCTGCTCAGGCTAAGCAACGGAACTTTCTGCCAACTGGAAGGAACCACCAGTACGGATCCCCGGCAGCCCGAGGCGTCTTTTGCTGTCTTTTGCAGTGACGGAACGATTCAGGCCGGCCTGCGCGGCGGACGGCCTTATGTCCACGCAAAGGATGGCCGGGGCAGGCCGTTGACCGGACATTATGTGCGCCGCTTCCTGGGACAGATCTGGCGGCAAGGCGGCATAAAGGCCTTGCTTCAGTTGCCAAACCCGCACAGTGCATTGTACGGCGACCTGATCCAGGCAATCCGGCAGCAGCGGCCACCGCTGGCCGATGGCGATTCCGGCCGGCAGGCTGTGGCAGCGGTCCTGACCATTTATGCCGCGGCCTTCAGACAAAAAACAGTCACACTACCGCCGGAATCATTCACGCTGGCCGACATGGCCGGTTATTTTGCTCCGTTCGGTGACCCGCCGGTGAACCATTAGTCCGGCAGCCCATTGTGGTTGGCAGCTTGTCTGAGTTTGCCGCGCAGTTTGCGGATCTGACCATGCGTCTGCATCCAAAGCAGGCTGTCGCGGAAGGTCTCGATCAGGGGACGGGGCTCATAACCCAGTTCGCGGGTGGCTTTTTCATGGCTGAGGTTACAGTTGGAGGCAAGCACAGAAACACTGTAAGGCGTGAAGAAAGGCTTGATGCGCAACAGACGGCAGGATGCGTGGGTTAACCAGGCGGCCGCCCTGACCAGCCAGCGCGGGGCGAAGAATATGGCCGGCTGTTTCTGACCGAGGGCCCGGCGCTCCAGGCGGATGACATCGCGCAGGGTGATCTGGTGCCCGGATAGGATATAGCCCTGGCCGGCACGGCCGGCACGGGCTGCTTTGACGATGCCGTCAGCGACATCGCGGACGTCAACGAAATTGTAGGCGCCGTTAAAAGACATGACCAGCTTCAGCCAGCCTTGGGTACTGAGATAGCGCAGCAGGCGGCCCATTTCCGACAGGCGGTGGTCATAGGGACCGATCACTCCGGATGGGAAGACAATCACGGCATCCAGTCCGCGGGCGATCCCGTCATAGACAACAGCCGTGGCGGTTGTCTTGCTGATGGCGTACGGCCCCAGCAGTCCGGAAACGGGAAACTCGTGTTCCTCATTGATTTCCCGGTTGTCCGGCAAATCCGGCAGGGCGTGGGCTGAACTGACATAGATCAGGCGCTCAACACCATAAGCCAGACAGGCGTTGACCATGTGGCGGGTGCCGCCGACGTTGACTTCCTGAAGCAGGCGGGGTTTGCGCGGGGCTGTGTCGATAATGCCCGCCAGGTGGAAGACAAGGCGCGTGCCATTGACTGCCCGGCGTACATCCGCCTCGTGGCGGATATCACCATAGCAGAGCTCGAGTATCAGGCCATCGAACGCGTCCAGTGTTTCACCAGGCTGCAGAAAAACGCGGATGGTTTCATAAGGATAGCGTGAATGCAATTTGCGAATCAGGACATTGCCGATATGTCCTGTCGCGCCGGTAACCAGAATCATGTCGCATCCCTCCCGGGGTCCATGTTTTCCATGAAGGATGGCTGCAGCACCAGCGGTTTTTCAAGGCCAGCCGTTATGTTACAGCAAAGGATTGGTTCTTGCCTTTATTATATCATGGAAGCGCTTTCGAATTGTGTCATCGTTGTGGCCGCAAGTCCATGTGCCGGAAATAGCCGGCAGCCGGCGGCTGTGAAGGTGTATAATGCAAATGATGAGACCTTGGGAGGAATCAGGCCATGTTGACAGGAAAATTACCCGACAACCCTAATAAAGATATCGATTTCAGTAAAAGCCAGCTTCAGGATATCTGGCTGGCCGGTGGCTGTTTTTGGGGCGTGCAGGCTTATGTTTCCCGGATTCCGGGGGTGGCGGAAACGACGGTCGGCTATGCCAACGGCAAAACCCGGTATCCAACCTATGAAGAAGTCTGTACCGGACGGACAGGCCATGCTGAAACGGTGCACGTCCGTTTTGATCCGCGGCGCGTCAGTTTGAACGAGTTGCTGCGGCGCTTTTTCCAGATCATTGACCCGACCAGCCTGAATCGCCAGGGCAATGATCATGGCAGCCAGTACCGGACCGGCATCTATTATCGTGACGCGGCACAACTGCCGTCTATCCGGCAGGTCGTCGCTGAAGAACAGCAAAAGCACAAGCAGCCGATCGTCACCGAAGTGGAAGAACTGAGTCTTTTCGCGCTCGCGGAAAGTTACCACCAGGACTACCTGGAGAAAAACCCCGGAGGATACTGCCACATCGGTCATGCGGAGATGCGCCAGGCTACAGCAGAAACAGAGCTCGGGGCAACCGGCGCAGGCAAGTGGTTTTCTGACCGGTTTACCAAACCGGACGATGCGGAACTGCGACGCCGTCTTAGCCGCGAGCAATATGCAGTCACACAGAAAAACGCGACAGAACGGCCTTTCACGGGTGCCTACTGGAACAACCGGGAACCAGGCCTTTATGTGGATGTTGTCACAGGCGAACCCTTGTTTTCTTCCCGGGATAAATTTGATGCCGGCTGTGGCTGGCCCAGCTTTACGCGTCCGGTCGATCCGCAGGTGCTTCAGGAAAAAATGGACAAAAGCCACGGTATGCTGCGTACGGAGGTGCGAGGACACAGCAGCGACAGCCATCTGGGACATGTCTTCACCGATGGCCCGCAAGAGCAGGGCGGCCTGCGGTACTGCATCAACAGCGCCGCATTGCGGTTTATCCCGCTTAGCGATATGGAAGAGGAAGGTTACGGGGACTGGATCAATAAGGTGGCCCCATGAGCCGGCACACCCTTTCCCTGCCTTATGGCCGTACCCGGCTCAGCCTTACGCTGGATCATGAACAGCTAAAAGCTGTGTTGACGCCCGGCAAAGAAAAGGGCGGACTCGCCGATGAAACGGCTCTTGTCCGAAATGCCCTGGCCAATCCGATCGGATCAGCCACCCTGGGTGAAATGGCCCGGCAGGTGTCACGTGTCCTGATCCTGACCAGCGACCACACCCGGCCCGTTCCCAGCCGGCTTACCCTGCCGCTGCTTCTTGAGGAAATCCGGCGGTACAACCCGCGGGTCCAGGTCAAAATCCTGGTGGCGACTGGTTTTCACCGCTGTACCAGTTTGGCTGAGCAATTGGAGAAATTCGGAGAGACACTCGTTCAGCAGGAAGAAATCGTGGTGCATGACTGCCATGACCGGAACCACCTTGTCGCTAAAGGCACCCTGCCTTCCGGCGGTGCCCTCTTGCTGAATGACCTGGTGGACTGGGCTGATCTTCTGGTAGCAGAAGGCTTTATTGAACCCCATTTTTTTGCCGGCTTTTCCGGCGGGCGTAAAAGCGTCCTGCCCGGGATTGCTGGTGCAGCCACGGTGCTGGCCAACCATTGCGCCGAGTTCATTGCCAACCCTTTTGCCCGGGCCGGTGTCCTGGCTTCTAATCCGCTGCACCGCGACATGCTCTATGCCGCCGAAGCAGCCGGCCTTGCTTTTATCCTGAATGTCGCGCTGGACGCGGACAAGAAGATCACGCAGGCTTTTGCCGGTCATCCGGACCAGGCGCATCTGGCCGGCTGTGCCTGGGTTGGCGCTCAGGCCACGGTCACGCGCAGAGAAGCAGACCTTGTGATCACATCGAACGGCGGTTATCCGCTGGATCAGAATATCTACCAGGCGGTCAAAGGAATGACCGCGGGGGAAGCCTGTGTACGGCAGGGCGGCGTGGTCATTATGGTCGCCGCCTGCGAAGACGGGCACGGCGGTGAGGCGTTCTACCGCTGGCTGGCCGAGGCACCTGATCCTTCAGCTGTCACAGCCCGCATTATGGCTATCCCGCGTCAGGACACACAGCCTGACCAGTGGGAAGCGCAGATCCTGGCCAGGATTCTGGTCCATTGCACAGTGATCCTGGTTACGGACCGCTGTACGCCGTCACTGGTACGCGCCATGCATCTGCAGCACGCGTCAACCCTGGACGAAGCCATGACCCTGGCCAGGGGGATTGTCGGCGACCATCCGGATATTGTTGTCATCCCTGATGGTGTTTCGGTGATTGTCCAGATGGACGACCTGAAAATCTGAACCGGCAGCGGATCGCTGGTGTTCCAGTAAAAAGGAAAGCAGGTGCTGTATGCTTCAAGAGCCAGAAAGAATCCGGATTTTGCAACCGCCAGATACCGAAGGCAGGACAATCGCCACGGTACTGGATACCGACACGTATAACGAGATCGACGACCAGTTTGCCCTGGTTTATGCGTTGCTGTCACCTAAAGTTGATTTGCGTGCTGTTTCTGCCGCGCCTTTCCACAACAACCGCTCGACAGGGCCGGCCGACGGTATGGAGAAAAGCTACCAGGAGATCCTGCGCATCCTGGACCTGATGGGCGTGGACGCTGACCAGCTGGCCTGGCGCGGGGCGAACACCTACATGCCGGCCAAGGACCGGCCGGTGGACTCCCCGGCGGCCAGCCGTCTGATTGATCTAGCCCATCAGGCAGAGCAGCCTTTGCAGATCCTGACCATCGGCTGTGCGACAAATGTCGCATCAGCCTTGTTGCTCGACCCGTCTATCGCCGACAAGATCGTGGTGGTCTGGCTGGGCGGCCATGCCCGCGACTGGCCCCATACCAATGAGTTCAATCTGCAGCAGGATGTCTATGCCGCTCAGGTTCTTTTTGACTGCGGCGTTCCGCTGGTCCGTTTCCCCTGTTATCCGGTTACCCAGCACCTGGCAACGACCGTGCCGGAGCTGGAGGCCTGTTTATCCGGACACAGCCGTATTGGTGATTATCTCGTCGAAGCCGTGCGCGGCTATGCGCCGCAAGGTCCGGACAATTTTGCCTGGTCCAAAGTGATCTGGGACATTATTACGGTTGCCTGGATTGACTGTCCACAGGCTTTGACGACGCTGCTTGTACCGACACCACGTCTGGTGGGCAATGCGGCAACACCCAAAAATGAGCTTTGCTTTAACCTCGACCTGCGCAGGCCCCTATGCCGCGAAGCCGTCCAGGTCCAGCGTGACCAGGTTTTCCGCCGTTTGTTTCATTTGATCAATGCCAGCGGCAGATGACCCTGCTGCGCCGGCTGCTTCATCCTGTGGTGCCGGCAGCAGGAGACATGAAGAATCTTTATTGTCAAGCGTCCGTGATCATGTTACAATCGCGGTTGTTGTTGAAGAGGCCGGCTGTTTGTGGTAAGTCCTCTTCATTGAAAAATAAATATTGAAGAGACCATATAAGTTCACAAATATGGTGTGAACGTCTCTATGTGGCAACCATAAACTGCCTACGCTATGGTGTTCTTTTCCGGCCGGATCCTGTGCGCTTGTGCCGACGCGCTGTTTTGTGTTTTTGCAGCGGCGCGGCAAGCGGCACACGGAATCATGGAAATGGATGGTTTATGTAAAGTAGACGGAGAGCACTGCACCTGTCTGCTTTTTTATTTTTGAAGGAGGGAAAGTATGAAGGAATATACATTGCACGTAGCCGGACTTGAGCGCAAGCTGCCCATGGTGCGCATCTCCGACACACTGGAAATAGCCAGTTTCGTTATCCTCGGTGACGTGGAACTGTCTGTGCGCGCAGCCAGTGAGCTGATTTCGCGCATTCCTCCGGTCGATTACCTGATCACCGCTGAAGCCAAAGGCATTCCGCTGGTGCAGGAGCTGGCCAGACAGCTGGATATGAAACGTTATTTTGTCGCACGTAAGAGCATCAAACCGTATATGGATGAGCCGCTGGTGATTGAAGTTTATTCCATTACAACCCAGACCAAACAGCTGTTGTGCCTCAGTCGTGAAGAAAGCGACATGATCCGCGACAAACGGATTTTAATCGTCGATGATGTCATCAGCACCGGCGAATCAATCAAAGCGATGGAATCACTGGTAAAAAAAGCCGGCGGTAAAGTTGTCGGCAAGGCGGCTATCCTGGCTGAAGGTGATTCTGCCAAGCGTAAAGACATCATCTTTCTCGAGGAATTACCGGTTTTTCCGGTGACTGTTTCCCGCTAGAATAAAAGATCAGGAGAAAAGAGATTGAGTTTTGCAGTCAATCAGATCAGATATCAATACAGTGCTGAACACGAGCCGATCCTGGACGATGTCAGTTTTACGATTGAGCCCGGCCAGGTCACAGCGATTGTCGGCCCAAGCGGCTGCGGCAAGTCGACACTGGTCAGCATCCTCAGCGGCGTGATCCCCCACCTTATATCCGGTGGTGTCATCTCCGGTTCACTCGATGTCCGCGAAAATGCCCTGATTTCGGTTGTCAGCCAGTCCCCTGAGAACCAGCTTTTCGGCTATGGTGTGGAAGACGCCATCTGTTTCGGCATTGAGAATCTGGGTCTGGACAGTGAATCAATCAGTGAGCGTGTCGAGTATGTGCTGGACCTTCTCAATATCCAGCACCTGCGCAAACGTTCTGTAGCGACTTTATCCGGAGGCCAGCGCCAGGCGGTCTGCATTGCCTCAGTCCTGGCCATGCAGCCTGATATTCTGATCATGGACGAGCCAGTCAGCTCTCTGGACCCCAATGGGAAAAGAATGATCCAGACGGTGCTCGGTTCTCTCAAGGCCACCGGACAGACCATCATCATCGTTGACAACAACCTGGAATGGTCCGCGGAAATTGTTGAACATGTCATCGGCCTGTTGGATGGCAAGGTGGTTTTTGATGGAGACCGGGACACCTTTTTCGCTGACGAGGTCCTGCAGCAAAAGCTTTGTGTCACGATTCCCCAGGAGATCGAGTTGTACCAGGCCTTGGCCGGCAGCCTGCCCGGACTGGACCGTTTCAGAACCCTGGCGGAAGCACAGCAAAAGCTGGGGCGCTTCCTGACACCGGCGGCACCTGAAAGCGACGCGCTGCCATCTGAGGACGCCGTAAAACAGCCGGACGCAGACGTGATCTTGACAGCCAGGGGCTTGAGCAAGACTTTTCGCGACGGTTTCCGTGCCTTGATCGATGTTGACGCTGATTTCAGCAAAGGAAAAGTCGTGGCGATCCTGGGACAGAACGGTTCCGGCAAGACAACGCTGGTCAAACACCTGAATGGCCTCTACCGACCCGATAAAGGCACCATCAGCTACCGCGGCCAGAGCACAGCCGGCAAATCGGTTGCCCGGATCAGCAAGGATATCATCCTGGTTTTCCAGAATCCCGAACTGATGCTGTTTGAGGAAACGGTCTTGAGTGAGCTGACCTTCTGCGCAAGAGCCCAGAAAATTGACTATGATGAAGCTGCCGCCCTGGAAGTGCTGCACCGCTATGATCTGCTGGAACATAAAGATGAGCTGCCTGTCAACCTGGCCATGGGTCAGAAACACCTTCTGACCATTCTGTCAGTGCTTTTCTCCAGTGCGGAAGTGGTCATCCTGGACGAGCCGACCCTGGGCATGGATCTGCGGCAGAAACAGCAGCTGACCGACATCATCACACACCTGAAAGAAGCTGGTAAAACAGTTATCGTGATCAGCCATGAAATTCCGTTGGTTTTTCAGATTTCAGATGAGATCATTGTTCTCAACGAGGGGGTCAAGCTGATGCATGGCACCCGCCAGGTCCTGGCGACCTGTGATGAATTGTTTGCCCGGATCAACATCAACCTGCCGCCTGTTGTCCAGCTGGCCAAATACTTTGGCTTGCCTTCCGACTGTTGTGATGTTCCGGCTTTTGTCCGGGCTTTTCATGAAAGCCTTACCGCAGCCGGCATATCCGGAAACAAAGGGGGGAGACCGGAACATGGGTGACTTTTTGCAGTATGTCGAGTTGGACTCCTTTCTCCACCGTCTTGACCCGCGGACAAAGTTTGTCTTTTTCATCATCATGTCGGTCGTGACCTCTTTTGTTAAGACAGGACTTGCCTTGCTTTTCCTTCTGCTGGTGTTCATGGTCATCTGGAGCCTGGCCCGGATCGGCTCTTACATGTTGATCCTTCTTAGTAAAATACGGGTGCTTTTACTTTTCATCTTTCTTTTATGGCTGGTGCTTGGCCTGTTTAGCGCTAATGCGGGCCCATCGATCTTCCGCAGTTCTTTTCATATTTTCAATTGGGAGGTCAACGTCAGTTTTGAGTGGTTTGATTTGTACAAAGGCGCTGTCTTCGCGGTGCGCGTCTTTCTGATGATCTCCTCGTTCTATACCGTCATCCTGTCCACGAACTTCAGCCAGATCATTTTAGGGCTGCGCTCCTGGCGCGTTTCCTATGCGGTCGCCTTCGGCATCGGCCTGATTTTCCAGATCATACCGATCATTGTCAAGGAGTTCGCGACCATCATCGAAGCCCAAAGCTCCCGGGGGCTGGAAGTTGAGCAGTGCAGCGCGGCAGCGAAAATGAAAAATTACATCATAGTCTCGCTGCCGCTGTTGTTTCGGGTTCTGGGAAAAGGCCATGCCATTTCGCTGGCCATGCATTACTACAAGCTGAATTTCAAAGTGCGGCGCACCTCTTATAAAGTGATCCAGCCGACCTACCGTGACGCGGTCTTTGCCGTGGTTTTCCTTGCGGCGGCGGCGCTCGCGGTCTATTTACAGCTTTTTCACTACATACCACTGTAATTCGGCGTTGTCTGCCAAGAGGGGGAATTGACATGATCGCAAAATGGGAAAACCTGACACGGGACGAGCTTGCAGCCATTGACAAAGAATCAGCCATTGTCTGCCTGCCTACAGCAGCGACAGAACAGCATGGCGCACACCTGCCCGTCGGTACGGATGCCATCATCCTGGCCAGCCTGATCGACATGATCATCGAAAAAGAGACCTTTACTGAAGGCAGCCTTATTTTCGCGCCTCAGCTGCCGGTCGGTAAAAGCAATGAACATATGGGCTTTGCCGGCACGCTGACCTTTGGCACCCAGACCTACTATGCCATGCTGCATGACCTGGCCAGTGCGATCGCCAAAAGCGGTTTCAAGAAGCTGGTTCTGTTGAACAGCCATGGCGGCAATACGGATATGCTCAACCTGATCAGCCGGGATCTGCGCATAGACCTGGGCTTGAATGTCTTTGTCTTTGACTGGTGGTTCACCTCCTTCTGGGAAAAAGGGCTGCAGGGACTTAAGGAATCCGGAAAATACGGTGTATTCCATGCCTGTGAGCTGGAGACCTCTTTGATGCTCTATGCTCAGCCGCAGACTGTGCACATGTCGCTGGCGGTTGATGAAGATCCGGTAGCCAGCCTGAGGGACAATGACTATGTGACGGTCTTCGGACCCTATAACGCTGGCTGGAAAACCAGCGATGTGACCAGCAGCGGTGTGATCGGCGCGCCGACGCTGGCCACAGCAGAAAAAGGCAAAAAGCTTTTTGACTATGCTGTCAGAGAGCTGGTGCAGATCATAAAGGCTTTTGCTCATACCGAATATTAAGGAGGCGCATCACATGTCTAATCCAACACAGCTTGAATCACAGGCAAAACCCAAATTTACCTTTGTCAACATCATTTTCTTTGTTATCTTTGGTGTTCTGACTGGTGTGCTCTGGGCTTATGGCAGCCCGAT
>LFRM01291836.1_pt3 | contig 14395 bp, 8 predicted proteins | sample 618341 | NCBI WGS metagenome assembly LFRM01 (sample SAMN03654438, study PRJNA283298) | anaerobic digester metagenome | isolation source: pool of bioreactors CSTR01a, CSTR02a, and CSTR03a thermophilic anaerobic... | place: Denmark: Kgs. Lyngby | collected 2014-05-21 | reverse complement strand
GAGCTGCAGTCGAAAGGTTTGATGAGGTAATCCAGGGCACCTTGGCGCAGGGCGTTGGTAGCTGTATCCACGGAGGCATAGGCGGTGATCATCACCACCTCTGTTTCCGGGGCTTTCTTCTTTACTTGAGCCAGCAGCTCAATGCCGTTAATGTCCGGCATCCTTATATCCAGGATCACCATGTCGAATTCTCCATCATCCAGATATTTAAGGGCTTTCCTGCCGCTTTCTGTGGTAACGACATCGTACTCGTCCCGTAAGATCATCCGCAGGGCTTCCCTGGGACCGAGCTCGTCATCGACAATCAGTATTCTCGGTTTTCCCATTACAATCATCCCCTTTCTACGTGAAAAATGGGCAAAATGACTTCTATTTCCAGGTACCTTTCTTTGGTCAGGGATGCTCTCAGAGAGCCACCGTGGTCTTCAATTATTTTCCGGCTTACAGGCAGCCCCAGTGAAATGTAGCCGTTTTGCTGGGCGGTCAAGGGGTCAAACATCTTCTCCATTTCTTTGGCGGGCGTCCTGGTCTTGTTGTCGCTCAGGCGGATACAGGCGCCACCGGAGGGAATCTTGTCGGAATAAAATGTTTGAATATAGATTACCCCTCCGCTTTCCACTGCCTTGAAACAATGGCGCAGCAGGTAGGAAAACGCCCTGGCCATAAGGGTTTTGTCCGCCTTGACATTTAGAGTCTCGCCGGAGTAAGTGGTTTCCACCGTGGTTTCCTGTCCCATTCCCTGCTCCTGCAGCAGCATCAGCCCCATATCGAGGATTTCGTGAACATCCACAGAGCTGCACTTATAGGAAAGAGGTGCAGAGAAGGCAATGAGCTGCTCTACCAGTTCATTTAACCGCTTTATCTCCTGCCGTACCGTGTAAGTAAAAAATTCGCGGAAGGAGCTGTCGTCGTACTTCTCAGTCAGCAGCTCTGCAAAGGTCTGGATGGCCACCAGGGGGTTTTTTATTTCATGGGCCAGTTGGCCGACAAATTTATTCAGCACATCGAGCTGGTCTGCCTGGCGCCTTTCGGCCTCAAGCTGTTTTCTCTGGGTCAGGTCGTCAAAAATCATGACGCTGCCGAGCGGCTCTCCCTCCATGTGAAGCAACTGGTAAGTGGTAATCTCCAGGGGGATGCGGCCCGGTGCCGCTTCAATTTCCTCTTTTAAAACAGCCCTACCCGTTATCAAAGTCTCATAAAGCAGGTCTCCCAGGGGGCTGGGAAGGTGGCGCAGGTCTTTGCCCATCACCTCCGCCGGGGAGAGCTGGAGCAGTTCGCCGGCACGATAATTGAAGGTGATAATCCGCTCTTCGCTGTTAATAGCCACAACTCCGCTGTTCATGCGCTGCAAGATACTTTCGATATACGCTTTCTGCTCGCATACCTGGTGGTATAGAGCGATATCCCGCAGGGCCATAGCCACATTGCTGCAAAGAGTAAAGAGTATCTCCAACTCTTCCTCGTAAAAGGAAGCACCGGTTATTTTTGGTCCTAAAGTAAGTGCCCCGATGAGCTGTCCATGGGCCAGGAGAGGTATACAGACGACCGCCCGGAGCAGTTTCAGCTCCTGAAGCTCTTCCACGGCGGAGACGGCGCCACCGGGTGTACTGTGAAGTTCCCCGGGCATGTGCAGGACGCATCCTTCTTCGGCCAGCCGGGACATGAGAGCTGAAGAGGGTTTAAAGCGCAACCCGGAGAAGAACTGCGGATCAAGGCCTCTCTGGAAAGCAACTTTGTAGCGGTCCAGGTTTTCGTCGTATAACAGGATTGTCAGCTTGCCCACCGGGACAATTTCGGTAACGGTATCCATAAAAAGTTCCAGGAGGCGGCTCTTGTTGAAGTTGTTGCTCAAAGCCCTGGAAAAGTCGCGTAAAACACGTTCTCTTTCGCGAACAGGCGGGAGCCGGCTTGGCAGCTCAGGAGTACCGTTTTGTTCAATTATGGTTTTTTCCGTGCCCATCGCCCCGGCACGAAGCTGGACCCTCTCCCAGGCCCGTGCCAGTTTGCTATTGATCTGCCGGGCGGAGAAAGGCGCATGAATAAAATCGTAAAAGTACGGCAACAGGGTATCATCCATACCGTTTTCTTCTGGAAGAAGACCCAGATAGGTCAGGTCCGGTCTGCTGGAGGATGCTTCCTGCACCCAGGTTAAAATGCCGTGAGCAGTTGTGTCTACGAGGACCAAGCCGAATATTATATTTTTTAGCAGTCGATAGCTTTTTGGCTCTGGCTCGCATTCCAGGAGCGTATATTCTTCCTCGAGGTAATCTTTAATTCTCCTGAGGGAGCTGTCTTTGTGACATACGAGGATAAGCAGCTTCACATGCTTCTCTCCCTTCGGAGGTATGGGGAGGTATGGGAGGCCACATCCGGCAAAATGCCGGCAGATGCCTCTTTCTTTGCGGCAGGAAGGCTTATTTCAAAAACAGTTCCTTTATGCCTGCTTTTACACTGAATCGACCCCCTATGATCGGTAATAATCCGGTGGCTGATACTTAATCCCATTCCCGCGCCCTGCGCCTTGGTCGTGAAGAAGGGATCAAAAATCCTCTCCTTCTGATGTGGAGGTATCCCTGGCCCCGTATCCTTGATTAGTATTTTTACGGACCCGCCGCCAGGTTTTTCCGCATGCATTATCTCCACGCCCAGCTCACCGCCGTCCGGCATAGCTTGAATGCCGTTTAAGCAGATATTTAAAAGGGCCTGTTTCAACTGGTCGCGGTCTGCCTCGAGGAGGGGCAGCTTTTCGTAATACCGCTTGCGAAGCCTTATTTTCTGGGAATCTAGCTGGGGAGCCAGCAGCGTAAGTATTTCATCCATGACAACCGTTATCTCTACCTCCTCAAGGCTGGGTTTGGGAATGCGGGAAAAGTTCAACAACTCCATTATAAGCTTGTTAATTCGCTCAATTTCCTGTTTGACGATCTGTGAAAAATTGTTACGAAACTCGGAGTCATCGTATTTATAGGGCAGCAGCTCGGCAAAGGTCTTTATGGAAACGAGGGGATTTTTGATCTCATGGGCCATCCCTGCAGCCAGCTCGCCCAGCGAAGCAAGCCTGAGCGCCTGATTTTTCTCACTTTCCAGCTCCTTAATACGGGTAACATCGCTCAGTACCATGATTGCGCCCCGCTCCCCGGCTTCCAATGACTCTATCGGGGCTGTGCTGCAGCAGAGACAGCACGTACGGCTACCTGCCTGTACTTCCACTTCCTCATTGCTCACCAACTGCCCCTCATCCAGAGTCAGCATGATGGGAAGACAGAGTCCCGGCGCCAGAACTTCCACCGCCTTGCGGCCCAGGGCCTCTCCGGCCGGAATGCCGGTCAACTTCTCCGCCATGCTGTTAAAGGTGGTTATCGTTCCCCGTGAATCTATAGCTATCAGCCCGTCGCCCATATTTTTCAGGATATTCTCCAGGTAACGCTTTATTTCCAGGACTTCCTGGTAAAGCCGGGCATTTTTCAGCGCCACGGCAACCTGATAACTCAAGGTAGAGAGCAGGCTCACATCCTCCCTGGAATACGGCTCGCCGGAAATTTTGCTTCCCAGGGAAACAACAGCTTCCAGTTGTGATTCCATGACAATCGGCACAATAGCTTCAGCGCGCAGTTTTTTCATCTCCGCAACCAGGGTTTTACGGTGTTCATCATTTTCCTGGGCGTCTAAATCGCTAAGCAACAGGACATCGCGCTTCTGCCGGAGATAAACCAGGAGAGGATTCCATGGCTTCAGCTCGACCTCTCCTGCCGATGAAAAGGGCTCCATGGTTTTTTCGGCTGCCACGGTAAAGGAACCGTCGCGGTTTTTCATGAAAAAAGTGCCCTGCTCGATATAGATGGTGTTTACTACCTTGTCCATCAGGGAATCGAGCAGTACATCCATCTGCAGGATGGACACCATGGCTCTGCTGGCGTCGGTCAAAATATTATAATAATCATAGGCGCCCCGGTATAATAAGCGATCGACAAGGGACTGCATTTGATCTTTCAGCGGCTGGAATAATATGGCAACCAGGATCACCAGAATGATTGTGAATGGCAAAATATTGTGCTCCAGGTAGATATGGAAATTTTCCATCACCACCATTAAAAGGCTGTAAACCCCGACCAGCAGGGCTATGGCTAAAAAATAGGCCGCAACCTTGCGCACAGCTATCCGTATGTCCATTAACCTGTATTTTACGATGGCATAAGTGATGGAGATAACCATGATAAAGGTAAATACAGGGCCAAAGTGGCGTAAATCCGGGGTTGTGATCTTCAGCAACGGCAAAAACAGGTTGGCTAAAGAGCCCATGATAAAAGAAATAAGCATGCCGCCGAAAAAATAACGCAACTGGTAGCGGACCAAACCCCTCGAGAGGCGGAGTTGCCGGTAAAGCGCATAGACAGTGAAAATGGCTACGGCGCTAAAGTATAAAGCATACAACGGGAAAAAAGGGCCATAGACCAGTTCTTTTTTCTCCAGGGGAAATTGCAGGCCCGCTATCATGGCCGGTGTAAAGCTTGCGGCAGCCAGCACCATGCTGACAAAGAGCAGAGATAAGATTTTGCGATTATGATAATCTTTATTTCCCTGAAAGGCATAGACCAATGCATAGACAAACCACGGTATTAAGGCCGCTATGGCCTGAGAGATCCTGACCCACAGAAGCAGGCCGTTATAATCGGATTTAATAGTAATAACCATAACGGCCAGGGCCCAAAGGGAAACATTGAGCGCCAGGCCCAAAAAGAGGCGATTAAGAAAGGCACGGGGAGCTTTCCGAAAAGCAATAACGCCTAAAACGGCGTTTGCTACAGCAGTTATAGCCAGGAGCCACGTAATTAAAAAGGAGAAGTCCATGTCACCGCTCACCTCTTTTTACTGCCCCTTTATGACCAGGGAAGCATTGGCTCCCCCAATACCATGTAAATTAATAAGCGCCCGGTTAACCCTGGCCACGCGCCCCTTATTGGGGACGCAATCCAGGTCACAGGACGGATCGGGATACTCGTAGTTAATGGTAGGTGTAATATACCTGTGTTGAATTATCTGGACGGTTGCAATGAGTTGTAACGGACCCGCTGCGGCCAGCGGGTTGCCAATCATGGATTTGATGGAGCTAACCGGTACATTGCAGGCAAAGCTGCCAAAAACCTCTTTAATGGCCATGGTTTCCATCTTGTCGATCAATTTATCACCGGGGGCATGAGGGCTTATATAGTCGATCATAACAGGAGAAAGGCCTGCTTTACGCAGGGCTCCCGATAGCGAGGCCACAAAGGATGCTTTTAGCTGTTTAGGTGAAGTGGCGTTAGAAATACTCCAACCGTCAAGCCGGGCATAAATTTTTGCGCCGCGGAGAGAGGCGTGTTCCGCATCCTCAAGTACAACCATACCGGCGCCCTCGGCCAGAACCCCTCCTTCTCTTTTGGCATCAAAAGGCCTGCTGGCCGCCTGAGGGGCATCATTATATGTCGTAGGCATGAGCCCGGCAGAGCAAAAAGAGGCATATGCCAGAGGAGTTAAAGGAGCGTCACCTCCGCCCGCCAGAGCCACCTGTGTATTTCCCTGCATAATCGACTCTGCGGCGTAAATAATACTGAAAAGCCCGGAGGGACATCCCGCGGATACGGTTATCACCTGACTTGGACATTTAAGCGCTGACGCGAGCTCACTGGCTGCTGTATGGGGAAAGGAGTAGTAGACATTCGTGGGTTTGGTGAAACCGCTTTCCCTGAATCTCTCGTATTCGCTCTCCACCACCCCCATATCGGAAGTGCTGACACCAACCCAGATACCGGATTGTGAGGCGTGAAACTCATCCTGCGAAATTCCGGCATCCTGCAGCGCCAGGCGTGCTGCGGCGAGAATCAGGCGGGCGCTCCACGGCCTGCCGTTTTCACGGCTCTCAAGGGACTCAAGGGATTCGATCCACTCCGGGGGAATTTCGCCTCCTATCTGTGAAGGGTATCCTGAAACGTCAAAGCGGCTGATCCGGCGAATGCCGGATTTGCCTTCCTTGAGGGCGCTCCAGAAATTATCGTTCCCCACGCCGTTGGGCGCCACTGCTCCCAAGCCGGTAATTACTACTTCCCTCACGCTTTATCCTCCCCTTAAAGTAGCCCTGAATGCTGTTTTTTCGCCTCCACTAACCAATCCTGCCCCCCGTAGACAGGTACGATAGAAACGACTTCAAAACCGCAGTTTTTTACCAGCAGGGAAAGCTCCTCTCTATTAAAAAAGTGAAAGGATTGCCGGCTTTTGATAAAAATGTTTATGAGTAAAAAAACCGTTAAAAGCGGAATCAGGCGCACAACCTGGCCTGCAAGCGTAAAAATCCAGCCTGAAGGAGACGCTTCCTTTAAACGGCAGGCATGTGCCCTGACTATTGGCCATATTTGCGGCTGAACCGGCGGTGTAACCAGGATCAGCCTGCCATTTTTTTGTAAAACTCTGTAAATTTCCCCCAGTAAAAATTTAGGATCATCAACGGCATAAAGAACATTGACACAGATGGCTCCTGCAAATTCTTCATCGGTAAAGGGCAGGGGTAAGTTAAGGTCTGCTTCCCGGAAAATGACGCTGTTTATGCTCACCGGAGCAGCTTTTCGGATTTTCAGCATAGCCCTGCTCAGCATAGCTGCGGCGAAGTCGACTCCTACAGCTTTTACTCCCGGGCAGGCCTGGATGATGTGATATATAAAGTTCCCCGTACCGCAACCGGCGTCGAGAATAGCCCACCCCTCGCGGGCATCAAGAGCGCTCGTCACGTGGGCAATTAACTCCCGGTAAGGTAAAAAACGCAGCAAAACAGCGTCGTAAACCCAGGCATAGAGCTGCCAAAAGGACTTTTTGACTTTTGAATTCATAAATCATCCTCATATTTTATTTTGGGGATGTTCCTCTATCAGGCTGATAAAAATGTCAACCAGCCGCGGATCAAACTGCAGCCCGCTGTTTTTTTTCAATTCTTTAATCGCTTCCTCATGGGAAAGAGGTCCCCGGTAAGGCCTGGGGCTGGTCATCGCCTCATAGGCATCGGCAATGGCCAGGATGCGGGAATAGAGATGGATCTCATTTCCCTTCAGCCCTTTGGGGTAACCGCTTCCGTCCCAGTGTTCGTGATGCTGCAAGATGAAATCGGCCAGCGGGGCAATTTCTTCTGAACTGCAGGCGATGCGGTAGCCGATCTCCGGGTGACGTTTTATTTCTTCCCATTCCTTCTTGTTCAGGGCTTCTTTCTTAAAGAGAATGGAATCATCAATGCCTACCTTGCCGATATCGTGCAGCCGCGCCAGCCGCATAATCTCCTTCAGTTCATCACTGGGGAGGCCGATAGCTTGTCCCAGGAGGAGTACCATGCGCTGCAACCGTTCTTCATATTTTTCATCCTGGAAGTCTTTATCTGCCAGCAGAGAGAGCATGTGGTCGATAATCCTCTTTTTGACGGCTTCCCTGCGCCCAAACTTATTTTTATACATGTTGCTGTCGGCCTGCTTGAATATCTCCAGAATTCCCCGGGAAACATCAGTTCCGGTAGCAAAGCCGACAGAAAGACTTAAAGGTATACCGTTTTTTTGCCTGTTATGTTCCTCTACAGCTTTTTGGATGCGTGCGGCAATATCAGCCACACTTTTTTCGTCGGTAGACGGTAGAATAACGGCAAATTCGTCCCCACCAACACGGGCTACCACATCGGAGGAGCGGAAGGGTCTCCTGATGATTTGCGCTGCTGTTTTTAGGAGTTCATCCCCCCGGTCATGGCCCATGGTGTCGTTGATCAGCTTCAACCCGTCAAGGTCGCAAACCACAACGCTGATTGGGTAGTGTCGTTCCGCATTGAGGCGCCGGATCTCTTCCTCAAAGTACACCCGGTTATAAAGACCTGTGAGGTGGTCGTGCATACTGTAATATTTCAACTCTTCTTCATTGAGTTTGCGCTCGGTCACATCTGCAGCCGTGAAGGTAACGGCAGCAACCTGGCGTTTGCCGCGAAAAAACGGCATAAGGGTAATATCGAGCCACCGCGGCATGCCTTCGGCATTTTCCAGCTTGGCCTCCAGGCGGAGTTGTTTGCCTTTTTTAAAAACCTCCGCCGCAGCACCCAGCAAAATATTTGCTTCCCCCGGTTTGAGTATTTCCTCCAGAGGCCTTTCCAGAAGGCTGTCTGCATCCAGGCCCCAAAAAGCTGTACAGGGCTTGTTGACGTAAGTGAAGCGGTTATCTTTGTTTAAAACCCAGATAAGGCTGGAGACGTTATCGAGAACTTTGTTTTCTGCCTCTTTATTTTTCGAGAGTGAAGCAAGCAGGGATTCCTGCAGTGCTTTGTCCTCCTCCTCCGGTACTGATCTTAAATCAAGCAGGACTTTACCTTTTTTTACCCGGGAAAGAACCGGCGGGTTACCGCTGTATAAGAGAGAGTAGATCTGCCGGGGCGAGTAGTCCGGGGAACTTAAGGTAACCTGACAGCTCGGCAGCAGTTCCGTTTCCCGATTTCCCCTTGCCAATTGGGCATTTTCGTTGGCCAGCCCCACTTCGAACCTGCCCTCCAGCTCCTGTTTCAGGATGCCCGCCAGGTTCCGGGCACGTTCCTCTATACGCTCCACCGGTGCTGTAATCATACGTAACAGGGGGATTTTCTGCACGACATTCTTATCGCCCAGAAAAAGCTCTACTGTCGCCTCCAGGGCGGCCATGCTTATCCTATCGGCACTCAAGGCCGCGCATAGGGGATTTTTTCTTATCCGGGAAATGTACCGCTCGTTCCCGGCGATAATCCCCACGGCCGGGCCTCCCAAAAGTTTGTCGCCGGGGAAAATTATGATGTCAAAACCGTTATTGAAAATTTTTTGGACCTGTATCCCCCCGCTCAGGCCAAAATGCGCCAGATCCAGCAGCGCTGCATAATGCAGAATCTTAATTGCCGGAATTTTGGACCTCCACTGGTTTTCGGAGGAGATTTCCTCTCTGGTAATTGCCGGGCCGTTCCAGCCGTTGATGCTTAACAGGCAGCAGACATCGTCACCAGCGGACCGGCCGGAGCTCAGTTGTGCGGCGAGCTCCTTTCCGGTGACTTTTTTCAGCCTCGCTCCGCTGTGCTTTAACATGGTAATGATAGCAGAGGAGAATTTATCGGCTGTCAGATCCTCGCGGGAGATAAGAACATACTTCCCTCGGGCCAGGGTGCGGAAAACCAGGAATACTGCAGCCTGAATATTGTTAACTACCAGTATATCTTCTGCTCCCGTAAGAGTACAGAGAAGCTCTTCGGGTTGTTTATTAAAGGATGGCGTTTCACCAGGCAGATGGTCAAACCCTCCCTGTGATGACAGCGCTGCCGTATTTGCGGCCCTAATAGCCTCACCGGCCAGGGGAGGTTCCTTTATAGCGCTATGAAAGATCGTTCCTGTAGCATTAATTAAAGGAGGCAAAATTAATCCCCTTCTTTAAATATTAAATTTAATTATTCTGCAGACTTTTAATTGTGTTCTGGAGAAACTCCCGTTCCTGTGGTGTTAAAATTTGGTTCCGGCACAGCTTATCCAGGTCTACGGGAATAGTGGAGTTTTGCGTTGTTACGTAAAATTCGGAGGGAGCCGTTTCTTCTCTGATCACAAGAGGGCTTCCTCCTTCTGCTTCTTTTTGGGTGAGAAAAGAATCGGCGAGAAACTCCAAAAGGGCTTTTCCCATGCGCTCAATAGTTTTTATACGCGGTTCCCAGGGAGGCTTCAGCATCAACTGTGGATTTTCCTCCACTTCCAGGGAAGCCGCCTCTTCCGGTGTCAGGGACGTCTCCGCTTTTTGGCGAAGGTATTCTTCCACCGAGTTAAGGGCACGCCCGGTTACAGCCAGAGCAGCGCCCATAAATGGTTCCGGTCCATAATACTGGGCCAACTTCTGCAGCTCCCTTCTGGCCGGCTCCAAAAACCTGTATATCTGTTCAGTCCGGGGATTGCCGCTGCCTGCGGATTCCCCGGCGGCTTTTTGATAGAGCCTGACATAGCGTTCAGCCAGCTTCAGGGCGTTTTTCAGGCGGTTCATTACCTGCCATGAGCCGGGCACATGAAAAATTTCCATCTTTTCCGGGACGCCGGGCATCTCGCGGTAGAGCCTGGACAACTCTTTTTTCATGTTCTCCCTGTCCAGCAGGTAGCTGACCAGTTCACTGATATCCTCCAGGTTCTCCACGTCGTTCAAGATCATTGGCCGGAGCAACCTGTGTATCAAGCCTCCCTCTTCCAGCATCGTTTCCCAGAGCTGGGAGGCCAAGGGCGAAGCAAGGGTCAGCTTGCGGTTCTGCTTGCTCCAGCTCTGAGCGTCACGGGAAAGGAGCTCCAGTTCTCTTTTCCAGTCAGCGCTACTTTCGGCAGCGGTGCCGTTCTCACTAGAGACCGCGTCGGCCAGGCTCTTGAGCTCCCCGGGAAGATCCTGTCTCAAGGGCAGAAGAGAAGTGGCGCCGGTCTCCGGAGCTGCCAGCGCAGGGCGGAGCAGCGCTGAGAAATACAGCAGGTTGAAGGCCAGTTTCTCTCCGGTTGTTTTTCCGGCAACTGCAGTGAAATCATATTTCCTGTACAGGTATGAAAGCCACTCGGCAGCCGGTCCCCCGGCACTGCGGATGACCGCCGCCGCCTCCAGCGCTTTTATTAGCCAGGGATATACCGGCGCGGTTCCGTATTGCTGCTGGTAGTAGGCAGACAGCCAGAAAGCAGGGGTCAGTTTTTCCTCTCTGATCAGACGGTATAAAAGCTCCGTAAGGTGCCCTCTGGGGTGCTTTTCCTCTGCCGGCTCCTCTTCTGCTGCAGGAACAGCGGGTAAAGTAAGGGACTCAGCGCCCATTTCATCTGTATCTGTAAAGGTCAGCCTTCCTCTTACGGCAGCAAGGACCAGGGAGGTGCCAAACTCGGCTGCTGCCGTCTCAAACAGCTCGGCTGCTTCATCAAAAGGCAAATTTTCTTCCATCAAGCTCAGAAGAGCGTTCAGAGGGTGCCTGCCCTCCTGTATCTGTCGCTGCAGGGCTGCTGCAGTTGTGTCGTGCTTATTGCCGGGGGAAAGTATCTGCCGGTAGCTCTGCAGCTTTTCTCTGAAACGTCCCAGCTCTACAGAGCTTTCTCCATCGGCCGGTACTATTCTGCCGGCCTTATCCAGCAGCTCGTTGATATCAACGGCAGCGTTCCCCTGTCGTAAGCGCAGGAATTCCTCCAGGCCGGCGTAAAGCTCCTCCAGTTCAGCCAGCGACTCGACTTTTCCCACAAACCCGGATTCGCTCCATCCCTGCTCCCTGGCAGCCTGCTCAAGCTCTGCCGCCAGGTTCTTAAAGCGGCTTTTTAATTCTTCCATTTTGCTGCGGAAATCAGCAAGCTGTCTTTTTGGCAGCAATTCCTCGCCCCCAACCAGGATATTGCAAAAAAAGCCCAAATAGCTTCATTTACAGGGATATTTTGGGCTTTAAATGCCGGATCAAAAAGTAGATAAATCAGGAATTTTTTGCTTTTAAATATCTTTCTATGTAAACATGTAAAATCCTGCACGTTTTATCATTTATGCCCAATAAAAATATAACCCAATATCCCTGTAACATTTCTCCATCTATTTATTTTAATTGTTAATGTTCGCGGAAACATTACACTAAAGGCCCGATTTTCCTAATTAGAAATAATACTTTGGTATGGTTGAAAATAATTAGGAGCAGTAAATCTAAAGTAGCAGTATTGCTCTCTAAAATCAGGGAAGAATGGGATAAACAGCCTCGGCCAGGTGTTTAAAGGCTGCGGCGGCGTTTCCGCGGAGGGGATCTTCCACAAATACAGTAATGACTGCCCGGCTGTTTTCCAGGGGTACACAGCCGGTAAACCAGGAATAGGTCAATGGTTTCCCGTTTAGAGAGCGGCCGGTCTCTGCTGTTCCGGTTTTTCCTCCCAGGGTGAGCAGGCTGCCGGAGGCCGCCTGGCCTGTTCCATATTCCACTACACCCAGCATCATGTAGCGCAGCTTGCTTACAGTAACGGGGTTTAGAACCCTTGCCCGCGAAGCGGAACCAAACCTTTTTACCGGTAGTCCCTGCCTGGAGTGCAGGGCCTTCACCAGCCGCGGCTCAACCAGGTAACCTCCGTTGGCGATAATCGAGGTCAGGCGGGCGACCTGCAGAGGTGTGGCTTCCACCTGCCCCTGGCCGATTGCCGCCAGGGCCAGATCGCCCAGAAAGTTCATCTCCTCCGGCAGGGGCAGCATCCCTTCGGCCTCTCCCCCCTGTTCCGCACTGCCCAGCGGGATACCTGTCTCTTTCCCCAGACCCATGGCCGCGGCATAGCTGTAAACTGTCTCTTTCCCCAGTTCCAGGGCCAGTTCGATAAAGACGGAGTTGCAGGAATGTGCAAAAGCCTGGGCCAGGGTCACCTCATCGTGAGGACCGTGCGGACAGTTAAAAATTTTTTCACCAACCTTGATAAAGCCGGGGCAGTAGTACCTTTTGCCCAACCATGTTTTCCCTGTCTCCAGGGCGGCAGCGGCGACAACAATTTTGAAGACGGACCCCGGAGGGTAGCTCAGGATGGCACGGTTAATGAAGGGCTGGGCCTCCAAAAGATCCCCGTACTCTTCTTCACCGCTTAAGTAGCGGTGAAGATCCACCTGCAGGTAGTTGGGCCTGCTGGCCATGGCCAGAATATCGCCGCTGCGGGGATCCATGACCACCACGCCTCCCCTGGCGATCCGGTTGTCCATGATTTCTTCAACTTTTTTCTGGATGTTGGCGTCGATGGTCAAAATGAGGTTATAGGGACGGTGCGTCTCTTTGCTTTCCCAGAGCCTGTAGCCCAGTCCCCGGACAAGGTTATTTTTGTTGTCAACTATGGCCGCCAGCGTTGTCGGCGATGGCCCGGCCAGCTCGCGGTTGAAGACAAGCTCAAGCCCTACTTTCCCTTTTCCGTCGGCGGTTCCGACGTGGCCGGTGACATGGGTGGCCAGGGCTTCTGGTCCGTAACGGCTCCGCGCCTTTGTTACCACAAGGCCGGGTAGGGAAAGGTTATTAAAGAGCTCCTCTTCACGGGGCTCCACGCCGTGCAGGGCAATAAACGGGGTCCCGGCTGTAGCGGCCTGCGGCACGAAGCTGGCAACTATCTTCATAGCATCTTCGTCGCCCTTTCCTAACAGGGAAGGGAACACTGCCAGGACTTTCTCGTCTTTGCCCCCGAGCAGTGAAATACCGTTACGGTCCAGTATATCGCCGCGATTGTGGTTGAGGATAACGGCCTGGGCGCGCTGCCTTACTGCTTCTGCGGTCAGTTTGCCGCCTTTAAAAAGCTGGATATAGCCTAGCCGGAGAAAAAGCAGAAGGATGAGGAAAGAGCAAAAGAAGGCCAGGGACAGGATTCTCTGCTGCCGTTTCAGTCGCCGCATAAAGAATACGATCTCCTTTTTGCAGCTATTCTGTACTGATCCAGGCCTAAATATACGCCAGAAACAGCACGAGCCATTGGCCTAATGATAAAAGCACGATTTTTTACAGCCTTTATCCGCTTTCCTGGTATTGCCGTGTTATAGCAATTCTGAGGCAGCCAATACATCCTTTCCTGAAACCCGTGAAAGTCTAGTCAAAAACATTTACCTGCACTTCAGCAATGTCTACATCGCTTTCAGGTATGGGTTCACCGATTAATTTTAACCCTTGAATATGGCCTTTAATAGCCTCCTGGATTCTACTTAGTGCTTCCTCCCTGGTACTGCCGTGGGTAACGCAACCGGGTAAAGCTGGTACGGTGACATGATATGCCTGGCCTTCGTTATCCCATTCCAGGATTAGGGCATCAGTTCTGCTGTCGGTTCTGCCGGGCCAGTCCTTTGTGGTAATTGTGCTCCTCAAAGGTGGTGCTGAAGTAATGCTCGCCGCTGCCGTCCTCTTTGTAGACAAAATAGAGGTAATCGACATCAGCAGGATAAAGTGCCGCCTGCAGCGCATCCTTTCCCGGCGAGGCAATGGGTCCCGGGGGGAGACCGGGGTAAAGATAAGTGTTATAGGGAGAATCGATCTCCAGGTCCTGGTATGTAAGGACAGGCTTGACTTCACCGAGGATATACTGCACGGTGGCACAGGATTGTAAGAAGGGCATGTTTTCCGATTTCAGGCGGTTATGAAAAACGGCGGAAATAAGGGGGCGTTCTTCAGGCACCCTGGCCTCCTTTTCTATGAGGGAAGCTAGGGTAACGATCTCGTGGGGCGAAAAACCAAGCTCTGCGGCACGCCGGCGGAAAGAATCGTCGAATATCCCGGCAAAACGCCGCAGCATCATCTCCACTATCTCCTGGGGGGTAATATCCGGGAGGATTTCATATGTATCAGGGAAAAGATAGCCTTCCAGAAGATATTCCACGCCGGGAGGCGCCGCCTGGATAAACTCTAAAACCGGCTCGC
>LFRM01256604.1_pt2 | contig 14395 bp, 12 predicted proteins | sample 618341 | NCBI WGS metagenome assembly LFRM01 (sample SAMN03654438, study PRJNA283298) | anaerobic digester metagenome | isolation source: pool of bioreactors CSTR01a, CSTR02a, and CSTR03a thermophilic anaerobic... | place: Denmark: Kgs. Lyngby | collected 2014-05-21 | reverse complement strand
ACGCCGTGAGCTAAAGTGCCGCGTCCATAAAACAAGGTGTCTAAAATCATTTGTCTGTCGATGGCCATTTGAAGGGCTTTGCGTACCCTTACGTCTCCGAAAGGTTCCTTTTTTTGATTGATGCACATGTAATATATCCCAACCCTTGGACCGCTCACGACTCGATCCTTCCATTTTGGGTTCTCAAGAAAATAGGGAATCTGAGAAAAGGCGTAGTCGCAATCGAAGATATCGATTTCGCCGGCCTCAAAAAGCATCCTCATGGTCTCCGGGTCAGTTACAACCCTGACAAATATCCTGTCCAGCTCTGGACGCCCGCGATAATATTTATCGTTGGCCACCAGCGTTACATGATCGTTCAGCACGTACTCCTTCATTATAAAAGGTCCCGTTCCACAAGTTGTTTTCGCGGTGAGGCCAAATTGATCTCCGGCTTTTTCGGTGAATTTGCGATTAAAAATGCTCGCTTGCGGGCTGGCCATGACGGACAAAAAGGGTGCGAACGGCTGGCTTAATGTTATCTGGACAGTATATTTGTCCAATGCCTTTAACCCTTTGGTAGTATCTGTTTTTCCGTCAAGACGGTCTTGGGCTCCATCCACAAAGTTTAGGATATCCGTGTTCAGGGCTTGGGTTTTGGGATCCAACATTCGATCGAAGGTATAGACTACATCGTCCGCGGTCAATTCCTCACCGTTGTGGAAATAAACGCCGCGCCTAAGATGAAAGGTATAGGTCTTACCGTCGGGAGTGACCTCCCAGCTTTCAGCCAATCCGGGTACGAGGTCCGAGGCTCCAGATTCGAGGGTTATACACTCTATCAGCCTATCGAAGCAATTAAGCGGCAACATATAGTAGGCGGTATTTTTCTGACAATCAGCGGTCTTAGGATCATCCGGATAGCTTATCCTCAACTCTTTTTCCTTGGCACTGACCATGGTTACTGAGCCCACTAAAAAAGTCAACGCGAGTAAGATTATCGTTAATATATAAAATCTCTTTAAATTACTGCTCATTTTTCACACCCCCAAATCAAAGATTTTATGACCACTATCTTAACATCAGAAATATCGATAGTCCATGAGGAGCACAGCTTTCAGGTCAGGGGAAAAATAATTTGTGTTAAGATGATTATGCGAAAGTATAAGATAGTTTTGACTCAATGCTATTTGATAAGAACATGGATCGACGATCAGCTTTATTAATGCTATAAATTTCAATGACACGTTGTAGGAGCAAAATTAATACCAAAAGGGGAGATCCCGATGAGCTTTAAATCTCCGGCTGACATCGCAAAGAGCGCTTGCTCTGCCGCAGTTGCAAAGTGCAGCTTAAAGTTTCACCAGATGTTGCTGCTTGGAATCCTAGCAGGTGTCTATATAGGTTTCGGCGGATTTCTTTATACCGTTGTGATGCAAGATTTAAGCCAATATGTGGGAGTTGGTCTGTCCAAGCTAATCGGCGGGGCTTCATTTACGGTTGGTTTGATTTTAGTGATCATAGCCGGCGGCGAACTTTTCACGGGAAACTGTCTGATACCCATTGGAGCTTTAGCCGGATTTGTTACGCCTGGGGCTGTAGCCAGAAACTGGGCAACAGTTTACTTGGCCAACCTCATTGGTTCTGTCCTTCTTGCCTATATTATTTATTTTTCAGGCCTGGCGAGCGAAGCTGTGGGCATGAATGCTTTAAAGATAGCTTCAGCTAAGATGGCTTTGCCATTGAGTTCAGCCTTTTTTAGAGGAATATTGTGTAACTGGCTTGTCGTCCTGGCCGTGTGGATAGCCATGGCTGCAGAGGATGTGGTTAGCAAAATATTTGCCATATTTTTCCCCATCATTGCTTTCGTCGCCTCTGGATTTGAGCACAGCATAGCAAACATGTACTTTATGACCATCGGCATACTGCTCCGCCGTAATGATGCATTGATCGCTCAAGCTAATTTAAGCCCTCAGTCATTAAACGCCCTATCTGTTCATGGATTTCTAAATAACATAATCCCCGTTACCCTGGGCAATATCGTGGGGGGAGTTTTATTCGTGGCAGTGTTTTACTATTTTATTTTCGATGATAACATAGCGTTATGATCATGCCCTCAATCCAGGAAACCCGCGATTAATACGCCCCAGAAGGGAGAGGCAGTATCTGAAGGCCGTATCCCCAAGTTGAAGCCACCTTTGTGGTCAGCATGCTAAATAATCCGATCGTATACGGATCGACAATAAAAAATGCCTTTCACCCTCCAACATTCTAAAATTAGGGTGAAAGGCATTAAAGCTACATTTTTAACTTTTAAATGTAAAACTAGTCTTCGTATTCGATATCGACGCGATAGCCGCCCTCTTCTTCGGGTTCCTTTTCCGGGATCGTTATCGTGAGCACCCCGTTTTTGTATTTAGCCTTGGCTTTCTCGGGCAGCACTTCAACGGGAAGAGCGATCACCCGTGAAACTTTGCCGTAATACCGTTCGGAACGAATGACCTCTTCAGACTCGACTTCTTTAGCGCCCGATTTCTCCGCCCTCAAGACGACCTTATCTTCATAGATCTTTATATCTATATCCCTGGGGTCAAGTCCCGGAAGTTCCGCTTCAACTATGACGTTACCGTCTTTGCGATACACATCAACGGTCACCGCGCCTCCACCAAATACGGGTGGCATAAATCTGGAAGCAAAATCGTCAAACACTCTGCTGATCTCCTCTTGCAGTTTGTCGATACCCGTCCAGGATGGGTACCACCACATGCCGCGTCCTCTTCTTTCGGGTAATTCAGGTCTCCTCATGGCTCATCACCTCCACTACTCTTTTTGATCTTTCCTGACCTTCACTTTTATTGTAACAAGAAGGATTTAAAGTTCAAATAATATCGATCAAGATTAACGGCGATTAGCGGCATTTACTGCAAAATAAATCAGATTTTCCGATGCATTCTCCGTCTTTTTACCGTTATCTGCAATTTTCTGGTGGTTGCTTACTACTTTTTCAAATCGCAGACCAATCCTTCGGTGAGTCTTACAAGTTCGTCCGGCGAGACGGGGAAAAAGGCATGATCGTTGCCTGCGGCTGCCCAAAGGACTTCGTATTTTTGAACATCTTCGTCGATCAGAGTTTTTATCTTCACGTCGTATCCTACGGGAGGAACGCCCCCTATTTTGTAGCCAAAGTTTTCTTCTATGTATTCTGCTCCAGCCATCTTGACCTTGCGAGCGCCCAAATGATTCCTTACCTTTTTTATATCTACCTTGTTGGGACCGCTCATGAGCAATAATACGGGCTCTCCGTCCACCAAAAAGATGAGACTTTTTAGTATCTGTTCCTCGGGCACGCCTATGGCTTTGGAGGCATCCTCTACAGTGAAAATGGTGTGGTCGCTCACAAAAATTTCACCGCTATATCCCAAGCTCTTCAGGGCATCCCATACCCTTTGTACTTCCTCGGTGTAATGTTGATTGCTGCTCATAACGTCACAACTCCTTCTTTACGTTTTATCTCCATACAATGCCTTATATATCTTATAATTAGCGATGACCTTTCGCACGTACGTCAAGGTTTCATTGAAGGGAATATCTTCAATCCACTGAGTTACGTCAAATTCACCCTCCTCGGGTAGCCATCGCGTCACATTGCCTATGCCCGCGTTGTAGGCTGCCAAGGCGAGCGGCAAGTCCTTTAGTCTGCCCAAAAGCCAGGAAAAATGTGCGACTCCCAAGCGTATATTGGTCTCGGGAGAATATATGTCAAATTTTTTGATTCCTAATTTCGCAGCTTCTTCATTCGCTGTAGCCGGCATGAGTTGCATCAAGCCGCTTGCGCCCACCCAACTTGTCGCGTTAGGATTAAAAGCACTTTCCTGCCTCATTATGGCCCAGATGACGTTGGAATCTACGCCAAATTTTTCGCAAGACGCCTGCACCTCAACCTCGAAAGGAGTGGGATACAAGACCTCCAGTAAGCCTCTGGATATGGGTCCGTCACCTTTTATCGAGTACTCCAGCGGCCTTGCTACGTTATAGGCAAGGTCGAAGTTGCCAAGCCAGCTGTAAAGTCGTGAACTCCTATAGCGAGCTGCAATATCGCGACTTTGAGATAAGATCCTGCTTTCCCAAAATATGAAACCCCAAGCCTCCATTTGACTTGGCTTGCTCTGAAATTCCTCGGGGAGGCCGTCTATGATTTTGCCTTCTATTTCTTCGACTAAAAGCCCATAATAGGACAATGGATAGTTAACTTTTAATTTATTTTTTAGCGCCTCGGCTTCTTTTGCATTTCCCGAGCTCTCAAAGGCGCGTACAGCCCAATAAAGCGTCCTCGCGGTCCAAAGATCATCTCCGTCGTAAGCGCTTGCCCGCTTAAAATGCTCGGCTGCCCTCAAGTGATCTTCATTTTTCCATGCTTTCCACCCCATTCGCCACAAGACCTTCATCGAATAAAAATCATCTTCTCCTGAAAGAAGCCGATCCGTCAGCGCGCGCGCAGTTGCCTCGTCACCGATATCTTCGTAGTATGAGATGAGGTGATATAAGGCAGCCCTAGCTACTTCACCATCCGGTCCTGCCAATATTTTCAAGACCTCCATGGCCTTTGCGTTTCCTTTGCTTGCAAGCATTGCAAGTCTTTCGACGGAAGCCAGGGCAAAATCACGACCGCCTGTGGCAAGTTTGTGCCAAAGCGTGACTGCCTCTTCGTAGTTTCTGAGCCTGTAGTTGGAGTAAGCGCGGTAGTAATAAGCCTTATGCCAATGAGGGGGGCTTTCGTCGACCTTTTTAAGTAGCGCCTCTGCCTCTTTATAGTTGCCTTTTAAAAAGGCAGCGTACCCGAGGTAAAAGGGAATTCGAGCATCGATGTCCTCGGGAAACCGCTTTAAAAAATTCAAAGCAGTCGAATTTTGTGGTTGAATATCAAGCAGCGCGAATGCTTCTTCGAGCCCGGCCGAATCTATGGAAAACAGCGCAGTCAAAGCTTGCACCCTTTGGGCATCGTCCGAGGCGGCTGACATCATGGCCCTTCCCCATTTTTCCTTTTCAATATTTTCCTCTGTTCGAAAAAGCCCGTAGGCTACATAAAAACGAAGCGCTCGAGGAGAAACAGGCCAAAGCTTGTAAAGCAAGGCTCTTGCCTCTTCTTGCCGATTAGTTCTTTCAAATGCAAGGGCCATATAAAATTCGCCGTAAGGCTTTACCGAAGGGGGGAATTTATCCTGTATCTCAAGCAGCACATCCAGGGCTTCGGCATACCTACTCTGGAACCAAAGCGCATTGGCATAAAGGGACCATTCTCGAGGCGATAAGTAGTCTTTGTGAACTGTGAAGTATTCATCCAAGGCCTTCCATTGTTTCGCCACAAACAAGGTATCTACACTTTGCGGCGAAGCTTCGACACTGGTAAGACCTATAGAAAGGATAGCAAGGAACGACACAATAATTAAGGGAAGAAACTTTCGCAAAAACAGATCTCCCTTCTTCGCTAAACGTTAGCATTAGTATAATACATTCGACGGCAATTTAAAAATAAGTAACCTGCAAAACCTGGCCGCAATCCCCTTGAAAAAGGGTTATTGAGCAACTTCGCTTTCTTGAGACATCTCGTGGCAGCAACAGGCAACACAGGCGAGGTTTATATCGTCGCCATCATTTATGAACTTACTGAAGTGCTCCAAGAACTTGGGCTTGACGTGAGGGCAGGTAGATATAAATTCTATAAAGAAAAGAAGGCGTTCAAGACAGACGGGCGATATATAATGTTCTATGGCACAAGCGTTGTCTTTTGCCTCGTCGCTTGGTAGCTTTAAGACGTCTTCAAAGAATTTGTAAATCAGTTGTTCTCTATGAATTAATGCCTTGGCCTTTTCCCTGCCCAAGGCGGTAAGCTCGAGATATCCGTATGGCTCTTGCTCAACGTATCCGTCTTCTTTTAACATGGAAACTATCCCTACAACGGTTGGAGCCCTCACACCCATGACTTGAGCAATATCTTTTACGCGTACTGCCCTGTTTCTTTCGCTGAGCTTATATATGGCCTTAATGTAATCTTCTTTTCTTGGCGTTAATCCAGACATTAGCATCACCTATCTTTTTTAGCTTAGTATAATTATGTACGAAATGCGTCCTTTAGTCAAATCGATGGTTTCGTTCAAAAGCGTACACAAAGGTTCAGTAAAAGCTCGTCTTGTCCAGATTAATCGATATTTTTTATTCTCCACTGATATCAGCTTTAAGCAATGCTATTCTTCTTTGTTCTTGTAAGCTCTGCCAGGCGTGAAGCGCCAAGGCAACGCCTATTACTCCGTATGTCACAAAAACCCTGAAGTACTCCCCTATCATTGCGTCTCCGACAAGGTTTTTTCCTGCAAGGGGAGACACTATAAAAAGGGTATGAAACAAAAGCGTTCCGAGCAAAGCTTGGCCAACTGTGGCCTTTTTAACAGATGCACCTCCAATCAGTATGGCTGCAACGGCGAAAGTGCCAACCTGGACGTGACTTCCATAGGTATTGATGTTGCCCAAGTTCTGTAGAAAAATAACTTGTCCAAGGCCGGCTAATATTGTTGAAAGGATAACAGCGATAATCCTGACTCTATCCACGTTGATGCCTGATGCCTCTGCAACATGCATGTCCTGTCCCACTATTCTAAACTCCTGGCCAAGCTTAGTTTTTACAATGTAATGCGTAAAGAGGCACAAGGCCAAAATCGCCAGGAAAGTTGCAACGGGTATTGACACCGGGAAAACGTGGCCCGGGATCTTCACCTGTATTTTCAAAAGGTTATCCAGGGCGTATTGCATGGGCTTAATATCCAAAGTATTCCTCAGTCCTATACTGCCGGGAATGAGCATCGATGGAACTTTTATGGGTATGATGTTTCCCATGAAGTAAAGACATATCAACTGGTAGATGCCGTTTGCAAAAAATCCCAATATGATTCCCGTGATCATTTCCTTTCCCTTTGTATGGTTAAAAAGAATTCCCGTTAACCAGCCAAACAAAATGGCTAAGGGTATAGATAAAAGTGCAGTCGTCGTAAAGCCAGTCAGTCCTGCCATTTGCCAATTTACCGTGGCGACATAGGCAAATTGCCCGGCCATGGCCCCTAATACGATGCCGAAGTTTAGTCCCATGCCGGCCAAAACAGGAATTATGAGGGAGATCACTAAAAAACTGTTTCGGGCCATCCGAGTGATGATCTCATTGAGTAAAAAAGGCAGCGGTAATCCGCTGTAGTAACCGCCAATGACGCACAGCACAAAGAAAAAAACGGGCACGATATTTTTGCGCAAAAACCACTTCAGCTCGAATTGATTTTTTTGCGATTCATGCATGTTGTTTGAAGTCGAAGAGAGAACTTTTTCATCTTTAGCCATTAGGCGCCACCTCCGATTTCCCGGCGTGTCAATGCATAAAGGATGATGCCGTTGCTTATTATTATCCTTGCGACCTCAGCAAGATTCTCAGATATGATCAGGTTAGCAACGGGCATAGAAACAACCAGGATCGACTGGAAAAGAAAACAACCTACCGTGGCATGCCAGATGGTCGCTCGATTCAAGGTTGCTCCTCCTATTAGTATGGATGCCACAGCAAAAAAGGCCATGAAAAGAGGGGCCATGTAAAGTTGCAAAAAACCAAATGTCTGGGCATATACGATGATGCCCACTGCCCCCAAGGCTTGAGAAACTACGGAGCCTATAGTGCGATAACGATCTATGGAAAGACCGCAGGATTCTGCAAAACGAGGACTTTCTCCCACCGTCGAAAGAGCCACTCCGGTTTTAGAATGCATAAAAAGCCACACTATTAAACAAAAAGCTCCGTAAAAAAGCAGCAATCCCGTTGGTATCGTGACACCAAAGACATCAAAGGCAAGAAAATTATTTAAAACCTTGTCGAAACGGCCCTCCAAGGCTATAGTTACACGTAGACCACTTCCCCCGTAGGGCCAAATCATTTCAGGGCTTTTAAAGGGCGCCAAGAACCAAAAAATGCACATCAATGAAACGATTGAAAAACCAAAATATGTTCCCACCGTCATTTCCTGCCCCTTGACCTTATTGAGCAGTAAACCATACAAATAACCTGCTATGGCACCTAACGCTCCACCCAGACCAACCGCAAAGAAAAGGGCCTGAAAACCCCTTAAATCAAGTTCTATGCTGAGCACGGCCGCAATTAGGCCACAGGAAATTCCCAATGGAAGGCCAAAATTTGGACCTGTCCCTGATCTTATCGTTGGAATCATGGCCAAAACCAGGATGCCGTTCATTCCGAAACGACTCAGCATGCTCGAAAGTATCTGATCCATGGGAAGATCTAAGATCAGTGCGGCAATTAAAAGGATGATCAAAAAAAGGAGTATTATGGATCTGGCTACTCCAAAACTTGCGACGCCTTCTTTTATCCTTTGCCATAAGCTATGCTCGTTGAAATCACCCGAAGTCATCAAAATACCCCCTCTTTAACAGCCGAAAGTTCCCCTGCCATCATTAAGCCAAATTCTTTGTCGCTTGCGTCAACGGGAAGGATACCCTGCAGGCGACCTCTGTAAATGATGGCAATCCGGTCGCAAATAGAACGAAGCTCGGCAAGTTCGGAAGATGTCATGATAATTGTGACTCCCAGCTCCTGGTTCAGCTGCAAAAGCAGATCGAGTACGATTTTTTTAGCGCCCACATCAATCCCACGTGTCGGTTCAGAGACAAAAAGAATCGAAGGTTCCAAGGTGAGTGCTTTGGCTATGCAGACCTTTTGTTGATTGCCTCCACTTAGACGCCTTACTATTTGATTTGGACCGGTGCAGCGTATATCCAGATCTTTAATCATTTTAAGTGCGTGTTTTCGGATTGACTCTCTATCTATCATGTTAAATAAATATTTTTTAAGAAACTTGCCTCGGCTCAATAAAGCCTGGACAGCGATGTTGAGCTCTATCGTTTCGTCTAAAAGAAGTCCCATTCCTCGCCTATCTTCTGAGACAAAGGCCATGCCGCTGCTGAGCGCCGAAAGCGGAGAGTTAAGTTCAACTTCGCCATAGTTTGCGACGTGAACATAACCTCTGGCAGGGTATAATCCCATGATGCCGTTGGCGATTCCTATTTTCCCATGACCGGCCAATCCGCCTATCCCCAATATCTCTCCCTCTTGAACATTTAAAGACAAGCCCGAAACTCTTTCTCCCGGCATATCGACGTGAAGGTCTTTAATCGTGAGTATCGGTTTCGCGTCTTCTTCAAAACCCCTGCGAGCTCGAGCTGATATATCGACTTTACGTCCAACCATGAGTTCTGCGAGGACTTCAATGGTGGCTTCCGACGATGGAAGCTTTCCGACCACTTCGCCATCCCTGAGAACAGTGATATTGTCGGCCACCCGCAAGACCTCATTTAACCTATGAGTTATAAAAAGGATAGAAATGCCTTCTCTGGAGAGCTTTTTCATTACCTCTATCAGCGTTTCGGCGTCTTTTTCCGTCAGTACGGCTGTAGGCTCATCCAGGATCAGCAGTCTCAGTGAGTCTTTATCCAGCTCTCGGGCAATTTCGATAAACTGCATGAATCCAACGGGCAATCCAAGGACGGGCAACATTTCATCGATATTTAACTCCACCCGATCCAACGCTTTCCTTGCATCCNNTTTTCCGTTATGGTCAGCCCGGGCAACAACATGAATTCCTGATGCACCATGCCGATGCCTAATTCCAGAGCATCATAGGGCGAGTTTACTTCTACCGGCTCTCCATCGATAAAAATCCTGCCTTCAAAACCTCCCGTATTTCTTATGACTGGCATCCCAAACAAGATATTCATTAACGTTGATTTTCCGGCTCCATTCTCACCGACTAGGCCGTGAATCTCGCCGGGGGCAACAGAAAGATTCACTGAGCGCAAAACCTTGTTGCCGAAATATTCCTTGCTTATATCTCGCATTTCCAGACGGGGAGCTTCCATTAAGAAATTCCTCCCTCCTTCAGATAAAGTAAGCTACAACGTAGCGGGGTCGCTCACAGGCGAGCAACCCCGCTAGAGCTTTTAATGTCTTTGTTTAAACGTATGCTCTCTATTTATTTGCGCCAAAGATTATCGACTCCCCAACGATGAGCAAGAAGTTATCTGCTTTTACTCCAGCTTCGACGTTTTCGTACGATCTTATCCTGGACTCTTCTCCAAAATACTTATAAAGCAGCTTTTCCATATGAGCTCTATCGTATCCCGATACTTTGCCATCGGCGACATCAAAGGCATACTCAGTTGAAGCATAGGTAAATGCCATGTTGGCGGGAACTTTCCAAGTCGCAAATCTTCCGGCCCTGCCTGCTTCGACAACCTTTTCTTCGATGGCTTTTAAGATGAATTTCACATCTCCAGCTTTATCTGGGGGTATCTCTATCCCGAGCGACCCAGGATATCCGTGATAAGGGCTGGGACAGCACTGCTCTGGGAAGAGGGCACCTGTCGTCATGACAGCCTTTATTAACGGTTCTTGCATTCCACAGTTAGTGCTGAAAAAGGCAGTGTCCACGCCATATTTTTCCACCTGGCGGGGAACGTCTTCCAGGACGAATTGCTGTGTTCCGGCTATGCCGGCATCTCCGGTTGGATCGGGTGCGTTGACGAAAACAAACTCGATCCCTCGCTTTTCGCATTCGGCCTTCATGATGTCTCTGCGCTCAGCGAGAAGGGGATAAGACATGTGTCGAGGGAAGGAAATATGACAGAAGGTCTTGGCGCCCATTTTTTCAGCTAGCTCAATGATCGTGACACCACGCATGGGATTATCTGTCTCAAGGCAAATATCTGCTTTCTGGACGACTAACAAGGGATCTTCATGGGGAACTATGTTGATGAAAAACATATCGGGACGAAATTCTTTAACCTTATCGATGGCCGCTGCCGAACCGGGAACACCTTGCACCAACACTATGGCCTTTACGTCCGGGTCGGAAGCCATGCCCATTATTTGTTGAATAGTGGTTTCCTGCTCGTCCATGAATTTGTCAGGGTAGGTTACGTGAATTACCCTGTCTTCGCCGTATTTTTCGATCATCTCAAGCGCGGCTCTGTACTCTTCTTCCCCTTGAGATGTGGTGCCCGTCATGATCCCCACCTTGGTGGGACCGGCAAAAGCCACGCTTGCAAAAGCCATGGCAACAATAGCAACCACCATTACGTGAAATAACCTTCTCATTTAACCACTCCTCCTTATCGTGACGTCACGACGCCTTTGATAAACACAAATCTCCCTCACAAACAACTAGCCACCCTAATTTCAGCTGCTTTTTGATTTCTTCCCAGGGATAACCTTTGCTCCATTCCCCCCTTTCTTTATATTGTATAATATATGGTGTACCGTATGTATGATTCACGAAAGCTTCATGAGCTTCATATCGATTATAACCGAGATTACCCTATGTAGCGGATATTGAGCTTCATTTCCTTTTATATCATAAACATCATATTGCAGGCATACGCAGAGGGTCAAGCTTGGAGTCTATGTAAAGCCGATGATTTGCTAATTGAAGATTTCTTACCTTTGCTTATCCTTCGGCACATGCGAATGTAAATACCTCTATGGTGCATGATATAATTTTTGAATATGCTATGATTAATCGAATTTTACGAAAGACTGAAGGTTGCAAGGAGCGATTTTTATATGGCAAATGAACGCGAACGAAGAATTGAAAAAAACTTAGTAGAAGGCAAACTTTCGCGATCCATCTGGAAGCTTGCAGCTCCAATGATGATTGGCGGGTTGCTGCAAGATCTTTTCTCGATGGTGGACTTATATTTTGTCGGTGAATTGGGACATGTTGAAGTAGCCGCACTTGCTATTGCCGGTACAGTTGTGGCGGTACTCACGATGCTGGTTCAGGGCATTGCCGTAGGAACGATGGCTCTCATCGCACACTTTACCGGGGAAGGAAATCACGAGATGTCGGATATTGTTTTAGGGCAAACGCTTATCTTGGGTATTATCGGATCGGGCGTAATGTTATTAGTAGCGCTTTTTCTGGTGGATCCCATTTTAAAGCTTTTTGGAGCCACAGGTGATGTTTTTATATATGCAGGAGAATACCTTAAGATAAACTTCGCATTTGCCATTTCCATTTTTATTTTTGTGGGAATAAATTTCGCTCTGAGGGGATCAGGAGATGCCAAGACTCCTTTGTACGCACTGATAATAGCAAATATCCTTAATATCATTCTTGATCCGATGCTTATCATGGGGTATGGCCCATTTCCTGCTATGGGCGTAGCCGGCTCTGCTATAGCAACGGTTTTAACCCGAGGAATTGGCGTCCTATTTCTTTTAAGGCATCTTCTTTTTGGACACTCCACGCTTCATTTAAAGCTTAAATACCTGAAGCCTCTTCCGCCTTTGATGAAAAGGATTGTGAGCATCGGTTCCTTTGCCTCACTTCAAGTATTTATCCGTGAAGTGTCCTTTCTCTTTTTGATGCGCCTGGTCACATCTTTTGGGCACGTAACTCTTGCGGCGTATGGGATAGGGGCAAGGCTTAGAATGCTCATCATAGTGCCCGGCAACGGGTTTGCAGGCGCGGCTGCCGTTTTAGTGGGGCAAAACTTGGGCGCAGGAAGGCCGAAGCGAGCACAAAAGGCTGCATGGCGTACCGTTGCATATTATGAACTTATTCTCATCCCGATCATCATAGTTTTCCTGGTCTTTGCGCCAAGTCTCGTAAGATTTTTTAACGACCATCCGGAGGTCGTTACTATCGGTAGCTCGTATTTGCATTATCTAGCCTTAACGTTTCCCTTTCTTGCATTTTCGCTCATCCTTGGCCAGGCGATGAATGGCGCGGGAGACACCAAAGTGCCTACCATTGTCAACGCAATTGGTCAGCTGGGTTTTAGAATACCTTTCGCCTACTTTTTCGCACTTGTCGTCAAAATGGGTTATAAAGGCATTTGGCTTGGCATCAACGCTTCCGATATTGTGCAGGGGATTGGAATGATACTTGTCTTTCGCACCGGACGCTGGAGGAAGGCATTTGTAAAGCATAAAAAGAAGTTGGCTCGCGAGGCGGGGTTTTTCCAAGCATCCGCAGAGTGTTCTTCATCCGGCTCTTAGCCTGAAGGAAGTTCACATAAATTCATGTTCACTTTTATACGACTTATATATGACGGTCAAGTCCTTAGTTTCCTGTAAAATTACTCTGCTGTCTCGTGGGTAGTTGGGGTTCATGATAACTTTCTTCTATCAGAGGGCGACGACCCTTTCAAATTGCTTCAGAAAGGGTCATCCCAAATTTTACAGATGACAGCATACGTAACTCTTTATCCATCTTTGTCGCCATTCTCATGCATAGGATTTGTCAAATTGTTAAGTCGATTGAGATATTCTTCCAAACGTTTTAGCGCCTCGCCATAACCTGCCCAATCGNNCCCTTCGCAACGCCTCCTGGGCTTCGTTGTAAGCCTCTGTAGCCAATATTACCAATTCCCTTGAATCGTCAGGCTCAACCAAACCTTCCGATACGTACGAAGGCGATTCTGCCACTACACTTTCTTTTCTTTCTCGAACTTCAAATAAATCGCTAATTGCATCATCGAGGCGTTCTCCCCATACAACGCGGCCACCGGCCGAAACGATAATCCTTTTCAGCTCTGGAAGATCGCTGTTTTCGGCCCTTAAATAAAGAGGCTGTACGTATAAAATAGAATCGCCCAACGGTATCACCAATAACCTTCCGAATATTACGTCCGAGCCTCTTTGGCTCCACAAAGAAAGCTGCGCCGATATCTCGGGATGTTGATTTATCAATGCCTCTATTTGCTGAGGACCGTAAATCAGTTTCTGCTTCGGAAATACATAAGCCACCAATTGACCGTAAGTGTCTCTATCGCAACGCCCCGCTAGCCAGGCGATCATGTTGTTCTTTCCAAAGGGAAGATATGGGGTAACCAAGACGTATTCTGCCCTTTCTGCTTCTTTTAGTTTTGTGACGATATAATAAGGCGACGCCTGGGATTCTTCGTGCGTAGGAAATGACCAGACGTCTTCCCTGTTATAAAATGTATTTGGATCCGACATGTGATATACGGCAAATATTTGAGCTTGCACTTGAAAAAGATCCATCGGATAGCGTCGATGAAGAACCAAGTCGTGGGGCATTTCTTCCTGGGACTTAAATAGATCGGGAAATATCTTATCCCAAACGAGAATCAGAGGGTCCTTCGGATCGGACACGTAAAATTCCACGCTACCGTCGTAGGCGTCGACTAACACCTTTACGCTGTTTCTAATGTAATTAAAACGCACCTTGCCGGTTTTCTTCGTCAGAGTGGTGGGTTGAGAGTAAGGATATCTGTCGGTAATCGTGTAAGCATCTATCACCCAGATCAGCCTTCCGCTCATCACTGTCAAGTAGGGATCTTGGTCGAA
>LFRM01293421.1_pt1 | contig 14399 bp, 13 predicted proteins | sample 618341 | NCBI WGS metagenome assembly LFRM01 (sample SAMN03654438, study PRJNA283298) | anaerobic digester metagenome | isolation source: pool of bioreactors CSTR01a, CSTR02a, and CSTR03a thermophilic anaerobic... | place: Denmark: Kgs. Lyngby | collected 2014-05-21 | reverse complement strand
TGTCAGATAAACCGGGCACAATCAGAGTGGTTACTTCCACGTGAGCATGGGCTGCGGCACGCCGGATAGTCTCCTTAGTGGTGGTAAAATCACCACTAAGCTTGCGGTAACCTTCTTCTGAGAAAGCCTTGAGATCGATATTCCAGGCTGTAATTAGGGGCAAAAGCTCGTCCAAAAATTCAGAAGTAAGCTGGCCGTTACTTACCACAACTGTTTCCAGATCGTTTTCGCGGGCTATTTCAGCTGTGTCGCGCACATACTCATAGCCAATCAAGGGTTCATTGTAGGTAAATGCCAGGCCGCAGTTGCCCTGGTCCTTAAGGGAAAGTGCCAGTCCCACCAGCTCAACGGGAGCGATATAGCGTGTAGAAACAGAGTCTTTTCCCGCCCGGGCTATGTCGAAATTCTGGCAGAAATAACAATTCATATTACAGCCAAAACTCCCGACGGAAAGGATTTTTTCACCCGGCCGAAAAAAGCTGAGCGGCTTCTTTTCAATGGGATCCAGGCCGATGGCTGTGACGTGGTTATAACTGATAGAGATTACCTGGCCGTCTTTAGCCTGTCTGGCACCGCAGAAGCCGACAGCTCCATCTTTGAGGCGGCAATAGCGCGGGCAAACCCGACAGCTGATTCTGGTCTGCGCATCAATATTATTCGCGTTCATGCCGATCTACCTGGAAACGCTCGATTTTATATTCTTTATCCGGATCAATTCCTGCCTTAATCAAAGCAATGGCGATCTGGTCTTCTGCAGTTGTAACTCCATCCAGCCTTGGCAGCAAGAGACCACGCCGCTTACCGGAAGTGACAATGACACCATAGCGATCAGGATCCAGGTCATCCACTGAAGCGACTTCCTCTTTTTCGCCCAGAATATCTACGCTATACACCAGTTGATCCAGCTCAGATGGTTGTACTGAGGGGAAGCGGGGATCATATTTGGCTGAGGAAACAGCATTATGAATAATTTCCTCAGCTATATTGGCCTTGCTGGCTTCAATAGTACCGATGCAGCCACGCAAATTATTGTCCTTATATAAAGTGACAAACACGCCACTTTGCTTCTTCAGCATTTCGTCAGGCAAGTCTGAGGGCGTGGTCAGAGTTTTTCCTTCAAGTATGAAGGCCTCAACACTGGCCTGTGCTAATTTAATATAGGGATCATCAGTGGTTATATTCTTGTCTTTGGGGGAGAAAGCGGCCACTGCGTAGCCCACACCGAAAGTAGCTTCATATGAATACAGCTCAGAGTCAAAGTCACTGTCAGCCAGAACTCCCGCCATGATTTGAAAAGTGCGCAAACCGCATTCCTTTGCACCCTCTACCAGATTATTGTCCAGATTGAAGAGGCGGTCGAGCTCGCCGCCGGCGAAAATATCTGTGAGTTCACTATCCAATTGCGGTCCTTCTTCGCGGTAGCCGTAGGGGCCATCAGCTTTCAAAACATGTGACAGATCGCCTGAGGCAATAAAGATGGTGCGCTTATTTGAGCGACGCACAGCTTCAGCAACAGCCCGGCCAAACTCAAAGTGCTTTTCAGGGCCAAGCAGAGACATACCGAGCCGGAGGAGTTTAAAGTCCTTATAATACTTATGAATGAAAATAAGTGGCAGTAAAATCCCGTGATCTAATGTCTGTGCCTCAAGATTAGTAGCCTCCAGTAATATATTCCGTTCATAACTGACATCCTGCAGAAGTTGCAGGAGTTCCTGATCGTAGCTGACTTTTTCATTGATAGAGTGAATGCCAAAAGCTCTCATATTTCCCTCTGCACTACTGGCGTTCGCAGCATAAAAAGCTGAACGCAGAAATGGTGAGTGTGAACTGCAAATGATGATGCTCTCGGGTTCCAGTTCAGCTATTTCCCGGGCTGCCCTGTGAAAGGCGGCCGCTGTGTCTTTAATTTTCTTCTCTTCACCACGGCCTACTTCGGGCAGGATGATTGGTGGATGGGGTAATACATAAGCTTTTAAGATCATAAGTCTGCTCCCTTCTGCTTTAATTCATCATAACATCTGCTGGTATCAGTTAATCAGCTCACTAAGAAAATTGTATCTGATGATTGACATTGAAGGACTGTTATTTGATACAATGATTGCCTACAGCTTTTCACGAAGGTGAATTCAGGCTAACTGCTAGACAGGAAAAAGTATTCCTGCTATAGTATTTAGTCGGTGCCCTTTCGTGGGCAGCTTTTTGGAAAAAATTATGGAAGGAGGTGTGTTGATGCCTACATTCAACCAGTTGGTCAGAAAAGGACGGAGCTCGAAGAAGTCGAAAACAGACGTGCCGGCATTGTCGTATGGCCTGAACTCGCTTCAGAAGAAAAGCACAAAGTATCCGTCGCCGCAGAAACGTGGCGTGTGTACTGTTGTAAGAACGACTACGCCTAAGAAACCTAACTCAGCTTTGCGTAAGGTTGCTCGTGTCCGTCTAACAAACCAGTATGAAGTCTACGCGTATATTCCGGGTGAAGGCCATAACTTGCAGGAGCATAGTGTGGTCCTTATTCGCGGCGGTCGCGTCAGGGACTTGCCTGGTGTTCGCTACCATGTTATTCGTGGAACTCTCGACACGGCCGGTGTAACCGATCGTAAACAGAGCCGTTCGAAGTATGGTACGAAGAAGCCAAAGGTCGCCAAGACCAGATAGTACACCAGCGGTTGGATAAAAACATGCCATCAGTACATGCCTTTTTTTAGGCCTGTTCTCAAAGCATGACACGTGTCCATATCGTGAGTACCTATGATTTCGGGAAGATCCCGTATAATCATGAAAGGAGGGAAGGAAGATGCCAAGGAAAGGTCATATACCTAAGAGAGAAGTTTTGCCCGATCCCGTTTATCATGACAAGCGTGTCGCCAAGCTCGTAAATAATGTAATGCTTGACGGCAAGAAGCAGTTGGCTCAGCGCATTGTCTATGATGCTTTTGATATCATTGCGGATCGTACAGGACAGAATCCACTCGAAGTCTTCGAAAAAGCATTAGAGAATATAATGCCTGTGCTTGAAGTTAAGGCTCGCCGTGTCGGCGGCTCTAACTATCAGGTACCGATTGAAGTGCGACCCGATCGTCGCCAGACATTAGCACTGCGCTGGCTAGTAGATGCAGCCAGAAAGCGTAACGAACGTACCATGAAAGAACGTCTTGCCAATGAAATACTTGACGCTACAAATGATACCGGAGCCGCTTTCAAGCGCAAAGAAGAAATTCACCGCATCGCAGAAGCGAACCGTGCCTTTGCACACTACCGCTGGTAACTGTGTTTTAAATATTTATTTGCGCACAAAACAAATGCGGACATATAAGGAGTTGACGAGTCATGTCTCGTGCATTTTCGCTTGAAAATACTAGAAATATCGGCATCATGGCACATATTGATGCCGGAAAAACAACAACAACTGAGCGTATCCTTTACTACACCGGACGGATCCATCGCCTGGGTGAAACCCATGAGGGCACAACAACGATGGATTGGATGGAGCAGGAACAGGAGCGCGGTATAACGATCCAGTCTGCCGCGACAACAGCACAGTGGAGAGGCCACCGCATCAATATTATTGATACGCCCGGCCATGTTGATTTTACTGTTGAAGTGGAGCGCAGTTTGCGTGTACTTGATGGTGCAGTAACAGTATTATGTGCCAAAAGCGGATGTGAACCTCAGACAGAAACAGTATGGCGGCAAGCCGATAGTTACGGCGTGCCCCGCATTGTCTATATCAACAAAATGGACATGACAGGTGCCAGCTTTTTCAACGCTTTGGACTCCATGCGTGAGAGATTGGGCGCGAATGTTGTTCCGATCCAATTGCCTATTGGTAAGGAAGAGGATTTTCAGGGCATTGTTGACCTGATTTCCATGAGAGCTGAACTTTACCTAGGTGATGACCTGGGTGAAAGTATTACAGAAGCGGATATTCCCGAGGAACTGCTTGAGCAGGCCAAAGAATACCGTGGACAGTTGGTGGAAGCCATTTGCGAGCAAGACGACACTTTGATGGAAAAATTCCTTATGGATGAGGATATTTCTGTTGAAGAACTTAAGGCTGGTTTGCGCGCAGCTACAATCAATCTGGGCATTGTCCCGGTTGTGTGTGGCTCTTCCTATAAGAATAAAGGCGTACAGCTGATGCTGGATGCCATGGTAGATTATCTGCCCTCGCCGCTGGATATTCCTCCGATCAGGGGTATGAATCCCCGGACCGAGCAGGAAGAAGTACGTGAAGCCGATGATGATGCTCCGTTCTCTGCTTTAGCCTTTAAAGTGATGACGGATGAATATGTCGGCAAACTATGTTTCTTCCGCGTATACAGCGGTACTTTGAAGGCAGGCAGTTATGTCTTGAATGCAAGCAAGGACAAACGGGAGCGCATTGGCCGCATTCTTTTGATGCACGCCAATCACCGTGAAGATGTTGATGAGGTTTATGCCGGCGATATCGCTGCAGTGGTGGGGTTAAAAAATACTTCCACCGGTGACACTCTTTGCTTTGAACAAGCTCCGATTATCCTGGAAAGTATGGATTTTCCTGAGCCGGTGATTTCAGTAGCTGTTGAGCCTAAGTCAAAGGCCAGTCAGGACAAAATGACAGCAGCTCTGGCAAAACTGGCAGATGAAGATCCGACTTTCAAGACCCGGACTGACGAGGAGACAGGCCAGATCATTATCTCAGGAATGGGTGAATTACATCTGGATATCATTGTTGACCGTTTGTTCAGAGAGTTTAAAGTTGAAGCCAATGTCGGTATGCCCCAGGTTGCATACAGAGAAACAATTACTCAGGCAGCTTCGGGCGAAGGACGCTTTGTTCGCCAATCGGGCGGCCACGGTCAGTATGGCCATGCTATTATCGATGTCGAGCCTCTGGAAGCAGGCCAAGGTTTTGTTTTTGAAGACAAAACTGTCGGCGGAGTGATTCCCAAACAGTTTATCAAACCGATCGAAGAGGGAATTCGCGAAGCCATGCAGGGCGGCACGATAGCAGGCTATCCAATGGTTGATATCAAGGCGATCTTGCGCGACGGATCTTACCACGAGGTAGATTCATCGGAAGTCGCTTTCCGCATTGCGGGTTCAATGGCTTTGCGTGATGCCGTAAATAAGGCCAGGCCGGTCTTGATGGAACCTGTTATGCAGGTAGATATAATTGTCCCGATTGAGTATCTGGGAGATGTTCTGGGAGATGTAAGTTCCAGACGTGGCCGGATACAGGGAATGGATCAGGAAAGCAATGTTCAGAAAATTCATGCTTTTGTTCCGTTATCTGAGATGTTTGGTTATGCTACGGCGCTTCGTTCCAAAACGCAGGGCCGCGGTGTGTTCACAATGCAAATCAGTCACTTTGAACAGGTGCCCGCCAGTGTTCATGATAAAATAGTCAAAGGTGGCTAAAGAGCTAATTGCTCACTATAATTTGATAAAAAGAAAGTTTTGTGTAAAATGAGGATATGTGTCGTTTTTTAATACAGCGATACCTTCCAAGCATAAGTTACTCAGGAGGAAATCTGAATGGGAAAAGAAAGATTTGAAAGAACTAAACCCCACGTCAACGTAGGCACAATCGGACACGTTGACCACGGTAAAACAACATTGACCGCAGCAATCACCAAGGTGCTGGCTGCTGAAGGCATGGCGAACTTTACTGATTATGCCAATATCGATAAAGCTCCCGAAGAGCGTGCCCGTGGTATCACAATCAGCGCTTCTCACGTTGAGTATGAGACAGAGAATCGCCACTACGCTCACGTAGACTGCCCAGGTCACGCTGACTATATCAAAAACATGATTACAGGCGCAGCTCAGATGGATGGTGCAATCCTTGTCGTGTCAGCTGCAGACGGCCCTATGCCTCAGACCCGTGAGCATATCCTGCTCGCCCGTCAGGTTGGTGTTCCTGCTGTCGTAGTTTTCATGAATAAGACGGATCAGGTTGACGATGAAGAACTTCTGGAACTCGTCGAAATGGAAATCCGTGAACTTCTGGATGAGTACGAATTCCCGGGAGATGATACTCCGATTATTCGCGGCTCCGCTTTAGTGGCTCTGGAGTCAGAAAGCACAGATAAGAGTGCTCCTGAGTATCAGCCCATCATTGAACTGATGAAGGCAGTAGATGAATTTATTCCCACACCTGCCCGTCCTACCGACCAGCCTTTCCTGCTTCCGGTTGAGGATGTTTTCACAATTACCGGACGCGGCACAGTAGTAACTGGCCGTATTGACCGTGGAACAATCAATCTGAACGATAAGGTTCAAATTGTTGGTTTGCAGGATGAAGCTGATAACACAGTTGTAACCGGTATTGAAATGTTCCGCAAATACATGGATTCAGCAGAAGCCGGTGACAACGTCGGTCTGCTCCTGCGTGGTGTTGAGCGTGATGACGTTCAGCGCGGCCAGGTAATTGCCAAACCCGGATCCATCCATCCTCATACCAAATTTAAGGGTCAGGTCTATGTTCTGACCAAGGAAGAAGGCGGCAGACATAAGCCTTTCTTTGATGGTTACCGCCCGCAGTTCTACTTCCGTACAACTGACGTAACCGGCGTAATCACTTTGCCCGAAGATAAAGAAATGACCATGCCTGGCGACCACGTTGAAATTTCTGTTGAGCTGATCACACCGATCGCTATTGAACCCGGACTGAAGTTTGCTATCCGTGAGGGTGGCCGTACAGTCGGATCAGGAACAGTTATCGCAGTTGCTGAGTAATCTTGCAGGCAAACAAAGTTAAATAGTTATTGGAGCTGTCCCGTGAGCGTTTTGTTTACGGGACAGTTTTTGTAAGGGGCTGTTGCAGACAGTCCTTGTCAGTTCTTGTCATTAAATATTACTTTTAAACTGAAATATTCCGGGATAATAATAATCAGCTTTCATTTGAACTGCATGACTACTGTTTCGATGCTAAAATGACTAGGCTATATTAGAAAGGGAAACAGATGACTACAGAGGATAAGAAAGTAGAAGAAAAAGATAAAGTTGGGGAACTGGTGAAAGATGCGTCTTCTTCCATGCAGTCTTCAGACAATTCAGACCATCTGATCTGGGACAGGATGGGAAATTTGCCGCTTCTGCCTTTGCGGGGGGTAGTGATATACCCTAACGTCTTGCTCTCCTTTGATGTAGGACGGGAACGTTCAATTCTGGCCTTGCAGAAAGCTATGGAAAGCAACAATGAGCTGATTCTGGCAGGACAGAAAAATGTCGAAGATTTGCATCCTGAGCCTGAAGATATATACGATGTAGGCACACGTGCTTTGGTGCGGCAAATCCTTGAACTTCCCGACGATAGTTATAAGGTACTTGTTTATGGTCTCGAGCGTGTCAAAATCGAAAACTATACACAAGTAAAATCCTTTTATGAGGTTGATTTTACAGCTCTGCCGGACAAGGATGCCGAAGATACACCCAGTCTCACCGCAGCCGGCAGGGTCATGGGATCTCATTTTCAAACTTATGCCAGCCTTACTGAACATGTGGCGCCGGATGCTGTTACGCTCATTTTGAATGAATCAGATATCGGCAAGGCTGCAGATCTGGTAGCAGGGCAGCTGCGGATCAATATGCCTGAGCAGCAAAGGCTGCTTAAGACTTCCTCAGTTGCTGAACGCGTGCGTCTTATAATTAAGCTCTTGCAGCGGGAAATACAACTGGCGGACCTGGAACAGAAAATTACAGCTGAAGTTCAATTTAAATTAGATAAAAATCAGAAAGAATACTACCTGCGCGAGCAAGTGCGGGCGATTCAGGAAGAACTTGGCGAGGAAGCTGATAGTGCCGACGAGATGGATGCCTTGCGCAAGCAATTGGACGAATCAGGTATACCGGAAGAACATAAACCAAAACTGTATAAAGAGCTTGATCGCTTGAGTCGCATGCCCTCACATTTCCCGGAGTATGCCACCCAGCGCTCCTGGCTGGAAACGCTGCTGGAGCTTCCTTTCGGGCGTACAGATAAGGAAAAATATGATTTAAACTCTGCCCGGAAAATCCTTGAACGTGACCACTATGGTATGGAAAAAGTAAAAGAGCGGATCATGGAGCATCTTGCCGTGCGCAAGCTGCAGGTGGATAAGGGGAATGACCTGGAGTTGAGGGGCCCTATTCTCTGCCTGGTGGGTCCTCCCGGAACCGGTAAAACTTCTATTGCGCGTGCTATAGCTGAAGCCGTGGGGCGTCGCTATATCCGTGTATCCCTTGGCGGTATTCGTGACGAAGCTGAAATTCGCGGCCACCGCCGCACTTATATCGGATCCATGCCCGGCCGCATCATTCAGGGCATACGTCAGGTGGAAACTGACAACCCTCTCTTTTTGCTGGATGAGGTTGATAAACTGGGCGATGATTTCCGCGGTGATCCGTCCTCCGCTTTGCTGGAAGTACTTGATCCTGAACAAAACAACAGCTTCCGCGACCACTATGTGGAAATCCCCTATGACCTCTCCAAGGTGCTTTTCATTACAACAGCCAATACAACTGACACAATACCGGGGCCTTTGCTCGATCGTATGGAAGTGATAGAACTTTCAGGCTATACGGAAGCCGAGAAAATAGAAATAGCGGTAGGTCACTTGATCCCCCGTGCACGTAAACGTCATGGTCTTACAGGAAAAGAGCTGCAGGTCAGACGTCCTGCCATAGCGCAAATTATTCAGGGATATACAGCTGAAGCAGGAGTCCGCCAGCTGGAACGTGAAATTTCACATCTCTGCAGACGCACTGCCCTGGCTATCGCAGAAAAAGGCGAAAGCTCGCTGACGGTTACAAAGAGCCAAGTGGCGGAACTTCTGGGTAACCCACGTTTCAGCTACGACATGGCGGAAAAGACTGATCAGGTAGGAGTGGCAACAGGACTGGCCTGGACCTGGGCGGGCGGTGATACTCTGACTATTGAAGTTAATGTTATGCCGGGCAAGGGCGAATTGCGCCTGACCGGGAAACTGGGCGATGTGATGAAGGAGTCAGCCCAGGCCGCGCTGACCTATATACTCAGCCGCTCAGAAGATTTGAATATCGATCCGGAGAAGACCCGCGAGCAGGATATTCATGTCCACGTACCGGCGGGAGCAATTCCTAAGGACGGACCATCAGCAGGGATCACGCTGGCGACAGCACTGGCATCAGCCCTGACCGGGCGTCCGGTAAGGCATGAAATTGCTATGACAGGGGAAGTTACACTGAGAGGCCGGGTCTTGCCGATAGGAGGCCTGAAAGAAAAGGCGGTTGCAGCTGCCCGAGCCAAAATAGAGCATGTGCTTTTACCCAAGGAAAATGAGCGCGATTTATCTGAGATTCCGGATAGTGTGAAGGAGAATCTAAAGTTCAGTTTAGTTGATCATATGGATGAGGTGCTGAATCTGGCTTTGTTGCCTGCGGAGGCTGAAAAATAGGCTTGTTTTTCAGCAGAAACAGGCCCTTTAACCTTGAAAATATCTACGGTTATGTCATAATATGTGTGGTGCGCAGCTGTGCATCTTTAGTTATGTCCATAGATCTTGGGAGTGTTGCTTAAGTGAGTGCGAAAGCGTATAAAGTGGTCACGAATAATCCTCTGGTCAAAGAGAGGCTTGACGAGTCGGTTGAACTCTATTTCTTTGAAGAAGATACTCATCGTGACCTTCTGGAGCGAGTCAGGGATTTTGTTCACAAAGGTTATCGTATTCTTACTCACCCCTTAGCTGGCAGTGTTAAGCCGTGGGAAACGCCTTATCGTTCTGTAATGATTACTGCAGAAAAAGAAGATAAGATTGATATTTCTTCTCTCGAGATGATTGAACAAGCAATTTTTGCTCTGGAGAAATCGAAAGCCCGCCCCGTTGTTTTGAATGAGAAAGTGTTAGTTGATTTCCAGTTGATTGACCTCAGCTTGATTCAAAGCGCACTTCCATCAGCGGAGGCACAGGGACGGCATTAGATCCGCCCTAGAAAAAGCCGTGAGGTAGTTAGGTGAAATTAGAACTAGGTTACATTGACATCAAAGGGATCCGCTTTGATGACTACAATGCGATCGAAGACGGAGTTCTCGTGGTTAACCCCGATGAACTAGTCAAACCTGTCCTCGAAGATGAGCTGATCAAAAGCGCTCATTTCGAGATAGCCGCGCCGGGTGAAAGTGTCCGGATTACACCGGTTAAGGACGTTATTGAACCGCGTGTTAAGGTAGAGGGGCCGGGTGCAATTTTCCCCGGTATGATTGCAAAAGTCGACACTGTCGGATCAGGAAGAACGCATGTAATGCGTGGAATGGCAGTAGTTACAGCAGGACCTATCGTTGGATTCCAGGAAGGTATCATCGACATGACGGGCCCGGGTGCTGATTACTCACCCTTTTCACAACTCCATAACTTAGTCCTGGTAATGGAGATGCAAGACAACGGAGCTACTGCGCACGAGTACGAAAAAGCAGCGCGCATGGCCGGTCTGGCTACTGCGGCCCGTGTTGGCGAACTGGCTCGTGAGCTTGTACCGGATGAAGTTGAGGTCTTTGAGACACCCACAATCGCACAGAGTTATAGTGATGAACTAAAGGATTTGCCTCGGGTAGCCTATGTAATGATGCTGCAAAGTCAGGGCCTCCTGCATGATACATACTGCTATGGCGTTGACGTCAAACGCACACTGACTACGATGATCAGTGCAACTGAAGTAATGGATGGCGCCATCGTTTCCGGAAACTGCGTTTCTGCTTGCGACAAGAACACAACATATCACCATTTGAATAACCCGGTTATTCAGGATTTGTTCAAACAGCATGGCAAAACTCTTAATTACGTCGGTACCATTATTACCAACGAAAACGTTTATCTGGCAGACAAACTTCGCTCGTCAGACTGGACAGCGAAACTGGCTGATTTCCTCTCTCTGGATGCAGCGATTGTTTCCCAGGAAGGCTTTGGTAACCCCGATACAGACTTGATTCTCAACTGCAAAAAGCTTGAAGCCAAGGGTGTTAAGACGGTTATTATTACAGATGAGTATGCTGGTCAGGATGGCAAGAGCCAGTCTCTGGCTGACGCCGATGTTGCAGCTGACGCTGTAGTAACAGGTGGTAACGCTAATGAGTTAATCTTGCTGCCTCCGATGGATCGCGTAATCGGTTGCCTGGATTATGTTGACAAAATTGCCGGCGGTCACGACGGTTCATTGAGACCTGATGGCTCTATTGAAGCTGAACTTCAAGTTATCACTGGATCAACCAATGAGATGGGCTTTAACCGTCTCAGCGCCAGATAGGAGAAGACATGAGTAAATATAAGCTAGTACATTATATCAATCAGTTCTACGGCGGAATTGGTGGAGAAGAAAAAGCTGATATACCTGCCGAAAAACGTGCAGGTGCTATAGGGCCGGGCCTTGCTTTAAACCAAGCTTTCGGAGACGAAGCTGAAATCGTCAGCACAATTATTTGCGGTGACTCCTGGTTCAACGAAAATCTGGAAGAAGCCAAGAAAACAGTTCTGGAAATGGTCCGTGAAGACCAGCCGGACGTCTTCATTGCCGGTCCTGCCTTTAACGCCGGACGTTATGGTGTCGCCTGCGGTGCCATTTCCGAAGCAGTTAAAAATGAACTGGGCATTCCTGTTGTTACCGGTATGTATATTGAGAACCCCGGTGCAGACATGTACCGTGAGAAGGTTTACATTATCGAGACCAAAAACAGCGCAGCTGATATGCGTAAGGCCGCACCGAAGATGGCCAAGCTGGCGTTAAAACTGGCTAAGGGCGAGGAAATTGGTGCTTCAGCTGAAGATAATTACCTTCCTAACGGAATCCGCAAGAACTTCTTTGAAAAGAAGCGCGGCAGTGAGAGAGCGGTAGAAATGCTTCTGGCAAAAATCAACGGCAAAGCCTACACCACTGAATATCCGATGCCGGACTTCGACCGTGTAGATCCTCAGCCCGCGATTAAAGATCTGAGCAAAGCTACAGTCGCTCTGGTAACTTCAGGTGGTATCGTGCCTAAAGGAAATCCGGACCGCATTGAAAGCTCATCAGCTACCAAATTTGGTGAGTATGATATCACCGGTGTTGAAGATCTGACTGCAGAAACTTATGAAACAGCCCATGGCGGTTACGATCCTGTATATGCTAATCAGGATGCCGATCGTGTCTTGCCGGTTGATGTTATGCGCGAGTTTGAACGCGAAGGCATTATCGGGAAATTGCACAACAAGTTTTACACCACAACCGGTAACGGTACAGCTGTTGCTTCAGCCAAAAAGTTTGCAGAGGAAATCGCGAGAAGATTAATAGCAGACGGAGTCGATGCTATTCTTCTCACATCTACCTGAGGAACTTGTACACGTTGCGGAGCAACAATGGTTAAAGAAATAGAACGTGCCGGACTTCCTGTTGTACATATGTGTACAGTAACACCGATATCACTGACCGTAGGTGCAAATAGGATTATACCTGCTATAGCCATCCCTCATCCTCTTGGTAATCCTGAATTATCAGCAGAAGATGAGTATAAGCTGAGAAAAAGCCTTGTAGCGAAAGCTCTCGATGCTTTGACTAAAGAGGTCGAGGACCAAACAGTCTTTGAATAATAGAAACTGTGCGGAGCCGATACTATTATCGGCTCCGCTTAAGAAAACGAGTTTATAAGGAGTAAGAATGTACGACGTCATTATTATTGGAGCCGGACCCGCAGGTCTTACAGCCGGGCTGTACAGCGGTCGTTCCAGACTAAACACACTGATTATTGAAAAAGCTGCAGACGGTGGGCAGATTGCAATTACCGATGAAATTGAAAACTATCCGGGTGGCCTTTCAAACGAAGAGAGTACTGAGAGTGGCAGCGAACTTACTAAGCGTATGTCACGTCAGGTTGCTCAATTTGGAGCAGAGCGCGTGAGTTCTGAAGTGACAAGAGTTGAACTTGAAGGTAAAGTCAAGAAAGTTCACACTTATGATGCTGTTTATGAGTCCAGGGCAGTTGTTATTGCCAACGGAGCATATCCGAGACTCATCGGTTGTCCGGGTGAGAGAGAATTCACCGGTCGCGGTGTTTCTTACTGCGCCACTTGTGATGCCTCATTTTTTGAAGATCTTGAAGTTTTTGTTGTCGGTGGCGGCGACACAGCGGTCGAAGAAGCTATGTACATTACTAAATTTGCCCGCAAGGTTACAGTCATTCACCGTCGAGACGAATTGCGTGCTACAGAATCGATCAAAGAACGTGCTTTCAAGAACGAGAAACTGCACTTTATGTGGAATTCAGTTGTGACCAAGCTTGATGGTGACGGACTACTCTCCCGTATGACTGTTAAAGATACTGTAACCGGTGAAGAACGTGTTGTTGAAGCTGATCCGGACGACGGACTCTTTGGCGTTTTCGTTTTTATCGGTTTCCTGCCTAACTCGGAACTCTACCAGGGTCAGCTTGAGATGGAAGATGGTTACATCGTCGCTGACGAGCGTATGCGCACCAATCTAAAAGGTGTATATGTCGCGGGAGACATCCGGATAAAGCCCTTCCGTCAGGTGGTAACAGCTACTTCAGACGGGGCGATTGCCGCCATGCAGATCGAGCATGATCTGGCCTCCGGAGAACTGGATTAATCTTTACAATTATTACGATTAGATACATAAAGCTTGTATATACTAATTTTGTTTAAATTGTTGTTTTAGTGTGGGAGTCTGCAATCAAGGCTCGGGAAAGGAAGAAAATGTTTGAATTAGACAAAAAGAATTTTCAATCAGAAATTTTAGAAGGCGAAGGCTTAAGCTTAGTTGATTATTATGGTGACGGCTGTGAGCCCTGCGAGGCTTTAATGCCGCATATTGAAAAGTATGAAGAGATGTATGGTGATAAAATTCGTTTTACTTCATTGAACACAACGAAGGCAAGACGTGTAGCCATTTCGCAGCAAGTTATGGGATTGCCGAATATTTCGATTTATAAAGACGGTGCAAGGATTGATGAGCTGGTCAAAGATGAAGCAACTCCTCATGCCGTGGAAGAAATGATTAAAAAATATATTTAAGGCAAGTAAGATATACTATTAAAGTGATTAGCCTGCATCCGCATCTGGGAGCGGATGTTGCTGATAAATAACAAAGAAAGGAGTCTGGACAGTGAGTATACTCGAAGGTAAAAAAGCCATAATAATTGGCGACCGTGACGGTGTTCCTGGTCCTGCAATTTCACTTTGTGTAGAGTCTGCAGGCGCAGAGGTTGTCTACTCCTCAACGGAGTGTTTCGTCTGAACAGCCGCAGGTGCAATGGACCTTGAGAATCAGCAAAGAGTTTTAGACCTCACCAATGAGTACGGAGCGGAGAACGTTGTAGTTCTCGTCGGCGCCGGAGAAGGGGAGGCAGCAGGGCTCGCTGCTGAAACGGTCACCGCAGGTGACCCGACCTATGCAGGTCCATTGACTGGAGTCTC
>LFRM01394058.1_pt1 | contig 14407 bp, 17 predicted proteins | sample 618341 | NCBI WGS metagenome assembly LFRM01 (sample SAMN03654438, study PRJNA283298) | anaerobic digester metagenome | isolation source: pool of bioreactors CSTR01a, CSTR02a, and CSTR03a thermophilic anaerobic... | place: Denmark: Kgs. Lyngby | collected 2014-05-21 | reverse complement strand
TTATGTATGACAGGATTCGGGTACAAATCCCCATCGCCTATAAAAGGACATAACTTTAGTATGTACTAAATGTTTGTTTCTTTATGTATGGTAGAATGGAGGAGAGGGGGTGAGAATATATGAGCATACAAAGGTTGATAAGAAACGCTAACCCAGACAAGATAGACCAGTATCTGACGCTGGCCAAGATGGAGCCCTGCGACCCAGACAAGGCAGACATGACGGACATGATAGTGGAGATGGGTATGAGTGCGTACCAGGCAGCCAAGGTGCAGAGCCAGTACACCAGCTCCAAGAAGAGCTTTAATACCCTGCACTACCACGCCAAGATGATTGTGGAGGACTTGTACGAGTTCCTGGGGGAGCCGATACAGTCATTGGTAACCGAGCTTGCCAGGACGGGTAGCGTGGTCTGCCCAAAGGACAGGGTCTCCGAGTTGAAACAGGCGTGCGAGGATATGGGGTATGACGTGGTAGTGGAGACCGTATTCAGGAGGACAGGGGAGTAGCCCTGGGGGAAGGGAGCCCAGTGAGGGTACCTCCCCTATATCTATAGTGTGTAAACAGCCAGCCTGGGCAATCCTGGAGGCCGTAGGATGGGGTGTGAGCCCCATCCTTATTTTTATAATGTCAAAATCCCAGCAGATGGTGTATAATCATAATAAGGCAATAATTAACGAATGAGGGGTGGGACGAGTGCCCAAGACTAAATACACAGAGGAGCAAAAGGAGATGGCCTTCACCCTCCTGAGGGGTGGGGCGACACAGGTAGAGGCAGCTAGGCAGTCTGGCATTAGCCTCAACTACCTTCGAGCGATGATATACAGGAGAAGGAAGCAGGTGAGGGACACCCAGAAGCAGGTGGCAGAGGACACAAAGTCTGTCGTGAAGGGTGCAGCCTACACCGTGGCAGACGAGGAGGTGAAGCGATTTTTCAGGGAGGAGGAGGACACAGTGAGAGAAATGGTCAGGGAGGCTGTGGCAGACAGAACCAAGGAGCTACAGGAGAAACTCTTTGAGATGATTTCCCTGGCAGTCGAGGAGGCTATCAGCATCATGGAAGCTGGCCCAACTGACAAGGAGTCCAGAGGTGCATGGTTAAGAGCAGTAATAGGAGCCATAGCCCAGGGTGTGGAGAAGCACCAGCTGCTTGGAGGAAAGCCTACAAACAGGCTTGAACAGGGAGGGCAGGTGACGCAGAGACATGAGTATGACATCATGCACAAAATCGAGGAGTACTCCGACATATACGAGAAACTTGCAAGAAGAAGCCAGAATGAGGGCGATAATGCAGGTGACCATACTGGAGAACAGGTGGATACCGATAGTGCCGACCAGTAAGCAGGCAGAGTTCCTGCTGATACCTGATAGGGAGTGCCTATATGGAGGCGCTGCAGGTGGAGGAAAGTCTGAGGCGTTGCTGGCAGGTGCACTACAGTATGTGGATGTGCCAGGCTATGCAGCACTGTTGCTAAGACGTACCTACTCCGACCTATCCCTACCTGGGGCACTGATGGATAGAGCCAACGACTGGCTTGCCAACACACCAGCGAAGTGGAGCAGTGTCGACAAGACCTGGACATTCCCCAGTGGGGCGACGCTTACCTTCGGATACCTTGAGAGTGAGAAGGATAAGTACAGATATCAGAGTTCGGAATTCCAATACATTGGCTTCGATGAGCTGACCCAGTTCAGCGAGTCGCAGTACACATACATGTTCTCCAGGCTGAGAAGGCTTAAGGGGAGCAGAGTCCCGATACGAATGAGGTCAGGGTCTAACCCTGGTGGAGTGGGACACGAGTGGGTTGAGAACAGGTTCATAAAGGGAGACAAATTGTTCATCCCAGCCAGACTTGAAGATAACCCACACCTTGACAAGGAGGAGTACTTGAAGTCACTATCTGAGCTAGACCCGATTACCCGAAAGCAGCTGCTAGAGGGGGATTGGTCTGTCACACCAAAGGGAGGCCTGTTTGATAGGGATTGGTTCCAGATTGTGGACGACTACCCGAGGGACGCAAGACTAGTCAGACACTGGGACTTGGCAGCCACACGGGCAGGTAAGGGGTCGGACCCAGACTACACGGTTGGCCTATTACTTGGTGAGAAAGATGGGATATATTATGTAATTGATATACAGAGGATGAGGGGAACCCCGATGGAGGTGGAACGACGTGTTGAGCAGACAGCACACCTGGACGGTGTTGAGGTCGTGGTCAGCATGGAGGAGGAGCCTGGTTCATCTGGGAAGAACACATCCAGCTACTATAGAAGGCTGTTGGCAGGCTATACATTTAAGGCCGTTAGACCGACAGGGAACAAGAGGGTAAGAGCCAGTCCAGTGAGTTCCCAGGCAGAGGCAGGGAACATAAAGATAGTCAGAGGCGGGTGGAACAAGGCGTTCTTGGAGGAGCTAGTGATGTTCGACGAGGGTGCACACGACGACCAGGTCGACGCCCTATCAGGGGCATTCGAGTACCTGACTAGAGGCTCAAGGCCAGTTAGATTGAGAGCGAGGAGTGTGGGGAGGTGATGATTAAGTGAGTAAACCGTTTGCATACGTGACAAAAGGGGGTAGGGTGGTCAGACAGGACATCCTGGAGCAGTACGCAGTGAAGAGCGACAGCAAGCAGTTACCTGCAGACAGTTTCAAGAGTTCATATACCCAGGGGCTGGTGCAACCGTTGTACAATCCAGAAGCACTGGCAAGGGTGCTGGAGATGAACACATACCACTATAGAGCCTGCAAGACCAAGGCAAGGGATACAGCAGGGCTAGGATGGAACCTACGACCGTTGAAGGAGAACCCAAGCGACGAGCAATACAAGAAGCTTGACGACTTCTTCAGCGAGATGCATGAGCCAGTAAGTAAGACTTTTGACAAGATAATGCTGGACTATGAGGCGATAGGTTATGGTTGTGCCGAGTTGACAAGGGTGAATTATGACCCAGATGGGGAGCCTGCTAACTTGGTTCATGTGCCAGCACATACGGTACGAATTCATAAAGATGGCAATAGATTCGTACAGATACGTGGTAACAAGAGACGTTGGTTTAAGCGTGTGGGGTATGAATATGATGTTCACTGTGATACAGGTGAAGTTAAACCACTAGGTTCAATCACACCTGAAGATAGAGCTACTGAAATCATGCAGTTCGTTAACTACACACCACGTAGCGATTATTATGGATTACCTGATATTATACCAGCACTGGGAACGGTGCATGGTGACATTGCCAGACGAGATTACAATATAGCATTCTTTGACAACTGGGGTGTGCCAGCTTATGCAGTGTTCATTACAGGCAACTTTGACCCAGGTGAGTTAGATGAACAAGGCAGGAGTGAGTTTGAGAGAAGTATTGAGGAACACTTCAACGAACTATCCAAGTCTCCACACTCAACGCTGATTATGTCCGTGCCTACAATAGAGGGGCAGGGAGAAGTCAATATTGAGTTTAAGCCTTTGAGTACTGAAGTCAAAGAAGCCAGCTTTAGACTATTTAGGCAAGACAACAGGGATGAAATCCTAGCAGCACATGGTGTTCCTCCATACCGTATGGGTATAGCTGAGACAGGTTCTCTAGGGGGCAACACAGCCAAAGAATCAACTGAAATATACAAGCGTTCCGTTATTAAACCAAGACAGGAAATGCTTGAGAGCATGATTAACAAGTACATCTTGTGGGAAGGGTTTGAGGCATTCGACTGGGAATTCAAGTTCGCAGAAATTGATACTCAGGATGAGAAGCATGACATGGAGATGGCTACTGAATTGTTTAAGAATGCAGCAATGACACCGAACCAGCTTATCCACTACTTTGGAGAGAGGTTTGGATTAGAACCAGTAGACCACCCAGCTATGGATACACACTACTTGAATGGAATGCCAATTACTTTGGAGGTAGACCTGGCACCTGAAGTAGAAGCAACATTGCTAAGCCTGCAGGATAGGTTATTGGAGGTGGCAGAGAAGCATGCTAGCGACCAAGATGGCTTTGGAGATAGAGAAATCATTGATATACTTGCGAGCCTTAAAGCAGTTGCCAGCAAGCCAGCTAAGAGCCGAAGCTAGGTTAACCAGACAGCTACAGGGGTTGTTTGCAGAGGTTGCCGAACGTACTATCCAGGAGTTACTGAGACGCAACCGACTACCAACAGACGACGCCACCATGAGATTGGTTATATCCCATATCCTTGGAGCTAGTGACAATTACAAGGAGACGTTGGGTGAAGAGGCATTGCAGGCAGCACGATATGGCAGGAACCGTATTATCAGAGAGTTGCAAAGACTGGGTGTGAGTGTATCCTTCAGTGAATTCTCTGAAAGGGTTCAGAATATGATTATGGAACATGTGTTTACAGCAAGCCAGCACACCATTAGCAGAGTTACAGGCAATGTGATACAGAGCCTGGCCAACAGTTATGCTAATGGACTTGGAATAGATGATGCAGCCGAGGAATTGCGACAGGTGTTCCAGGCTATGCAAGACTACGAATTGAGACGAGTTGCAAGGACAGAAATTAACTCATTCCAGAACGAAGGAGCCTACCTGACCGAGCAGGAGCTTGGTGTCAGATATCATATGTGGTATACAGCACTAGATGAGAGGGTAAGAGGAAGCCACTCTGATATACACGGTGAGATAGTGCGAGTGGGAGAACCTTTCAGCAATGGGTTGTATTATCCAGGTGATAGAAGTGGTGGGCAAAGCACAATCAAGGAGTGGATAAACTGCAGATGCAGAACAGTACCATTCCTGATGCCAGAAGGAAAGATGGCACCACCAGGAGCCAGCCATTTCCGAGAGAGTGATTTGATAAATTTTAGTTAAGGAGGTGGAAGAGATGGAAGAGGTAAAGATACCTAAGAACATGGGATATGGTGAAGGTGGCGAAACTCTACCAAAACTAGGCAAGATACTTCAGGGTATAGTTGGTAACATTAATAACCTTGCCGAAAGGGTTAAAGTTTTGGAGAACAAAGTTAATGGCCTTACCGAAAGGGTTGGAGCTTTGGAGAGCGGAGGTGGAGGTAATTAAATGAGTAGAAGAGTTGATGACAGCTATGAAGTTGTCATGGAGAGACTAAGAACAAAAGTGTATAGGGAACTAGATAACCACGACTCTAGTCAAGGCGATATCACTGACTTCTACGTGATACACACGTTTGACGATGCAGTGATAGTCCGAGATGAAGTTAGTGGTAAGATGTACGAGGTTCCTTATATGAGAGGTGACACAGAAGTTTACCTGGGGCAACCACGAGAAGTGGAGAACGTATATGTCCAGAAGAAGTTGGAGGAGGTTGGCATCGACATAGCCAGCAAGGGGCTGGATATGTGTGAGCTAACTGGGCCAATTGTCATGAAGAATGCGAGCAGGCGTATTGCCTATGCAGCAGTTCTAGTTCCAGGTGAACCTGACAGCGACGGGGAGACTGTTACCAAGGAGAAGATTGAGCAAGCTGCACACGAGTGGATGCAGAGTTACCGTAACGTAGACCTACAGCACACACTTAACAACGTGGCAGTGCCAGTGGAGAGTTATGTGCTACCTATGGACATGGAAGTTGATATGCAGGGTGTTAAGACCATTCTGCCAGCAGGTACATGGATATTAGCAAGCAAGGTGATGGATGAAGCCACCTGGGATATGGTAGAGAAGGGTGAATTGACTGGGTATAGCGTTATGGGTATCAGGAGAACCACACTAGAGACAGCTAACAAAAGTGCAGAAGTGGCACTGAAGAAAACGTTACTGAGAGACCTTGGAGAAGATTGGATTGCTGCAGCAGTCAGTATAGTTGACGAGCCAGCAGTACCTAAAGCAAAGTTCTTTGCTTTAAAATCCAAGGAGGAGGTTCCAGCAGAGAAGTCCAAGAGTTGGTACCAAAAGGTTAGGGAGATTTTGTTTCCTAACAATAGTGCAGTTAAGGAGGATGTTCCAGATAATGATGAGAAGGAGGATGATTTGACTATGAAACCTGAAGACTTAAAGAACCTGATTGACGAAGCAGTCAAGTCTGCAGTTGAACCACTTCAGGCTGAAATAGAAGCACTGAAGTCAAAGGTAGACGAGGTTGAGACCGAGGAAGTTGATAACAAAGAAGAAGAAACTAACCAAGAGGAAGAAGCATTCAAGTCCAAGGTTCTTGAGAAACTTGATGAACTTGAAGCTAGAATTGGCAAGAAGAATGCTGCACCTAAATCATTGAAGGGGCAGGACATGGATGAGTCAGATGAGGAAAAGAAGCCTCATGAAGGTAGAGACTTGTTTGGTAGAAAAAGAGCGTATAAGGAGGTTAGATAATCATGACTTACAGCAATGAAGAGATTTTAGCAAGACTGGATGGGGCGTTTAAGAGCATAACCGTGACGAGCTTGGGAGATAGTGTATTGGCACCTGAGAAGTTCAACCAGTTCATCCGTGCAATGCAGGNNGTAGGGTTCACTGGCAGGGTGTTGACCGTTGGTGACACCGAGAATGTACAGAAGGTTCTGCAGGAGAACGAGTTCGTTAAGCCAGCCTTTGCTACCAACAAGCTGGTTGCCAAGGAGATGCAAGCAGTTACATCAATCAAAGACAGGGCATTAAGACGTAACATTGAACGTGGTGGATTTGAGAACACCTTGGTTGACCTGTTTGGTGAGGCAGCAGGTAGAGACCTTGAGGAATGGGCAATCTTTGCCGACACCAGCAATGCCACTGACTCACTGTTAAAATTGACTGATGGTTGGATTGTGAAGGCTGCAAATAAGGTGTATGGTGAAGGTACTGACAAGGACTTTGACAAAAGTGACGACGACTATCCTGAGAATGTGCTGAAGGCATTGCTTGATGCAATGCCTAAAGAGTTCCTGGTGAACAGAGCCGAGTGGAGGTTCTATGTACCTTATGAAATTGAGGATGGTTACAGAGACCTTCTCAAGAAGAGAGGTACTGCACTTGGTGACAGGGCACAAACCGAGGGTGGTGGCTTGATGTACAAAGGTATCCCTGTGGTTTACTGCCCAATGCTTGAGAGAGCAAGCCAGGCTACTGGCAGGGTAGCAATGCTACAGCACCCTGACAACATGGTGTGGGGTGTGTTCCATGAAGTTACCATTGAGAGAGAACGTGAAGCTAAGGCACGTAGAACAGACTTTGTTCTGACCATTGAAGCCGACTGTCACTATGAAGACGAGAACGGTGCTGTGGTTGCACTCATTGACCAAGAGAAGCCAGCCACAATCACAGATTAATAGGTGGTGAGTGCTGTGGCTACTAGACTGACTGTAAAAGTCAAGAACAACAGTGATAAGGGTGTGTTCAGGGGAGGAAGGTTCTTTCCTCCTCTGAAGACCACAACCGTTATCGTTAGTAAATATCAGTTGGCTGAAATAAAGGCACACACAGACTTAGCAGTGGTTTCACTAAGGGATAATACCCAGGTGGAGGTTGAAGAACCTAACACAAACCATTCTGTGGAGCCTGATGTACCGGAATTTGCATGTCCTTACTGTGAAAACTATGTAGGCAAGAGCAAACAAGGACTAAGGGCACATATTAGACAGACACACGAGGAGATGTACGAGGAATTCAAGGAAAGGGGGTAATATGAATGCCACAATTCTATAGCACTGCAGACGAGGTGATACAGTATACAGGCGTTCATCCTCAAGACCTTGGATTAGAAAGTGACGAAGAACTCAAGGAGGTAATAGAGGGTTGGTTAGTACAGATTAAGGACATCATCGACCAAGACCGAAACCGTGATTACCACCAGGAGGTGGAAGAAGGAAAGCGTACCGAAGTGCCACCTGGAATTAACCACATAGCCATGAGAGTGTGTGCGAATGTGGTGGCACAGGCTTCCTTCAGGAGGGAAAGCACTATTGTCCAGGTGGATGATTATAAGATTCAGATGGTAGATGACCAAGTGTTTACTGATGCAATAAAGAAAGACCTTTCCAGATATCCTAGAAAACCAAGTTTTGGGATTATGGTTATCAAGAAAACAGATGAGGCAGAGGAGGTGTGAACCAGTGGATATTAGGATAGAGGGGTGGAGCCAGGAGGATTTTGACAGGCTTATAAGAGCTGCACGACAGGCAATTTCCCTGGCTATTGAATACACAGCAACCGAGGTGTGGGGGAATGTCCGTAAGGAAGCACCTGTAGACCACGGTAGGCTGGCTGGTTCATTCCAACTTGAAAAAGTGGATGACCTAACCTATAGGATATGGAGTGGTGTAGAATATGCACTAGCTGTCCACGAAGGAACTCCTCCACATGAAATCAAGCCAAAGAGAAAGAAGGCTTTGTATTGGGAGGGAGCTATGCATCCAGTAAAGAGGGTTATGCATCCAGGAACTCAAGCCAATCCTTATGCAGACCGTGCTATTGAGCAAGCTGAAGGAAGACAAGATGAATTCATCAGTAGAGCTTTGAGGGAGGTGGGTTTGTAATGCCACATAGAATTAGACTAGACCAGGCAATCAACCAAATACTGGATGCAATAGTTGGAGTAATCGAAGCAGAAGTCACGGAAGGGGGATTGCTGGAAGGGGTTAAAACGGTTATCCGTGGGGATAAGACACGACCTAAACCAGAGACTCCTTCTGTGTTCGTTTTTACAGACGTTGCCAGGGCTGAAGCTTCACCCAGGACACTGGCAGAACAGTGGAGATTGCCTGTGATACTGGTGGTTACAGTTAAGGATGATGACCCTGAAGAAGGGTACAGGTTGGCAACAGAGTTGACAGCCAAGGCTAGGAGCGTTGTACTAAGAGACCGTTCACTAGGATTAAGAAGATTTGTCCAGGACACAAAGAGCCTACGGTTCGAAGCTGGTGGACCAAACAACCAACAAGGTTCTTTGTTTGGTGCTGCAGCAACAATCGAAGTTTTGTTTACAATCCTGGAGCCGTAAATTTTGGAGGTGATTAATATGGCAAAGATATTAAGGTATTTGGGTTTGGCAGAAGAGACAACGTTTGCCGAGCCTGCAGAAGCAGAGTTTCATGTAGATATAGCAAGTGCTTCTCTTGACTCACCTTCTGACACCCACCTGGACTTTGAGTCCAGCATGGGCAGGGGAGCAAGAATGCACAGACCTGGGTTCTATAGTCCAAGTGGTAACATTGTGTATGCGTTTGACATCAAAACTATCAGGTGGTTACTGAAATGGACACTAGGTGGGTATGTGTTTACTGACCTGGATAACCTGCATGAGATTTACGCCAGTGACGACACTGACCTTCCGAGCTTCACAGCAAGGCTAGGTAAAGACTTGTTTGAACACGTGTTCGTTGGATGTAAGATTAACAGCCTGGAGATATCCGTTGAGGATAGTTTCTGTCAGGCAACAGCAGAACTTGTTGCAGTGAAGGATAGCAAGGCAGTTCTCAAGGAACAGCACGAACTGATACTACCTACAGACTATCCATTGGCGTTCTATGATGTAACCATGAACTTGGATAACAGTGACATTTCCTCTCAGGTGAAGAGCTTCACCCTGTCAATCAGCAACGGTATTGATGCAGCCAATGGAAGAAGTATTGGCAGTAGATATCCAAGAAAACTCTTGGCTGCAAGCAGGGAGACAACACTATCCAGCAGTATGTTCTTTGAGGATACCAGCCAGCTTGAAAGGTTCTGGGGAGGTTCTCTTGGACCAAGTGATACAGGTTCTCAAGAATATAACTTGGAGTTCAACTTTGATGCAGGTGGAGGTAAAGGCATGATAATCAAACTACCGAGAGTTATTCACACGAGTGTAAACCTTCAGCCTTCAGGTAGAGACGAATTAGTACAAGAAATTAGTGCCAAGGCATACATGGGTAATATGCATTTGAATGGTGGTACTCCAATAACCACAGATATGTATGTGTCGATTATTGACGACGTTGGAGGTGAAGATTGATGGCAAAGTTGACGAAAGCTGATATACTGAAAGGAGTCAATAATGTCAAAACCCAGTACTTTGATAAGCTGGGTGGAGAAGTAGAGTTGAGACCTTTAACTGAAGGTGAATGGGCAGAAATAGAAGCAATAAGAGGTAGTGGAGCTAAAATTAAAGGCAAACCTACCTTTGACAAAAGTGGTAACTTAGACATTAAATCTATGCAGCAAAACCTACAGGTGGAAATTGACTCCAAGGAAATTCAACTCATGGAATTTGAGGCAAAGGCTAAAGCTGTTGCCTGGGGATTAAGCACCAGTCCTGATAACCAATGGACGGTTGAGGAAGTTAAACAGCTAAGACCAGTTGGAGTTATAGATGATATTGCTGAGTTTATTTTCAAAATCTCTGGGGTTACAAAGGAGGGTGCTGAAGAAGCACGTAACTTTCGCCAGGAGTGATGATGGACAAAGAATAATCCAACTGCACCTGGCAGGGATACCGTTTGCAAAGTCTCAAGTGGATATGACACCAGCACAAGTAGAATTCTTTATTGAAGCGATTAACTATATGCATTTGACGCAAGAAAAGGCTTCTCCTTCTCTTCCAACTTCTGCACAAGCTGTAAGAGGGGGAGGGGAAGGAGAAAGCAATATTCTCAGAAAGATGGTGGAAACCAGAAGAAGGGGGTGAGTGAATGTCCAACGTTATGGAAATAATTGTTAGAGCAGTAGACCAAGCCAGCAATGTTCTTAACAATATAGGTAGGCAAGGGGAGCAAGCTACCAAGAACCTTGAGAAGAGTTTCAAAAATGCAGGTAAAGCCATGACCAACGCAGGCAAAACCCTTTCCACCTATGTAACTGCACCGTTAGCAGGACTTGCAACAGCGTCAGTTGCAACTGTGGCTAAGTTTGACGACAGTATGTCTCAGGTTGCTGCTATCAGTGGTGCTACTGGCAACGACCTGGAAAAGCTGAGAGACCTAGCTAAAGACCTTGGTGCTACCACCAGATATTCCGCAAGTGAAGCAGCAGATGCAATGACTTATTTGGCACTTGCAGGTTACGACACTAACCAAATATTGGAAGCCACTCCTGGCATGTTGAACCTTGCAGCTGCAGCAGGCATGGATTTAGCAACTGCAGCAGATATTGTTACCGATACCATGAGTGGTTTTCAAATGAATGCAGAGAGAGCAGGAGAAGCAGCAGACATATTTGCTGCAGCAAGCTCCAAGAGTAACACCAATGTTGAGCAACTTGGTGAAGCAATGAAATATGCTTCTTCTACTGCAAATGCAGCAGGAATGGACTTAGCACAGACTGCAGCAGTCTTGGGTGTATTAGCTGACAGTGGTATCAAGGGTGGTATGGCAGGTACGACCTTCAACGCCATGCTTAGGGACTTGAAGAAGGCGAATGAAGAGGGTAAGTTGGCAATCGAGGACACCACCATTGCCTTATACAACCAGGATGGTTCCATGAGAGACTTGGGGTCAGTTATGGCAGATATAGAGAAGGCTACAGAAGGTATGACCACTGCACAACGTGATGCAGCCTTGAGTGCAATATTCGGGGAGCAGGCAATCAGGGGTGTGAACATCATGCTAGCAACAGGTTCTGAAAGGTACAAAGAACTGGAACAAGCAATGTACAACTCTACAGGAGCTTCACAGGAGATGGCAGAAACCATGGAAGATAACGTAGCAGGTGCATTCAGAGCCTTCAAGTCTCAGGTTGAAGGTATCATGATACAGGTAGGAGAACAATTGGCACCTATACTGAGAGACACAATAATTCCTCTTTTATCTAGCTTTGGGGAAAAGATAAGCAACTTGATAGAGTGGTTTGCTGGGTTGGACGAAGACACTAAAAGAACGATTATTACCATACTGGGTATAGTTGCAGCAGTTGGACCAGTTCTTATAATCTTAGGCAAGATAGTAGGAGTAATAGGAACCTTGATAGGGATATTCAGCAAACTGAAAGTGGCGTGGAGTGCAGTTACAGTAGTGAGCAATCTGTTTAATGCATCACTCCTAGCGAATCCAATCACCTGGATAATAGTTGGAATAATGGCATTGATTGCAGCAATAGTCCTCCTATGGAAGAACTGGGAGAGCGTCAGTGAGTGGCTTTCCGAGAGCTGGGAGTGGGTCAAGGAGACAGCCACGAGCGTATTTCAGGCGATAGCTGATTTCTTTAGTGAGGTTTGGGAAGGTATTAAGGACGTGGCATCAACTGTATGGACAGCCATATCTGACTTCTTCTCTGGTATCTGGAATGGTATCAAAGAGACGGTTACGTCAGTATTCCAGGAGATAGCAGACTTCTTCACTGGTATCTGGGAAGGTATTAAGAACATCTTCAACACGGCACTTGAAGCAGTCAAGAACACAATCAATAACGTGTGGGAAGGTATAAAGAATGTCACCAGCACGGTTTGGAACGGTATCAAGAGTGTGATGTTAGGGATTATCGACGGCATCAAGAATGTCATAGGCACGGCATTCGACTGGATTAAGAACAAGATTACTGGCATATGGGATGGTATAAAGAATGTCACCAGCACGGTTTGGAACGGTATCAAGAGTGTGATGTTAGGGATTATCGACGGCATCAAGAATGCCATAGGCACAGTATTCGGCTGGATTAAGGACAAGATTACTGGCATATGGAATGGCATTAAGGAAACCACCAAGTCTGTATGGGATTCCATGAAGACCATAATCAAGGCACCCATTAACGGGATAATTGGCTTGATTAACGGGCTGATAGGAGCCTTGAACAAGGTGAAGATTAATATACCTAAGGTTCCCGACTGGGTACCTGGCATTGGTGGTAAGGGTGGAGGAACCATAGGGTTCAATATTCCAAAGATACCATTGCTGGCACGAGGTGGGTTTATCAAGGGTGGCAATCCAACACCTGCAATTATCGGTGAGGGCAGGTATGATGAGGCAGTTATACCACTTAATGAGACCGTTCTGGGCAAGCTAGCCGAGATGATATCCAACAGGATGGACACATCTAAAGTTGCAGAACACAGGCATTTTGGAACAATAAGAGTTATCGTCGAGAATGCCCAACAAGGGTTTGAAGAAATTGTTGATGCTGTTATCAATGAAATCAGAAGGGAGGTCAGGGCATGATTGTTGGTGTATTTGATTCAGAAATGAATCTTATCTCTGACCACATTCATGATGCTACACCAGGATGGGATTCTATAAAGATTAAAAACAGACTGATAGATGGTTCGTACCACTTTCAGAATGTTGGAGAACCTGCAAGAACGCTCAATGTAACTATCTCTTGTGATAGGGCAGGGGTTGAGGCTTTGGACTATGCAGAAGCTATATGTAAACCAATTAAGGTGATAGTGTATGGCAAGGAGTGGACAGGGTTCATTGACGCTCCAATTGACTGGCAAAGAGTTACTGTAGATTATTACAGTGGTGAATTTCTTATAAACGTGATAAAGGAAGTGGTTCTATGAGAAATTTACCTCAGTCTATCATTAATAAATTAAACAGCAAACACCAGACCACCTACAACAACTCCAACATGAACGTGGATATTTATGTGGCTAGAGCCAAGAATACGGTGGATGATAACACGTATTGGACAGTTGAGATAATCCGTGAAGGCAGTGGGTTAGGGGAAATATCCGTTGCCCCTAGACGCTTTAAACCTTATGGTTCTCCGAACAGAATTTATGGGATATACGTACACAACGGAGAGGTTAAGACCTTGATTAGGGAGTATCCAGACAGATTGAAAGATGGTTGGAAAGACCAATTCTCATTAGGAACAGGTTCCAGCGTGGCGATAGCTTTCAACGGTGAGTGGCAAAGATATAGACAGTCTTGGAGACTTGTTACAGATGAAAAGCCTTATGTTGCATGGGTTGACGGAAATGGCGACCTATGGGTACAAAAGTGGGATGAGCATGATACCAAGATTCAATTGTCGAGTGGTGTTACTAAAGTCAGGATGATACGAGCATGGAAGAGTACGACGATTCATTATTTGGACCAGGGTATAGTAGTTGCGTACATTAAGACTGACGGAAAAGTGTACTATAGAAACTACTGTATCCAAGAAGATTACACAGAAATATGGGAATACGAAAAAGAATTGACAGACTTCACTGGTACAGCAGTGGACGTGAATCTATTCATAGCGAATGATTATAGAATGGGTTTCGTTATTGAAGACAATCTAGGTCAAGTTCATTGGTTGGTGACACCACGTAACTGGGGTGGTATGGCATCACCAGCAGAGCATCTTGCTACAGGTGTTTCGGATGTTACTTTTGAAGTAACACCGATAACGTACCCTGACTTGTATAGTGATGATGAACACATAGAATCTTCCGTTACAATTGAAAGGTTCTATGTATGTCCTGCAGATGCTGTACCAACAATCGTTGGCACGGAAAGACTTAGCTTCCCAGATAAGAAGACAATTCAAATAATGTTCAATTACGAATTAGAATGTGAATTGGACAATTTGAAA
>LFRM01209159.1_pt1 | contig 14410 bp, 12 predicted proteins | sample 618341 | NCBI WGS metagenome assembly LFRM01 (sample SAMN03654438, study PRJNA283298) | anaerobic digester metagenome | isolation source: pool of bioreactors CSTR01a, CSTR02a, and CSTR03a thermophilic anaerobic... | place: Denmark: Kgs. Lyngby | collected 2014-05-21 | reverse complement strand
ATTCTCATGGTATCCTGTGTTGTTTTACTGATTATGCGGAACAATAAAAACCTTGCCCAAGCGTAAATAAAAGATAAGACAAAAAAACAATAGGATTAGAATTAAAATTAAAATTAAAATTAGAATTAAATTCATCCTGAATAAGTGACATCAAGGCTCTCAAAGAATTAAAATGAGAGTCTTTTTTAGGTTCTTTTTTTAAGATTATGACTGAAGCTAGAGGGGCAGAAAGAATTGAATTATGGAATGGTAAAATGAATAATTGGTGAAATATAGTCTTTGAGCCTCAATGGAGTTGACCTTTTTGGATAAAGAGCTTACAATGATTGTATACATCGTATACGACACGTGAAAATAGAGGAGGAACTTATGAAAAATTTCTCATTAGAGGGTAAAGTTGCCATAGTTACAGGATGTGGAACAGGCTTAGGTCAAGGAATCGCTTTGGCTTTAGCAGAAGCAGGGGCAGACATTGTGGGGATTGCTCATAGTAGTGATTTTGGTCAAACTGAAGAAGCGGTTAAGGGATATGGACGGCGATTCTTAGGAATTCAAGCCAATTTACTAACGCTTGAGCCTGTGGAGAGAATCATTAAAGAGTCTGTGGAAACCATGGGGAAAATTGATATTCTGGTTAATAATGCAGGGATCATCCGACGAGAAGATGCTTTGGAATTCTCAGAGAAAGACTGGGATGACGTTATGGGCATCAATCTTAAAACTCTATTTTTCATGTCCCAAGCCGTAGCAAAACAGTATGTGAAACAAGAAACCGGTGGAAAAATTATTAATATAGCTTCTATGCTCTCTTTCCAAGGAGGTATTAGAGTTCCTTCTTATACGGCCAGTAAAGCTGGGGTAAAGGGAATCACCATGGCCTTAGCCAATGAGTGGGCAAAACATAATATTAACGTTAATGCCATTGCTCCTGGATATATGGTTACGAATAATACCGAAGCTATAAGAGCAGATGAAAAGCGAAGTGAAGAGATCTTAGCCAGAATTCCTGCGGGAAGATGGGGAACAAAAGAAGATATGGGAGGGCCTGCTGTTTTCTTAGCATCAGACGCCTCAAGTTACATGAATGGATTCACCATGGCCGTTGACGGCGGATGGTTGGCAAGATAGTAAAACTTGAAAACACAGAGGAGAAAAAAATGAAATTAGAAACAAGATATTCAAATCACCCTAATGATTCTAAGCACTATACCACCAGCCAAATTAGAGAGAACTATTTAATTGAAACGGTGTACGAGGAAGATGAAGCGAACTTTGTTTATTCCCATAATGATCGTATTATTGCTGGGGGTATTAAACCGGTAAAGGGTAAAGTAGAACTAGGAGTAGGTAAAGAATTAGGCGTAGACTTCTTCTTCCAAAGAAGAGAAGCGGGAATCATTAATATTGGTGGAGCTGGAAAAGTTATCATTGATGGGGAAACGTACGAGCTAGGATCTTATGATGGACTTTATATCGGCATGGGCGCTAAAAACGTTATGTTTTCCAGTGACGATGAAAAGACCCCAGCAAAGTTCTATTTTAATAGTGCTCCGGCACACAAACATTACCCTACAAGAACCATCACTTTAGACCAAGCGAAGAAGGTTCATTTAGGAAGCAAGGAAAATCTTAATGAGAGAACCATTAACCAGTATATTCATCCTGCAGTACTTGAGAGCTGCCAACTGGTCATGGGCATGACTAGACTTGAAGAAGGAAGTGCATGGAACACCATGCCAGTTCATACCCATGAAAGAAGAATGGAAGTTTATTTCTACTTTGATATGGCGGAAAATGATCGGGTATTCCACTTCATGGGTGAGCCCAATGAAACTCGGCATATTGTGGTTAAGAATGAACAAGCTCTAATTTCTCCAAGCTGGTCTATTCATAGTGGCGTAGGCACAGGAAAGTATACGTTTATTTGGGGAATGTGTGGAGAGAACATTGAATTTACAGACATGGACCATGTGGCCATGGAAGATCTAAGATAAAGCTAAAATCACATTATGTATGCAAAAAAGAAAGGGAATGATCATGAATAAAACTTATGGCATCAACACCATTGGTGATGATGTATATGAAAATATCAAAAATGATATTTTAGTTCTAGAGATTAAACCAGGAACCACCATAACAGAACAATTTATATGTGAAAAGTATGAAATTTCTAGAACGCCTAGCCGAGATGTTATTCAGAGGCTGCGAAGTGATGGGTTAATTCATACCATTCCTTATAAAGCCAGTTATGTGAGCTTATTAGATATGGCCAGCATTCGGCAATACATCTATATGAGNNGATACATCTATATGAGAATCGCCATTGAGACGAAAGTCATGAAAGATGCCATAATAAAAAAAGATGATCAACTAATTAAAATTTTAGAGATGGGGCTTAGAAAACAAGAAGAATTACTTGCCACAGATTTCACCCCAGAAGATTTCTATAGGATGGACAGTGAATTTCATCGCAACTGGTTTGTGCAAACAGAGAAATTAATTGTTTGGGAAGAAATTCAAAAACTCTTAGTCCACTATACAAGGTTTCGCATGTTAGACATTGTGATGGTGAAGAACTTTCAGGCTATTTTTGAAGAACATAAAGAACTGGTTAGAATTATAAAGGAAGCAAGCGTTGATGAAGTAGAGCCCATGCTGACAAAACATCTTTATGGAGGCATAGAAAGACTAGGGGACAAAATATCAGGAGAATACGCCGATTATTTTGTATGACTTCGATAGCGTAAATAAAGAAGAATCCTTTAAAGAATAAGCGGTTATTTAAAGGCGTAATCTGGTAAGATATAAGATGACTTAACATAAAAACTATAATCTAAGGATGGGGCTGACCCATCTTTAGATTTATTTTATGCCTAAGTATTTTTAAGGATGAATTTATTAGAACCATATATTGCAATGATAAATATTTAGTAGAAAGTAAGTAAGAGAAAGAGATGAGGATGTAGAGAATGGAAAGAGAGAATTTTTATACGAAACTGGACCATGATGAAAAATTCATCATGAATGCCGTATTCTATGTGTTTTTTGTTAATGGTATTTTTGCCATGGTTATGGGGTCATTACTACCTTTAATCAGTCAGGAATATGGTTTAAGTGATACGGTTAGTGGAGCTTTAATATCAGCTCACTCCGTAGGTAACCTGATAGCAGGATTTGTCGCAGGAGTGCTTCCAGCCTATTTGGGTCGAAAGAGATCGATTATGGTCTTATCTAGCTTTGTTACGTTAGGTTTTTTGCTCATGATTACCACAGGAAGTACAGTTCTTCTTTTAATGGCTTTTGTGTTTACAGGAGTGAGTCGAGGAAGTGTTTCGAACTTTAACAATACCATGGTAAATGAAGTTTCAAATAGTAGTCCTTCTGCTTTGAATTTTCTTCATAGTATTTTTGCCATAGGTGCTATCTTAGCCCCTATAGTTGTCATAGTGTCTACCCTGTTAGTGGGAGACCAAGGATGGAGACTAACCTCAGGAATTATTATCGTGTTGACTCTAATCTCTTTACTGCTTTTCTCAAAAATGAAAATTAAAGATACTGTGAAGCTTAAGGAAAAAACCATGTCTTACGGATTTTTAAAGTCTAAAGAATTTTGGGTTAATGCGGGTATTCTTTTCTTTTATCTAGCAGGAGAATCCACCATTAATGGTTGGATTGTAAAGTACTTTGTAGATGCAGAAATTATGTCCATAGGCTATGCTCAGATCCTAGCGTCTATTCTTTGGGCATCCATATTAGTAGGTCGTTTAACAGTGGGCTTTATAGGAGACCGATTTAAGAAGGAGTATATCCTTTTAACCACGACTTCAAGTACGGTGGTCTTCTATTTCTTATTGTTATCCACCACAAATGTTACAATAATAACTATAGCGATTATTGGTATCGGTCTCTCCATGGCGGGCATTTATCCCACTACAGTTTCTAACGTGGGTAAAACCATTAAAGATTTCCCCATGGCCATGGGGGTATTGCTGGTTTTAGGTGGTATAGGAGCTATAGTTATGCCAATGCTTACCGGTGCCCTATCAGACAAGTTTGGGATTTTCGCCGGAATGAGCGCTATTGTTGTGGCTTTGGTTTTGATGATGGTATGTGTAATCTTACTTATGATTGGGACAAGAAACAAGGAAAAAGTACTATTAAAGAGTATGTGACCAAAAGCCCACAGCAAAATATTAGTTGTGGGTTTTTGTGTGGGAATTATTCTTAGAGTTGTTTAAGTAGTTGGATTAGGATAAGTCATACATAAAAGAATACTTGTGTCTAATAGAAATTTCCACCAGATACATTAGTGGTAGCATGAATATCGGACAAGATGAACATATAGTTTCCAAATAAGGTAGAATAAAAGAAAAAGGCAAAAGAAAGCCTATATTGAAGATGTTAGTAGTTAGGGCTGGATTATAAGTTCCTTGTGATTTTAAGAGAATAAGAAGGCTTAAAAGACATATGATCTAAAGATGACATATCAGCCTATTGGATTAATTCCTCTTCAAAAGATCTTAAGAATAAATACCGACAATACTTTCTCATAAAAAGCAGATGAACTTGTTCTAGTTAAAGTTTTTATAAAGCATAGAATTGAATGTTCTAATGATGGCATAGAGAAAGCTAGACTAAGAAAAAAAATACAAACTCTTTTTAAAATATAGTCTCATCTTTATAGGGAAAATTTGTGTATCTCTAAATTACATAGATCCTAAAGAAATAAATAAAATTGAAGAATTTATGCCTTTTTAATAAAAATTAGTCTTTTAAAGCTAACTATAGATAATATTGACATAATATGAGTTAAAATCGATTATGCTAGACAAAGAGAAGAATAATTAGTGGTAAATAACTTGAGTTTTAAATTCTGTGTGAAATCATTAACTTGAAATAATAAAAGAGTGAAAGGTATTGCATAATTATGAATCTATGTTACAATTACTTTATGTTATTTAAGAAAACGATTTCGGAGGATATATGACCTATTCAATTAAAGATGTGGCAAAAATTGCAGGAGTATCACCTAGCACCGTTTCAAGAACAATAAATAATTCTGCATATGTTGATCCAGATAAAAAGAAAAGGATTTTAGAGGTAATTGAAAAGCTAAATTATAGACCTAATTTTTCAGGAAGAAGTTTAAAGCAAGGTAGTACAAATATTATAGCGGTGTTGTTACCAAATTTATATAATCCATACTACACAAAGTTGAGCCAAAGCTTAGAGAAAATTATTAATAATAATAATTTTCTTATGTTATTATCTTTAAGTAATGATAATGTGGAATTAGAGAAAAAATATTTAGAAGAGTTTACTAATGGTATTGCAGATGGAATAATATTTATACCAACTGCGAGTACCCTCAGTAAAACTAATATTAATGAAAAATATCCGCTTGTCGTTATAAATAGAGAGATAGAATCACTTAATTATGTAACTTTAGATAATGAAAAAGCAGCATATGACTCTGTTAGGTTTCTTATCAAAAAAGGTCATAAAAGAATTATATGCTATATAGGGGATACGAAAAACCCCATATATCAACAAAGGAAGCAAGGATGCATTAGGGCATTTACAAGCTGTAGTATAGATTTTTGTGAAGACAATTTCAAAGATAATATTACTAATGTTCAAACAGCATATGAGGTTACAAACAAGTTATTAGACTCTAACTATTATCCAACAGCTATTTTTTCAACTATGGATGTACTAGCATTTGGTATTTATTCTAGTGTAACAGAACATAAATTGAATATACCGAGAGATATTTCAATCATGGGATTTGATAATAATTTATTTACAGAAAATTTTATTCCACCATTAACCACTTACGATCACTCGACTGATTTGATTGCAATAAATGCTATGAATTTATTAAATAACCAGATTAAAAATATAAAAGAAAAATGCTCAATTGTTTTGGATGGAGAGATATTAGAAAGACAATCGGTTTGTAAAATATAATTACTTTTAGAAACCGATTTTACTAGATCTTTTATTTAATATATTACTTAGCTAATAATCAATGGATATGATGAGCGTCGCAAGAAATCGATTTCTTGCGTGTATCTTTCATAATATTTGTAATTAATCATTCGCCAATTAATTTATCATACTACTCAAGAAATCGATTTCTTGAAAATAAGGGAGTGTTTTTTATGAAATTCATTAATACTATTATCGTTGGCTCTGGCGCTGCAGGGATGAATGCCGCTATTTCATTGCATAAAAAAGGAGTGACTAATATTGCAATAGTTACAGAAGGGGTATTTAAAGGTACATCGCATAATACTGGATCAGATAAACAAACTTATTTTAAACAAATGACTTCAGGTGAAAAGATGGATAGTGTTCAGTCTATGACAGAAGATCTTTTTGCTGGTGGAGCAATGGATGGAGACTTAGCACTATGTGAAGCTTCACTATCCCTAAAGTCTTTTTATCATTTAGTGGATATAGGTGTTCCCTTTCCGGACAATGAATATGGAGAATTTTATGGATACAAAACAGACCATGATACAAAGACGAGAGGCGTTTCTGCCGGTCCATTGACTTCTAAATATATGACTAAATGTTTAAAAAAAGAGATTGATTCATTAGGTATTACTATTTTAGAAGGGTATCAGGCTATTAAGATTGTGACAGTTAAGGATAGAATAGCTGGTTTTATAGCATTAGATCGGAATAATAAAAGCAGTGGAATCGATGCAATGACACTTTTCTCTTGCCAAAACTTAATATGGGCTACAGGTGGAGCAGCAGATATGTACGGACAGAGTGTTTATCCAGTTAGTCAACATGGAAGCACAGGAATAGCTTTAGAAGCTGGAATACTCGGGAAAAATGTAACTGAATCTCAGTTTGGATTGGCATCTATAAAGTTTAGATGGAATCTTTCAGGTACATTTCAACAGGTAATACCACGTTATATATCATGTGATCAGGAAGGAAATGATTCACGAGAATTCATGGAAGATTATTTTAATGATTCAGAGAAAATGTCATCAGCAATTTTTTTAAAAGGATATCAATGGCCTTTTAATGCTGATAAAATAGATAATCAAGCTTCTTCTTACATAGATTTACTTGTATATAATGAAATCTATAATAAAAAAAGAAGAGTATATTTAGATTTTAGATATAATCCAACTTCTATAATTAGGAATGGCTTAGTAGATTTTGAATTACTTGAAAGTACTGCTTATGATTATTTAAGACAATCTAATGCACTATTAGATAAGCCTATCGAGAGACTAAATAAAATGAATAATGCTGCTATTCAACTTTATAAAGAACAAGGTATAGATTTATATGCAGAACCTCTCGAAATAGCCATATGTGCTCAGCATAACAATGGTGGGTTAAGTGGAGACTCCTATTGGGAGAGTAATGTATCACATTTCTTTTGTGTAGGAGAAGTAAATGGAACACATGGAGTGTATCGACCTGGTGGAAGTGCTTTAAATTCAGGTCAATGTGGATCGGAAAGAGCAGCTTTAAGGATTGCTGAAAAATATAAAGATTCACCCAATAAAGATGCAAATTTAGAAGCTGTTTACAATGCTTTTGTTAATCTCAAAAAAATATTTAATAATAGAATTCATGAAGCTAAACAAAAACCTATAATCAATCTTAAAGATGAAAGAATGAAGCTTCATAAGCGAATGGATGCTTGCGGGGGACCTATCCGGGTAAAAGAAGATGTAAGCAAAGCTTTAGAAGAGAGTAAAAGACAGCTAGAATTGCTTAATGAATGCAAATTAGAGTCCAAAACTCTTCATTTATGGTCAATTTTAAGGGATTCTGTTATTAGTTCTTATGTTTATCTCTCAGCTATTGATAATTATATTTCAAAGAATGGTGCAAGTAGGGGATCATATCTAGTTCTTGAGGATAGAATGCAGTTTGATGAGATAGTGGATAATGCAATTACGCCAGATGAAAAATATAAAAATAAATATATGGATCAAATTCAAGAAGTTGCTTTCAACAGAAAGGAGTTAGAAGTGAATTGCTTTTGGAGAGATGTTCGTGAAATACCTGAGCGTGAAACTTGGTTTGAGAATGTTTGGAATTCATGGAAAGAAAGGAATGAGCATTAATTAGCTTGATTTTTATCTGATATAAGAAAAATGATGCTAATTTATGAATATACAACAACTGATTTATAACATGGTAAGATGATAAAATCTATCATCAGAAAGGGGATCTTATGGGAAAAGTATTTAGTGCAGATGAAGCAGCTAAACTAATTAAAAATGGAGATGTAGTAGCTATAGTGGGTAATGGTGGGGGAGTTTTAGAGCCTAAGCTGATATATAAGAGCGTTGAGGATAGATTCCTTAAGAATGGAAGTCCTAAAAACATTACATTAATGCACTCAGCGGGTATTGGTGATAAAGATAGAGAGGGAATAAATCGATTTGCTCATGAAGGAATGGTAAAGAGAGTTATAGGAGGACATTGGGGTTGGTCACCAAAAATGCAACAAATGGCAATTGAGAATAAAATAGAAGCATATAACTTGCCACAAGGAATAATTGCCTCTAACTACCGTGAAATAGCCGCAAAACGTCCTGGTTTAATCACTAAAATCGGATTAAAAACATTTGTTGACCCACGTGTAGATGGAGCTAAGTTAAATGAAGTAACTAAAGAAGATATTATAGAAGTCATACAAATAGGAGGAGAAGAATGGCTGCATTATAAAGCACAAAAAATAGACATAGGAATTATCAGAGGGACAACAGCTGATGAGAACGGAAATATTACTTTTGAACAAGAGGCTACTATGTTAGAAGCTGTATCTATAGCTCAAGCAGCTCGTAACTGTGGAGGAAAAGTAATTTGCCAAGTAAAATATGTCACAAAAGCTGGGACTATGGATCCCAGAATGGTAAAGATACCTGGATTTTACGTTGATGCAATTGTTGTTGACGAAAATCAATGGCAAACATCGGCTGGAGAATTCGATCCATCCTTATGTGGTGTAACTAGAAAACCTACAAGTAGCTTTAAAGCTATGCCATTATCGCACCGAAAAGTTATTGGACGTCGCGCAGCTATGTATCTTAATAAGGGTGCAGTTATTAACTTGGGTTTTGGCATGCCAGACGGAGTAGCAGCAGTAGCACAAGAGGAAGGATTTGCAGAATCATTGACCATGACTATCGAACAAGGTTTGGTAGGAGGAATTCCTGCAGGAGGTGATATTTTTGGTGTTGCATATAATCCCGATGTAATGCTAGATGCACCTACACAGTTTGACTTTTATAGTGGTCACGGCCTTGATATGACGTGCTTAGGATTGGCCCAATGTGATCAAAATGGGAATATTAACGTCTCGAAATTTGGCACTACAATCTCAGGTTGCGGAGGTTTTATCGATATATCTCAAACTTCAAAAAACTGCATTTTCTGTGGAACTTTTACAGCAGGTGGTCTGAAAACCGAAATTATAGGTGGTAAGATAACCATACTAGAAGAAGGACGAAATAAAAAATTCGTGAAAAATGTTGAACATGTTACTTTCTCAGGAGAATATGCGCGAGAAACAGGTCAAGGTGTTTATTATGTAACAGAAAGAGCCGTTTTTGAGATGACAGAAAAAGGAATGGTACTAATAGAAATAGCACCTGGCATTGATTTGCAAACTCAAATATTAGATCAAATGGAGTTTGTACCAATTATCGATGAGAATCTTAGGTTGATGGATGAACGAATATTTAAAGAAGAAAAGATGGGATTATGATATAAAAAGAAAGGAAGAGATACTTATGGATAATTTGATTAAATTTGATTCAGAAGACTTGTTGTTAGAAAAAGCAGAAAATATAGCCATTTTAACAGTAGGAGGTAACGGTAAAGTAAATGCTTTGGGTATAGATGCATGCTTGGCTTTTGAAAAACTATTAGATGATGTTGAAGCAGATGATGATATCGGGTGTTTGATTATTACGGGTTCAGGAGAGAAATCCTTTATTGCAGGAGCTGATATCAATGATTTAGCAAAATATAGTCCGTCAGAAGCATACAATCATATTAAAATTGGTCATAAACTTTTTAGTCGTATTGAAAAATTAAATATCCCTGTAATAGCAGCTATTAATGGTCATTGCTTAGGCGGAGGATTAGAAATTGCGATGAGCTGTGATATTAGGTTATCATCCTCACGTGCAAAGTTTGGACAACCAGAGATGAGCATTGGTATGATACCAGGCTGGGGAGCAACAGCACGTTTACCTAAATTAATTGGTATGAGTGTTGCCAAATCAATGTGTTTAACAGCTGAAATGATAACAAGTGAACAAGCATTGAATTATGGATTAGTATACAAAGTGTACGAAACCGTAAATGAAATGAGAGATGCGTCCTTACAGTTAGGTAGAAAATTAGCAGGATTTCCTTCTCAAACTATGAGAACAACAAAATTCATGTTAAATGATAGTTTTGATAAATCACCTGAAGAAATTGCTGAGAGAGATGCTTTGGGACTGGCATATATGTTTACTACACATGACTCAGTAGAAGGTTTGAAGGCGTTTCTGGAAAAGAGACCTGCTGTATTTACAGGTAAATAATGAATATATAAGGGGCATATAGAAATGAGAAAGATTAATATTTATGATATTGAAGGAAATAAATTCCCCCAGGGTCGTCGTACTAGAGTAATACTAGGGGAAAATGGAGAGATTAGAAGAACAGAATTTGCACAAGGGTTTGTCGAGATATATCCTAATGGTTATGTAGCTCTTCATGATCATGACAATATAGAAACTTACACAATACTAGACGGGAACGGAGAAATGATCGTAGATGATAAGACCTTTCCGGTTAAGAAATGGGATGTAGTATTTATAGAAGCAGGTCAAAAACATATGTTGAAAAATATAAGTAGTGAAGATAACCTATTGATGATGTTTGTGTATTCTCCTGGTAATATAGTTGATCATTGGAAACAAGAGATGAATGAAGAAATATAATTTAAAAAGAAAGGATAGTGAAATCATGAAAATAAAATTCAATATACTTTTATGTATAGCACTGGTATTATCTGCGTCCCTAATGGTGGCGTGTGGCGGTGGTAGTCGGGAAGAGTTAGATGTGGGTAAGACGGTAGTTCGAATATCCCATGGTCAACCTGATGGACATCCGGACGATATCGCAGTTAAAGCTTTTGCTGAATATATCAATGAGGAACTCGGGGAGAAATTCAAAGTACAAGTATATGGTAATGGCCTCTTAGGTGATTCAAAGAATGCCTTAGAACTATGCCAAACTGGTGCTATAGATTATGTTGTATCATCAACATCGAACTTAGAATCCTACAGTAAGCAATATGGTATATTTAGTGTTCCATATTTGTTTAATAGTAGGGATGGGTATTTTGATTTCATGAATGGAAAAGTTGTTAAAAATATGTATGACTCAACTAATAGTTCAGGATTCAAAGTAGTTACTTGGTTTGATGCAGGTACTCGAAGCTTTTATTCAAATAAGCCAATTGAAAAGCCAGCTGATATGAAAGGTATGAAAATACGTGTTCAGCCTTCTCCTTTGAATGTTGCTATGATTCAAGCACTCGGCGCCGGAGCAGTTCCAATGGCATATGGTGAAGTTTATACTGCATTGCAACAAGGTACTATAGATGGAGCAGAAAACAGTGAAATGGCTCTAACATCAGTTAAACATGGTGAAGTAGCAAAATATTTCTCATATGATATGCATCAGATGCAGCCGGATATGCTTGTAGCGAACATTAAGTTTATAGATAATCTTACTACTGAAGAGAAGAAGATTTTTGACGAGGCCACTGAATTGGCTCACAATATAGAATTAGAGGCGTGGGCTTCACAAATTACAGATGCGAAAGACATCGCTCAAAATCAAATGGGTGTGACTTTTGTTGAAGCTGATGTTGCAGCTTTTCAAGAGGCGTGTCAATCAGTACAATTAGATTACTTAAAAGCTAATCCAGAAGTACAGATATATTTTGATGCAATTGCAGAAAGCAATAAATCTAATTCATCAAAAGATAAGTAGGGGGGAAAAGAATGAATAAATTAAATAAAATTATTCAGAATATATTAAGTGGTGCATCTGTATTTACATTTATTTTCATTACAATAATAGCATGTTGGCAAGTGGCATCAAGAAACATATTTAATAATCCTGCAGCATGGACAGAAGAGGTTTTAACTTATGGATTCGTAGGTCTTGCAATGCTAGCGGCATCACTTATGGTAAGTAAACGAGAGCATATGAGACTAACATTTATTATTGATAAATTAGGTCATAAAACTAAAAGAACATTTGAAATAATTCATGAGTTAACAATAATATTATTTGCAAGTCTAGTATTGATATATGGTGGTATTTCAATAATAAGACTAACTATGGTACAAGTTACTCCAGCTTTGCAAGTGCCTGTGGGTCTCTTTTATGGAATACTGCCTATAGCTGGCGTTCTAATTGTCTTATTTTGTATAGGGAATATACTTAATATTCTAAAAGAAAAAATATCTGGCAATGATAATTCAGGATTATTAAAGGAGGGGAAATAATGGATATTATGGTATTATCAGGAATATTGATGGTTGTTGTACTAATTATTCTGCTAATTATTGGTGCACCCATAGCTGTAAGCATTGGGCTTGCAGCTCTTGCAGGGATATTACCAACATTAGATTTAGGATCGGCGCTTATTACTTCGGCACAGAGAATGTTCTCAGGGATCTCTATATTTACACTTTTAGCAATTCCTTTTTTTATACTCGCGGGTAATATTATGAATAAAGGAGGAATTGCTATAAGGCTGATCAATTTAGCTAAGATTATTACTGGATCTTTACCAGGAGGCTTAGCCTTAACAAATATTCTTTCAAATATGCTTTTTGGTTCAGTTTCAGGCTCAGGTATCGCAGCAGCTTCAGCTATGGGGTCAATTATGGGGCCTATTGAGGAAAAAGAAGGGTATGATCCAGATTTTTCTGCAGCAGTCAATATAGCCTCAGCTCCAACGGGGCTTTTAATTCCACCATCGAATGTACTTATAACTTATTCATTGATCTCTGGAGGGACTTCAGTTGCAGCTTTATTTCTTGCAGGATATATACCAGGGATTCTATGGGGTCTTGGGTGTATGATTATTGCTTATTTTATAGCTAGAAAGAAAGGTTATGTAGGCCAGAAAAATCCAAGCGGTAATGAAGTTATGAAAATAATTTTCGATGCAATTCCTTCTCTTTTATTAATTGTGATTGTAGTGGGGGGGATAATAGCAGGAGTATTTACAGCAACAGAAGCTTCAGCTATAGCTGTATTATATGCGTTAATCCTTGGTTTAATATATAGAAATATAAATGCAGGCGATTTTATTAGAATTGTACGTGAATCAGCTGAGACTACAGGAATTATAATGTTTCTTATCGGTGCATCAAGTATCATGGGATGGGTTATGAGTTTTACTGGGCTACCAGACATGATTGGCCAAAGTTTACTAGGATTGAGTAGTAATAAGTATATTATTTTAATAATTATCAACATTTTCCTTTTAATGATCGGAACCTTTATGGACATTACACCAGCGGTTTTAATATTTACACCGATTTTCTTACCGATATGTATCGGTTTAGGAATGGATCCAATACAATTTGGTATAATGATTACATTTAATCTTTGTATTGGATCTATAACGCCGCCGGTTGGCAATATTCTTTATGTTGGTGCTCGAGTTGGTAAGACTAAAGTTGAGAATATACTACCTGTATTATGGAAATTTTATATTGTTATATTTGCAGTATTAATGTTGGTGACATTTGTTCCAGCGATTACGATGATATTGCCTACACTAAATGGAATGTAAATCAAATATACACTATACATTATACATATATTTTGAATAAATCGTCAGTTTTGTACAAAAGTTTTTGAGAAAATAATATAGAATAGATATGAAGAAGTTTAAGATGCTTAAGGAGGAGTTCAGATATGAAAAGAGTAGTAGTTATTACTGGAGGTAGCAGAGGAATAGGATTTGGTGTAGTTAAGCAGTTTATTGAAGAAGGTTGTGCTGTTGTCACGATGAGTCGAAATGGTGATGAATCGGATTCGCAATTTATGGACATGGTTAAAGAACATCATGAGAATTTAATGTATATTGAAGGTGATGTAGGGATAGCTGAAGATCGTCAACAACTTATTGATTTAACTATAGAGAAATTTGGTCGTATAGATATACTAGTTAATAACGCAGGTGTTGCACCAAAAGTGCGTGACGATATTTTAGATGTGACAGAAGAGAGCTGGGATTATGTGATGGATGCAAATCTCAGAGGCACAATGTTTATGAGTCAATTAGCAGTGAAAGAGATGTTAAAGAACGAGCCAATAAATGGATTAAGAG
>LFRM01142948.1_pt1 | contig 14415 bp, 12 predicted proteins | sample 618341 | NCBI WGS metagenome assembly LFRM01 (sample SAMN03654438, study PRJNA283298) | anaerobic digester metagenome | isolation source: pool of bioreactors CSTR01a, CSTR02a, and CSTR03a thermophilic anaerobic... | place: Denmark: Kgs. Lyngby | collected 2014-05-21 | reverse complement strand
GGACCCCGCACCCCCCAGCCGCTGTCGGCGATGTTAAACTGATGGCGGTAACCCCAGGGACCGCCTTGGGGAATCTCAGGTCCCTCGAAGTCCATGCCCCTGCTGCGCAGGTTGCTTTTGATCAACTGGGCAATGGGACTGCCTTGAACAAAGGCTGTCAGTACCTTGACCGGCAGGCCCAGGTACGAAGAAATGCTGGCCACATTGGTTTCCGCACTGGTGACGTGCATGATAAACGTGTCGCTGGCGTGCACCGGCTGGCCGTGGAGCGGCGTGAGCCGTACACCCATGCTCGTGGGTACAAGCATCGCATACTTAGCATTCGAACGCAGTTCCATCCTGTACAAGTCCTCCTTTTGAAATGATCTAGCGAGAAAGGCCAAGGGACTCAAGATGACGGCCGATGTGCTCCATTAAGAACTGTTCGTACACCCCTTCCTTGGCTTTAAGCACAGCGAAGATCTGCGGCCCAAGCTCGGGATCGGTGAGCAAAAAGCCGTAGGTGATGTGCAGCAGCTGCCGGGCATCAGCGTTCTGCATCAGTTCCGGAAGCTCCGCATCGTCCAGCTCATCCAGGCTTGGCACCTTGCCAAGATCCAAGCTTACTTTGTAATAGGTGCGGGCTTGGTCCACCGTTTCCAGGGCCTTGCGGTGCAGGGCCCGGTAAAGCTTGGGATCCTCGGAAGCGATCACCCGCACAGCTTCCAACCAGTTAGTTCCGGCGGTCTTCAGGTGGTAGCCCGTCTCCCCAGCGTATTTCCCAATGATGGGAAAGATGCTGAACTTGTCGCTGCCGGAGTGAATGCTGACCTTGTACCCGAAATACCGGGCGATCAGGGCATGCACTGCGAACTCCCTTTCAAACTGCTCCACGTCTCCGATGTAATCGATCCCTTTTTCAAAATGACCGCAGAAGCGGGGAGCCAAAGAGCTCACCTTCACCCCCCGGCGGCGCAGTTCACTGGCGACGAAGAAGTGATCCTGGGGAGTTGTGGGTGTATCCACTTCGTCAATGCTGATCTCAAAATCGATGGCCCGCTCCTCCCGGGCGATGATGGAGTGATACACCATCTCCATGAAATCCAGAGCCCGGTAGTAGGTGAGCACCATGCGCTCGAAGCCCGCGGCACCCATGTGGATAGAAGTGCCGTCCTGCAGGGTATAGGTTTTATCCCGGTAGAGTTCCTCCAGCTGCCCCTTGAGCTCTGGAACTAGCCCCCGGTACTTCTCAGCAACCTCCTGGGCGCTGAGGCGGGCAACCTCATCATCGATATGCTCCGAGCAGTCCAGCGTGATCATGCTGAAACCCAGATCCAGGGCCATCTGGATATCCTCCACCTTCTTCAGGTGGTCGCCATCCGCGCCGAAACCTTCCGTGTAGCCTTCCTGGAACACCGCCCAAGTGGCCGCATCCAGCACCTGCCGGTAGGTGCGCCGGGTGAGATCAAGTTCCCGCATGGACTGCTGAGCCAGCACCGGGCGTGCAGTCGTACCCTGCACTGTTTTGATATGGCCGGGGGAAGCCAGACCCAGCCGATCCCCAAGGCCTAGGGAAATCCCTGTGGTGCCAAAGGCCTGGGGAGCGGTCCAGGGGAAGAGCCTGCGCATAACCTCAGCATTGGCGCTATTGAGCTCGGCCAGAAACACGTGGAAAGACCCCAAAACCTGCGCCTGCGCCTCAAAGGGGCAGTCTTCCTTTTCCGCAACCACAACCAAAAGCTTTTCTAGATCCTCTCTCACCATGAAGAACAGCTGGTTTTCCACCAAGCGGACCGAAGCGCTGTACACGCCCGGCGCTTCACCCCTCTGCAGTCCCCCAGCCAGGGACTGGAGATCCGCCGCCTGCTCCACTGCCTGCCTCCAACCTGTCACCGACATTCCTCCTTGTCTATACACCCTCAGCTAAAGTCTTTCTCCAAGGCCCACAGGCCCAGCGCTGGATTGCTGACATAAAACACCTTTTCCCCATCCACCATGTTAAAGCCATCCCTGAGCTTTTGGGGATCGTATTTGGCTACCGCCTCCTGGTACGGCAGGTAGTCGAAATACACGCCCTTGATCTCCTCCTCACTCAAATGCTGCACCGCATAGGTGATCTTGAAGCGGCCATCGGAGGAGCCGTGGATCAAATGGGCTGCCACCGAAAGGTTCTCGGAGAGCTCCTGGCTCTCTTTCACCAAACGGAGGATATCCAGGCGCTTTTGGTAGCCAAAGGCGCGGATCAGGCGGTCAATACCGGCGTCTTCCCCGAAGCTGCTCACGCCGGGGGCCAAGATGATCAGTTCCCCCCCGTCAGCGATGGCCATGCGGGTACGGTACACCGCCTTGTTCCCCAGCCAGGTGCTGCGGAATTCTGAGGGGTCCAGGTAGACCACCACTTTCTCCAGGGGCTCCTGGAGCAAATCCAGGTTTTCCTTCTGACTCAGAGCCACCGCCCCTTCAAAGACGGACCGCCCCCGGCCCACAAAAAGGCCCATGAGGGAAGTCTCCTCGCCCCTGGTCTTGCTCACGGTGAGGATGTAGGCCAGGGGGAGACTGCTCAGGAAGTGTTCTTCCGCGTAGTCAAACACCTTGCGCACCGGGGAATGGTCGCGGCCCATCATCCGCTCCATGCCGTACACCGCGCCCAGGAAGTGGGAACGGTCGATGATCTCCTTGCCGCCGCAGCCCACCACGATGTTCTTCGTGTAGTTGGCCATGCCCACCACTTCATGGGGTACCACCTGGCCGATGGAAAGGATCAGGTCATAGCCGCCTTCCACCAGCTCCCGGTTAACCTCCACGGCGATGGAATAGTCCACAAGACCCTCGGAAACCTCCCGGACAAACTCCCCGGGAACAACCCCTACCTTGGTCACGTCCGTGCGCCAGTTATGATCGATATACGCCTCCGGAGGAATCTCGGGGCCAAAGATACGGCTCTTCTCCTCCCAGGTCATGGGCTTGTGGGTGCCCAAGGCCGGCAGCACCTTCACCTCAGCGGGCTGCAGCAGCCGGTAGAGAATACTTGTGATGGGACCGGCTAGACTATGCCCCCTCGTCCCGTCGGGGGGAATGAGGAGCACCTTCTTGAGGGGCCGATCCACTCCCAGCAGCCACTCCTGCAGGGTGCTTTCCACTTGCTCCATATCTATGGGTCCCTCCGTGAGGGAATAGCTCCGCAATCGGCTCACCGCCCTTTCTTGAAATTAACGTCCGACAAATGCCCGGAAGTTCCCCTGGAAGAGCTGCTTGAGATCCCGTTCGATCTCTGCAGCGCTCACCTGCCAGCCGGTTGCCCCGAGATCTGCGTATTTCTCCAGCAGGACCCGGCCGATGATCTCCCGGGAATGATCCCATTTGTAAATCAGATGCTCCAAAACCCTGGCATCGGAATGCTGCGGGATGAAAGAGAGGCCCAGGGTCTCCACACGCAGGGCGGTGATCTCCTCCACCAGGCTGGGATTGTTCAAGAACCACCAGCAGCCAAAGACCAGCAGATTCCGGTATTTGCGCGCGGTGATGGCCAGCTCATGCTGGTTTTCCCGGGAGAGCATGGTCACCAGGAACTTGTTCTCAGGATACTCTGAACACAGCTGTTCCACGACGCCGATTTCCGCCTTGCCCACCGAGTCCCCCGCCAGTTCCAACCCGGGGTTCACCAGCTTCTTCACGCCGATCATCATGGCAAAGGGAATCCCCTGCTCCCGGCAGACCGGCAGGATGCACTCCTTCAGCACTCTACTTCTCAAGGAGTTATCATCCACTGTAAAAGTGGGAGGCAGCGAGGCCGCCATGTACAGGGCGTCGATCTTCTCCACCCAATCTGTGAGAAACCTGCGAACTTCCGCGGCCGAATTCCCGCCGAAATCACCAGTTACATTATACCCTTCCCCCTGGAGCACCTCAGCCGCCGCGGGAAAGTTCATCAGTAAAGGATCAATGCGCAGGGACGATTTGAACCTGGGATCCCCAGCTGTGCCCCGCTTCCAGACTGCCCTTTCCTGGGGGTCGAAGGGATCGTTGGTCATGACTATCTCCTTAACGCCCGCCAGCTTAAACACCTGGTCGATCTGCCCCTGCAAAGTCAAGCCGCGGTAGTACTCTCGATAGGCTTCCAAGGAGCGGCTTTTCACATCCAGACCGAGGCGGTTTAAGATGGTGAGCACCCCCCGCTGGGCTTCGCTCACGGGCGAACGGTCCAAAAACAGAGTCTGCCACACCAGCTCCGCCTGCCGAGCTTTGGGCAGCCGGAAAAACTCCCGGTAATCCAGGGAACTGTAGCGGAAAAACTCTGCGATCAAGTAATGGTAGGTCAAAATCTCATCAATGCCCCAGAGCAAAAGACCGTCGAAATCCGCCGGAAACAGGTGCGTGTGCACATCCACAATTTCCAAGTTAGCCAGCTGCTCGTCGATGATTGCCTTTAGTTCAACCCGGTTCATCTCACTCCACCCCTTCTCGTTAATTAAGCAAATAGCTCTCTCAACACTAGAGTTGCTGCTCCCACCGTGACCGAATCGGCGCCTAGACCCACCGGCTCAATGGCCAGGCTGGGCTGGGCCACATGCAGAATGCGGGCCTCCACGATCTCCCTGATTTTGGGCAGTAGGTAGTCGATGACGGGGAGGATGTCTCCGCCAATGAGTACCTTGGCGGGATTAAGGATGTTGATGGTGTTGGCGATGGCCGCCCCCAGATAACTGGCTGCCTCTTCCCAGAGCTGAACGGCCAGGGGATGACCTTGCCTGGTGGCCTCGACCAGGTGATGGAAGGTCAAGTGATCGGGATCAGTATCCACCAACTCCAAAAGACTCCCGCCATCTCCCCTCTTGAGAATCACCCGCATTTTTTTCAGGACTGCTTCGATGGACGCCACCGTTTCCAGGCAGCCGTAATTACCGCACTTGCACAAACTCCCGTCGGGAACCACGGTGGTGTGGCCGATTTCACCGGAGCTAAAACCCGCACCGGTGAAGGGCTGGCCGCCCAAGATGATCCCAGAACCGATGGATTGGCCCACCTTAACTCCCAAAAGATGCTGCACCCCGCGGCCGCTGCCGAACCAGTACTCCCCCAGCACCATGGCCCGGGCGTTGTTTTCCATGCGCACAGGCAGGCNNGCGGGGGCAAAGAGGCTTACGCCCCTCTGGCTGTCCACCATACCATGCATGGCCACTCCAATGCCTGCCACCTGTATACCGCGCCTTCCCGCTTCCCGCAGCAGCTCCTCAATCACCGCCAGGATCTTCTCCTGGATGGGGGTCTTCCCCTCATCGGGTACATAGGCAACCTCTGCCCTGGCTGTGATCTGAGCCCCGAGATTAACCAGCACACCCGCGACAAAGGTGGTTTCCACCGCCACGCCCAGGACATGCACCGCCTCTGGTACCAGCCTCAGGGCAATGGGTTTGCGCCCCAGGTCATTCTGGCCTTCGCCCATCTCCTGCACCAGCCCCGCCTCGATGAGGGCAGCTGTAATCCGGGTGATGGTGGAAGGATGCAGGCCGGTAAGGCGGGCCAGCTCGGCGCGGGAGATGGATCCCGCTTCCCTGATCAAGCGGAGCACCAGCCTCGGGTTAGCCTCCTGTAATACCGGCAGGCTGCCTAGAATCTCCACTTAACTTTTCTCCCTCTCAAAAAAGATTTATTGCCTCACGCAACATCTTCTCTTTCGGAGGGACAATTCCTGCTGTGGAATCCCGAAATTATGCCCCATTTTGGGACAAAAAAATGCCCCTAAACTTCCCCTTCATTGCGCCGTGCAACTTAACTGCAGAGGGATCGAGCAGCTCAAGCCATCTTCCATTGAACATGGATGGACAGTGGTTTATCATATCGTCAAGGAGCCATTGGTCTACATTTGATGGGCGAACGCCTTAAGGGAAAGGTGGAGAGCGGTGCTTTTTGGAGTGACAACCATGACCTTTTTCTACCGTCCAATTCTGGAAGCAGTGGAAATCATCGCCAGGTGCGGCTTTGACTGCGTGGAGATCTGGGCAGACCACGCTTGGGACGAGCGGGACGGGGCCAGCAGCGCCGAGCTCAAAGCGGCACTGGCCAAGCACAACCTTAAATCCACTGTACACTGCCCCATTATGGACATCAGCATCACCAGCCCCAACCGGGGTATCCGGGAGGAATCCATCCGGCAGACCCTGCGGGCCATTGATCTCGCCAAGGAACTGGGCTCCAGGCTGATTGTGATCCACCCCGGCAGTAAGTTCTCCCGCCTGGAGCGGAACGATGCACACTGGAACTACCAGGTGGATTCCATGGGAAGAATCCTGGGCTACGCCAGGGAGCAGGGCGTGCTGGCCGCGGTGGAAAACATGGACAGCGACAAAGAGGTGGTATCTGTCAAAGACTGGGGTGACTTAGAACGCCTGTTTAGCGACGTGGGCAGCATAGAACAATGGGTAACCCTCGATGTCACCCACCTGCGGGATACGGATAGGATCCTCTCCTTCATCGCAGGGGCCGGCTCCCGCATCGCCCATGTCCATCTAAGCGATGCCACAGCAGAGCAGATGCACCTGCGCCTCGGCCAGGGCTCCCTGGACCTGCCGCGGATCGTCACCGCCCTCCGGGACGCTGGCTACCGCGGAGTCTGGTCACTGGAGTGCTTTATCCCCGACAACAACGAAGAGAAACTCAGGGAAGAACTGGCCAAGGCCCAAGCCCTGTTCAGCTGAAAAACGACCCTTTTCTGGCAAAAGAAAAGCGGGCATCACCCCGGTAGCACGGGGAGATGTCCGCCTTGGGGCTGGGCCACTTCACTCAGCCAGTTCAGGAATCCTTTTGATACGGGGATCAGTGAATATGTCTGAAGCGTCATCGCTGCTGGAGGAGAACTCAGAAACAATGGCTCCCTCCGGACCTGCCTGGAACCAATGTAAGGTGTTGGGGGGAAGAGTGTACTGCTCCCCCGGACTTAGGACGATTTCGTGCCACACCGTGTAATACTTCTCATCTCCAGCTGGCGGCCTCACCTGGGGATTAGGCGTGGGCTCGCCTTCCACATAGAGGTAGACCTTGCCGTAGCGGCACCGAAAGGTCTCCTCCTTGCCCGGTTCGCCGCCGACGCGAGGGGGATGCCGGTGTTCAGGGCAGGTCTGATGGGGAAAGAGAACTAACTCTTTGGCGCAATAGCGATCTGTATTCACATAGGTCAGCAGCTGCAAGCCTGTGCGCTCAATGTCCCCCAATCCGAAATCGGCGATTTCCACCGTGGAAAACTCTTCGTCGGTGATGACGATGTTGGCTTTGGCTAGAAAATCCCTGGTCCTGGCACGCAGCTTTTGAACAGTTTGCTTAGCCAGCAATGCTTGGCCTCCTTTGCTTGCGGAATCTCCCAAATTGGCGGCTCATTGCAAAATGAAGAGAAAAGTGGAACCTTCCTGGACATAAGGATACCACATCCCGTCGAAGGTTTGAACATCTCGCGGCGTTCGCAAGTTTACACAGCTCGTGAAATGGCACATCACTACATAAAGCCTCACCCATGGTTAGGTGAGGCTTACGTGTTTAGAGCACATAGCTTTCCAGGGCTTCCAGGTCTTTGATGATGATCACCTTGTTGCCCACAAGTTCGATGTAACCGAGTTCTTTGAACTCTCCGAGTTTCCTGGTGATGGTTTCTCTCCTGAGGCCAGAGTAATTGCCCAGCTCCTCCCGGTTCATGGAGAGTTCCAGACGGATGCCCTCCTGTGTCTCCTGACCGATGCGCTTGGCCAGTTTGAGCAAAAGCCCCGCGGTCTTCATGGAGGCGTTGCTGGTGGCCAGGCGCTGAATGAGGTCTTCCGCCCAGCGGATGCGCTCGAAGCTCTTCACCAAGACGCTGCGCAGCACCACCGGCGAATCGTAGAAGTACTTGTCGAAGGCCGCCTTGGGAATCACCACCACCTTGCAGTCGGTGAGGGCTTGGCCGATGTAGCGGTAGGGAGTCTGGACCAGCAGATTGAGGCCGCCCACGAAATCGCCATCGCGGTAGATGTAGAAGATCTGTTCCTCACCGTCCATGGTGTTCACAAAGATCTTCATCTGACCCTGGTAGATGAGGTACATGAACTCAGGGGGATCTCCGGTTTTGAAGATATACTCCCCCTCCTTGATATCCGCCAGGATCACCTGCTGCAGCACATCTTCCACATCTTCTTCAGCCAGGTCACCAAAGAGGGGCAGGCCCCGCAGCACAGAAAGCAGCGCCGATCTACCCAAATCCGAGGCTGCCTTGTCCCTGCCCTGGGTGAACTTTTCCTGCTTCTTCTCTGCGTAGGCTTGGCGCTCTTCCCTGAGGCCCTGGGCAAAAATCTTGTTGGCGTAAACCTCCAGCTCCTTGGCCTTCTGCTTATCCATGGGCTCCACTCCCTCCAGCCGGTAGGGCAGACCCAACCGGGCATATTTCTCCACCCCTGAAGTATGGTAGGGGAGGATTTCAATGCGGTCCACCCGCTTCCAAATGGGCCTGATCAGCTCAATGAACCTGCGCATGGACTCTTCGTTATCTGTAAACCCTGGCACCATAACGTGGCGCACCCAGATCTGCCCCCGAAAGCCGTTCTCCTCCAGATCCGTGAGGAAGTTCATATAGGCGGCGAAACCATCAACGGCGGTGAGCTCTGCAAAGGATGCCCGGTCAAAGGCCTTCACATCCAAAAGGAGCGTATCCACCAGGGGCAGGATCCTCCTGTAGTACCTGGGATCACCAAAGCCAGAAGTGTCAACACAGGTATTGTAACCTTCCCGCTTAAGAATTTGCAAGCAGGCGTGGAGAAATTCCCCCTGCAGCAGGGGTTCGCCCCCCGAGAAGGTGACGCCCCCTTCTTCCCCGTAATAGGAGCGGTAGCGCTCCACCGTTTTGAGCACCTCTTCCGGGGTGAGCAGCTGACCTCCCCCCCGCCTTTGGGTATCTGGATTATGGCAGTAGGCGCAGCGCAGGGGACAGCCCTGGAGAAAGAAGATGGTCCGGGTTCCAGGGCCGTCCACCAAGCCCATGGTTTCAATGGAGTGTACGAAACCGTGCATGGCGCCTCCTACACCGCCTCGTGGAATGTGCGGTTGATCACATCCAGCTGGTGCTCCCGCTTCAGGCGGTTGAACCGCACGGCATAGCCAGATACCCTGATGGTGAGGTTGGGGTACTTCTCCGGATGCTCCATGGCATCCAACAGCAGCTCCCGATCGAGGACGTTCACATTGAGGTGGAACGCACCGCGGCCGAAGTAGCCGTCCATGATGTTGGTGAGATTGGTGACCCTCTCAGCCATGTTCTTACCCAGGGCACTGGGCACGATGGTAAAGGTGTTGGAAATGCCGTCCTGGTTGACCTGGCGGTAGGGCAGCTTGGCCACGGAGTTCAGGGAGGCCAAAGCGCCCAGTTTGTCCGCTCCGTTCATGGGGTTAGCCCCGGGGGCAAAGGGCTCGCCCTTCTTGCGTCCATCGGGGGTGGCACCGGTCTTCTGGCCGTACACCACGTTGGAAGTGATGGTGAGCAGGGACAGGGTATGCTCAGCACCGCGGTAGGCTGGATGCCGGCGCAGAGCTTCCATGAAGTACTGGTTGATTTCCACCGCGATCTGATCCACCCGGTCGTCATCGTTGCCGTAGCGGGGGAACTCTCCCTCCACCTCGAAGTCCACGGCGATACCGTACTCATCCCGGATGGGCTTCACCTTGGCGTATTTGATGGCCGACAGGGAGTCGGCGGCAATAGACAGGCCCGCCAAACCAAAGGCGATATACCTGTGGACATGGGGGTCGTGCAGCGCCATCTGTCCTGCCTCGTAAGCGTACTTGTCATGCATGTAGTGAATGGTGTTCATGGTGTTCACGTAAACTTCAGCCAGCTGGTCCATGACCTGCTTGAAGGAAGCCAGAACTGTCTCGTAATCCAGCACTTCCTGGGTGTTCCTCTCGATCCCGGGCAGGACCTGTACCGGCGCTCCGGTGTTTTTGTCCCGCTTCAGCTCGTCATAGCCGCCGTTGATGGCATAGAGCAGCGCCTTGGCCAGATTGGCCCTGGCCCCGAAGAACTGCATGTCTTTGCCCACCCGCATCGCGGAGACGCAGCAGGCGATGGCGTAGTCGTCACCGTAGATGGGCCGCATCAAATCGTCGTTTTCGTACTGGATGGAGGCGGTTTTGATGCTCATGGCCGCGCAGTATTCCTTAAAGGACCGGGGCAGCTCCGTAGACCAGAGCACGGTCATATTGGGCTCCGGAGATGTTCCCAGGTTGGTGAGGGTGTGCAGGAAGCGGTAAGCGGTCTTGGTCACCAGGGGCCTGCCGTCTTCACCCATCCCGCCAATGGCCTCCGTGACCCAGGTGGGGTCGCCGGCAAACAGCTCATCGTATTCCGGTGTGCGCAGGTGGCGGACCAGGCGCAGCTTGATCACCAGCTGGTCAACGAGCTCCTGGGCAGCCTGCTCGTCCAGGATGCCCCTTTGGAGATCTCGTTCAATGTAGATGTCCAAAAAGGCGGTGTTCCGGCCCAGGCTCATGGCCGCACCGTTGTTCTCCTTGACCGCAGCCAGGTAAGCGAAGTACAGCCACTGTACAGCTTCCTGGGCGTTTTGCGCCGGGCGGCCGATATCAAAACCGTACTTGGCCGCCATGGACTTCATAGCCTCCAGCGCCCGGATCTGCTCGGTCATCTCCTCCCGCAGCCGGATGATCTCTTCGGTGGCGGGGCCGGTGAGGTTCGCCTTATCCTGCTCGCGCCTTTCCTTGAGGTAGTCCACGCCATACAGGGCCACCCGGCGGTAATCGCCGATGATTCTGCCCCGCCCGTAAGCATCGGGCAGGCCGGTGAGCAAGCCCGCGGAGCGCACTTTGCGCATCTCTTGGGTGTAGGCGTCGAAGACACCTTGGTTATGGGTCTTGCGGTATTCATTGAAGCGTGCTTCCATTTCCGGATCCATCTGGAGACCGTAGGCATCCAGGGAGTTTTTGAGCATGCGGAAGCCGCCGTAGGGGTTCATAATCCGCTTCAGGGGCTCGTCGGTCTGGAGACCAACAATGATCTCCTTGTCCTGATCAATATAGCCAGGGGGGAAGTTGTCGATCCCGCTGAAGCGCTCCAGATCCACCTTGATGGTCTTGTTTCTCACCTCTTCTTGGATCAGGTCATTGACCCTGCTCCAGAGGCTGGCCGTTCTAGCTGTGGGTTCCGCCAGGAAACCCTCATCGCCGTAGTAAGGAGTATAATTGCTTTGGATAAAGTCGCGCACATCGATGGTCTCGCACCAGCGGCCTGGCTTAAATCCTTCCCAGGCCCGGGCCATTTCCGGGCGCCCAAATAGGTTTTCCCGCATGTTCTATCACCTTCCCAGCAAAAAGCTTTGCCCACTCGCAGGCAATGCTATTCTAACCGTTAATCTAGGAAGGCGCTGTGACGCGGATCACTTTTTCAACTTTTTTTGATGAAGGAAACGCTCACTAACTGTAAACTCTCCGCAAGGGCAAAAAAGCTGCCCTGCGATCTGTCTGCATCGCAAGGCAGCCTGTTTGTGCTTGCCTTAAGCACCCATCGCCCCAAAGCCGATCCGGGGGGGCCTTCAGCAGCTCCGCCACATCTTGATAGCCCTTGAGGCTGCGGATATCTTCCTCCAAAAACAGCTTAAGGGATGCTGTCCCAGGCTCTGACCACACCCTCTCCGCCAGCGCCAGCTGGGCCCGCTCAAACAGGGAGCGCACCAACCGGCCGTTGGCGAAGGTCTCACCTTGGCTGCGGTGCAGCGCCTTGAGAAGGTTCTGCAGCTCCTGGGCGGCGGCGGGCGCCAGTCCATAGCCACCCTCCCGGCAGAACTTGAGGAAGATCTCATAGAGCTCGTCGGCTGTGTAGTGGGGAAACTTGATCTGAAACTGGATGCGGGAACGCAAACCCGGGTTCATCTGCAGGAACTCTTCCATTTCCCGGCCGTAACCGCTGAAAATGACGGTGAGACTATCCCGCTCATCTTCCATCTTCTTAACCAAGGTAGCCACCGCCTCCTTGCCGAAATCGGTGGCGTAGCCGCCGTTGAGGCTGTAGCATTCGTCGATGTAGAGCACTCCCCCCCCGGGCCCGCTCCACCACTTCCGCCGTCTTCTGGGCTGTGTGGCCCACATACTGCCCCACCAAATCTTCCCTGGCCACCTCCACCAGGTGCCCCCTTTCCAGAAGCCCCAACTCCTTGAGGGCCTGTCCCACCAAACGGGCCACGGTGGTCTTGCCCGTGCCCGGCGGGCCGGAAAAAGCCATGTGGGTGGTGATGGGCTGCGTAGGCAGTCCCTGCTCCCGGCGCCTTTGCTGCAGATGGACCAAGGCCAAAAGCTGGCTCACCCGAGCCTTTCCTTCCTCCAGACCCACCAGTCCCTTCAGCTCAGCCAAGGGGTCCTCCGCCCGCTTGGCTTCCGCCGTGACCCGGGTCTGGAAAGCGGGCCGGAAGTGCTGGGCCTCAAGAGAGGCAAAACGCCTCCCTTGGGGAGGAGCTTCCCCGGGGGACATGAAGTAGTTCATCATGGCCTTGTCCACCAGCTTTTCCACGGTGCGCATATTGAGAAAACGGGGCTGCTTCTGCTCCTCCTCCAGGCGCCGGCGCAGCTCCGCGGCGGCCGATTCTGTGAGCTTGAACCTGCTCCTCGCTGCGTATTTCCGCGCGTAGGCCAGAAAGTGCTGCCAGCTGTAGGCGGGGATGGAGATTCTCAGCTGAATCTCCTGGGCAAATTCCAGCTTCTCTAGGAGCGGCTCCCCACCCGGGGTATCAACCCCTAAAATCATGGTCCTTTCTTGGCTGAGCCCTTTCAGCTGCAGCCAGAAAATCTCCAGCAGTGGATTGGGGCCGTGGCCGCGACCGGGGACAAGCCCTGGCCCCAGGGGAATATAGAGCGGAGATCCGGCAGGGGCCTGGGCCAACCCTTCCATAGTCTCCAAGGTGAGCGTGTACAGGGGTCCAGCCGCCAGCCCACAGCCATTGAGCAGTTTGGCCAGGAGCTGGGCGATGCGCTTCTTACCGCCCCCCGGCGGTCCTTCGATCACGCAGTGCAGCTGCGGCAGATGCCGCAGGTGATGGCGCTCGCGGTGCGCCTTGATATTCTGCAGGGTGCGGGCTATCGTCAGCAGCTCTTCCCTAACCCCTTCCATCCCCACCAGGGACTTCAGCTCCCTGGCCACCTCGTCCCAAACCGGGGGCTCAATCTGGACTGGGACAGCTTCCAGCGCGGCGCGGCTTTTCAGAACGCTGATGGTCAACACTCCCCTCACATATTACCGTGCTTGAGTGTACGCTCTGCACAAAAAAGCAGGGACGTGGCTGAACCCCAGGCGGAGCAGCGCTCCGCCCAGGGCCACGCACCTGGTCTTCCACGGCATGCAGCCAGCTGTCGGAAGCCTGGATCCTCAGGAATCAGTATACCAATCCGAATCAGACCAATCCGCTTCGGGCCAGGGGTCCTCCTCGCACCAGCCCCACTCCTCTTCAGGGTGGAGGGGGTATCTACTGTGGCTGAGCCGCCGGTTTTCCCTCCGTTCCCGCTCTTCCCAGTAGTCCAGCCAAGGGGTTCGGCTCCCGCTTGCCTCGCAGTTGCGCTTCAGGCTCTCCACGACCAGCTTTTCGTAGGTCTGCATACTAGATGCCCATCCTCCCTTGCGGTATGAACTTAGCCATCGATACCTGCCCCGGGCCGCCTATCCCGCAGCCCGTCCTCCGCCTTTCAGCCGTTGAAGATAGAAGTTGTCCTCCTCAGCAGCTCTCCCCGCTCGCCACTCTTCCCGGGTGATGGGCCGCACCTCCGAAACTCCATTGGCCTTCACGCCGGGCATGTGCTTGGCCAGCAGCAGTACATCCAAACAAGTACTCTCCGGGCCCGTTTCCAGATACCTGGCTACGCTGATCTCCCTGCCAATGCCCACGTGTCCGTACCGGCACACTACTCGCCAGTATTTCCGTCTCAACAGAGCACCCCTTTGCTTGGATTGTTCGCGGCAGTCCTTCTCCGTGGCGAAAAGAGTCTTCAGCCTGCTCCTGGGAACACTCCGAAGGCCGATCACCTCCTGATCCGCTCTGTTTTCAGGACAAAGGTTGAGGCGGTTTTGTTTTGCGCTATTTGGCTGTCAAGGTGCGTAAGGCTTGTCCACGGTTTTGACGAAAAGAAAACGAACTTCTCCTGCCGTGTAGAAAAGTTCGTTTTGCTCCGGATTTCCTAGGTTTGATTTCGCATGGTTTTTATGCTTTGCCGTACCAAAAAGCGAGGTGATTATACCATAAAAAGGGAGCGAAAGCCAAGAGGTATTTTTGCCATCGGCCAGCCGGCAGAAATGCAACTCTAAATGAAACGGATTTTCGCTCGTCTTCTCTCTGACTCAACGAAGGGTTTCTGTTCCTCGCTCGGCTTGGTTTATCCTGCTCGTGCCAGACTTTCCACCGCTTCCCATGCAGATATGCCGTTTAGAAT
>LFRM01070987.1_pt1 | contig 14418 bp, 14 predicted proteins | sample 618341 | NCBI WGS metagenome assembly LFRM01 (sample SAMN03654438, study PRJNA283298) | anaerobic digester metagenome | isolation source: pool of bioreactors CSTR01a, CSTR02a, and CSTR03a thermophilic anaerobic... | place: Denmark: Kgs. Lyngby | collected 2014-05-21 | reverse complement strand
GGAAGTGCCCAACGCAATGTGAAGGGCCGGACCATGCACCATGGCACCCTTTTATTTGATGCAGACTTAACCCAGCTCAGTCGGTTAGCCAATGGGCGGCGCAGTCATTTTTCGGATAAAGGCACCCAATCGGCTCCTTGGCCCGTCACCAACATAAAAAACCATCTGCCAGATTCTTCAATCACGGTTGAGGGATTCAAAGAAACACTACTGGAACATTTTGGCGAACTCTATGACCTAGAGCACGTAGAACTTAGTCAGGAGGACATTCGTTCCATCGAACAACTTGCCCGAGATAAATATCATTCCTTTGAGTGGACCTTTGGCAAAGGCCCAGCATTTTCCTGCCAGCACGAGGTGTTGATTAATGGGAAATCAGTCCATATGGAGTATACAAGCAAAGCCGGAATCGTAACATCCATTACCACCATTCCGCGTCAAATTGATTTGGAAGAGGTACTCATCTCTAAACGCTTGCACCCAGAGGAAATCAGTCAATTGTTAGAAGAAGCTAACCTAGCTGACTGGATTCCCCACGTGTTATAGAAACTCCCTTGGTGGGACGAATATTTCAGACAGATGCATATCATTCATTTTAGACTGCACATATTATTACACTAGATTTGAGGAGGAATTCATCATGAAGAAGACATTAACAATGCCCCGACTACGTCCAGAAATGGAAAAAGGAACTCTTGCGGCTTGGCTTGTAGAGCCCGGCGATCAATTTGGTAAGGGTGATGCGATTTATGAAGTGGAAACCGATAAGGTAGTGAATCAAATTGAAGCCGACCAAGCTGGTGTTATGAAGAGCCACTTAGTAGAAGAAGGCGATCAAGTAGCTGTTGGTGCTGATATCGCTGAGGTGGAGTAAATGAAAAAACCAGATTGGCTAAAAGTATCTTATAACCAGGAAGCGGTGGATGAAGTTGCTCACTTAATGCAGGATATGGAGCTCAATACAGTATGCAAGGAAGCCAACTGTCCGAATTTAGGGGAGTGCTATTCTAGTAAAACGGCAACCTTTATGATAATGGGTAGCCAATGTACTCGAAACTGTCGTTTCTGTAACGTCACAACAGGTCGGCCGACGGAACTAGATGCCACAGAACCTCAGCACTTAGCAGAAGCGGTGAAGCAGTTGGACCTGGAGCATGTGGTAATCACTCAGGTAACCCGAGATGATTTAGCTGATGGTGGCTCTGCTCATATGGCAGAGACCGTACGGGCTGTTAAAGAACTTAATCCCGATGTCACGGTGGAAGTTCTCATCTCTGACTTGAAAGGAGATAAAGAGGCACTGGGGACGGTTCTGGCGTCTGGACCGGATGTTTTAAACCACAACGTAGAAATGGTACCACGGCTTTATCAGGATATTCGGCCTCAAGCCATATATGAACGCTCCCTTAAAGTCTTATCAGATAGTAAGGCTTTGGCACCAGATGTTCTGACGAAAACTGGCTTTATGATTGGCCTTGGCGAAACAGACGAAGAAATTTTAGAGCTCATGCGGGATATTCGGGCAACGGGCTGTGACCTTTTAACCATTAGTCAATACCTTGCTCCAACCAAGGAACATTGGACCATGGATCGTTATGTATCGCCTCAGCAATTTGATGACTTGCGAGATGCCGGTTTAGACATGGGCTTCCAATTTGTGGCCTCGAGCCCCTTGGTTCGTTCTTCCTATCGCGCCCATGAGGCATTAAACGCTGCCAAGAAGAGGATCATTCTGTAGTTATGATCTATATTGACACGGGCTCCACGGATGTGTTTTACAACTTCGCATTAGAATATTATTTTGCTTGTGAAAAGGAACTATCTGAACCAGTTTTTTTGTTTTGGCGAACCGAGCCAACCTTAATGATTGGTAAATACCAAAACACCTTTGAAGAGATTGATTTAAGCTATGCGGAAGAAAAAGGAATCGAAGTAGTTCGCAGGCTCAGTGGTGGCGGAACCATTTACACAGATCTCGGTGGCTGGCAGTTTACCTTTATAGAGTATGGGAATGACAATCAAATCCATTTCACAGAATTTATCGCACCCATTATCGATGCCTTGAAAACCTTCGAAGTGGAAGCGGAGTTTAATGGCCGTAATGATCTTGTAATTGGCGGCAGAAAATTCTCAGGCAATGCTCAATATAAGCTAAAGGGCAACACCATACACCATGGCTCGATTTTATTTGACACAAATATTGAAGAAATGGTCGCCTCCACCACAGTGGATCCCTATAAGATCATTTCTAAAAGTATCAAGTCGGTACGAGAACGGGTAACCAATATTAAAGATCATTTGAAACAGACTCTATCAGCAGAGGAGTTTTCCCATCAGATGGTAAACTACATCCTTGGAGAAAAAGGTCAGCGATATCAATTGACAAAATCGGATCATCGACGAATTTTAGAAATCGCAGATGAAAAATTCCGACCATGGCAAGCACGCTTTGGAGCTAATCCTAAGTTTTCAATGACTAAAGTTGGACGCTTTGCCGGTGGAAAACTTTCTATTTCATTAGATGTTAAGAAAAACACCATCACCAGTGCCCAGGTGAACGGCGATTTCTTCGGAAATGACCGAGCGCAAGATCTAGCAGAAACCCTTGTCGGCCTGCCTTTAGAAAAAGAAACATTGATTTCATCCCTTAATCAAAAAGGATTAGCCGATGCCCTTTATGGCATTTCAGCAGAAGAGATTGTTTATACTATACTTACCTAAGCGGTGGTTTAATTTGCAGGGCTGAAGAAGAAACTAGAAATTTGACATGATAAGAAGTAGATTTCTTGATCATCAAATATAATAAACACAAAACCTGAAACCAATCATGATTGGTTTCAGGTTTTGTGTTTATTGGTCAAGATTTTGCTGTATCATTTTAGTGGGCTGGGCTCTTATCAGAAATTCTGGGACAAAGTAAAAATGAATGAGGGCTACAAAAATGAATAAGACAGACTTTTCCAAGACTTATTCTATTGATTCAAAATCAAGATTTCAAAGAGAAATGCAGAGGTTTCTCAAAAGTATTTCTTCATCTAAAAGATTTGGAAGAGAAGTGTGTGTTCTGCTTGAATGATATCGCGAGAGTTATAGGTTCGAAGAAATCTGCAGTTATTAGCTAAGGTGTTTCATTGGATTTGAGTTAGTAATAAAAACAAGAAGAACATGAAATGAAATTATTATGAAATAAAGTGAAACAGCGATAGAGCGTAATTAGATTGTGCTAAACTTAATATATTAACATAACCAATTAGTTGAACTAAGACTAAAAATATAAGACGCAAAGAAAACTAAGTAAGAACTAATTAATATATTTAATATATTAGGAGAGATACAGATGAAATTTAAAAACATTGTAGTTGCTGGTGGTGGAGTTTTGGGTAGCCAAATTGCTTTTCAAACGGCCTTCAAAGGCTTTAATGTGAAAGTTTGGCTTCGCAGCGAAGGGTCAATTAAACGAGCAAAACCTAAATTTGATCGTTTAGAGGAGATCTACTTAAAAACCTTGGAGGCTATGAAAGCAAATCCAGCCGCCTATGCTCGTGGCTTGTCTGATTCGAAAGAGTTATCAAATGAAGAAATTGATACTTTAAAAGATAGAGTCACTAAAGCTCATGAGAGCATTCAGTTAGTTACTAGCTACGAAGAAGCATTTAAAGATGCAGATTTAGTGATCGAAGCAATCGCTGAGATTCCTGAAGAAAAAATTGAGTTTTATAGTGAGATGGCAAAATATCTACCAGAAGATTCAGTGGTAGTAACCAACTCATCAACCCTGCTGCCAAGTACTTTTGCAAACCATACTGGACGGCCAGAAAAATATTTAGCTCTTCATTTTGCCAATGAAATCTGGAGAAATAATACAGCAGAAGTTATGGGACATCCAGGAACAGAACAAAAATACTTTGATCAAGTAGTTGAGTTTGCATCAGCCATTGGCATGGTACCTTTAAAGTTAAATAAGGAACAGCCAGGGTACTTATTAAATTCAATGCTGGTTCCTTTCTTACAGTCCGCCCAAAGATTACTAGCCAACGATGTTTCAGATCATGAAACCATAGATAAAACTTGGCGACTAGCCACAGGTGCTCCCCTTGGTCCTTTCCAAATATTAGATGTGGTGGGACTAACTACTGCCTATAACATAAGCAGTATGACGCCAGGTAGTGAGGATCCAACCAGCGAAAGTGGAAAAGTCTTAGCTATGTTAAAAAAATACATTGATGAAGGCAAGACAGGAGTCAACGCTGGAGAAGGCTTCTATAAATATGAATAAACAGCTGAATTAAACTAGACTTTGTAAAAAGGCCACTTCTTTTAGAGGTGGCTCTTTTTAGTGCGCCCAGCATGGGTGAACGCTAAGGGGTTAAAGTCCCTAGTCTACCCTAGTAGTGGGAAAGACATAGCTGAACACCAAGGGTGTCCATCGTGAGGTGGAGTTTGAAGGAAGGTGTAAGCAAATCTTTGGTCTGACGAACAGAAATCACATCAGGCATCAGGTCGCGGAGGGGTAAGAAAAAAGCCCTCCTGGCTGGTGTGATAGGCAAGTTTGCCGGTCAATCCTTCGATTTGGGAAAAGGTAAACTGGTTATTGGCTGAGATGCAGTGGCTTCAAACATTGTTTTTGATGAAAACACTCCAAGAATTAGTAGGATTCACTGCAGATTGTTTATATTCCGGCTGAGGAGAGTTTTCTGATCACGGACCTTGGGCCCACCTATGGAACCCTTCATAATTTTATCAGAATATATCCCACTGAAAATAACAAAATCGCTGATTTAAATCCAGATAACTTAAACGCTGGAGGGAACGAATTAGTGGAGTTAGAAGGTACTCCTGAAGAAATCCTGACAAATTTTAAAAATATTACAGCCTATGAGCCTTTAGGTGAAAGGTATAGCGTTCGTGTGAATGTATATGACTGGTTAATACAGGATTATGGCTATCAAACCTACAAGTTTAAACATGCTTCCACCCAAATGGATGGTAAAAGCTAGAGAGTTTTTGTCATGTTCGATGTTGCCATTGAAACCCAAGCTCCTACTCTATGGGACCAGGTGTTATCATCCCTACGCCCGTTTTAAAGGGAAAACTGAAATGAATTTGAGCTAGTTTATTAGTTCCTTTAATAGGCTAACAAGAAGAAATAGTAGGTGGGTATTTTTCAGAGACAAGAGCTGAATGAGGTCCAAAGACCTTAATAGGGAGTATTTAAGAGAATAACGTATATCTAATAATATGAAAGAGTAGGAGCTGTCGCAGAAAAATGGCAGCTCCTGCTCTTTTAGGCTCGACCATTTGGGCTGATTAAGTAGGTTGTGAAAGTCCACTACTTGTGAGTAGAAGTCTTGTCAAAATCTGAGTTTATTGACGCTAGAATTTACAAGTAACTGCAGTTTGGGAAGAAGTGATAAACAAACTCCAGGGAGAATTCAAGCAAAGGACCTTGACCTTATGCCCGCGTTCAAGGATTTGCAAAGGAACGATTCAAAGTAAAAGAGTGAAAAGAGTTAAAGAAGTTAAAAAGTTTAAAGAAAACTATCAAATCCATTCGAGCAAAGGGTATAATTAAAAGTGTTATAATATTTATTGTGCGGTCTTATTATGCATAATAGCCTGCTCCAGTCCATTTCTTTAACTTTGGTTCTGGAACTGGTTGGTGACTGGCCATTTCTATGCTGGTTGTCATTAAAGTAAAGATTGCTAAGAATAAAATACCACGTGGATTTCAAAGGGACGTTATTTCTTTTAAGATATAGGAATGATGATCTTGGGCTTGTTTGCCTTCTTCGACATCTTCGTGATTCAATAGGGGGAAATAAGCGTATGTTACAGGAAATATTAACAGGAACCTTAAGCATCACTGGGATTGCCGGAGTTTTATCCATCGTAATCTCTGTTGCAGAACGCTATTTAAATGATTATGGCGAGTGTAAAATCGATATTAATGATGGTGCCAAAGAGATGGTGGTGGATGGTGGAACCAACCTTTTAACCACCTTGTCAGACCAAAAACTCTTTATTCCCTCTGCATGTGGAGGGAAAGCTACCTGTGGTCTTTGTAAGGTTCAGGTATTTGAAGGCGCAGGTCCATTACTACCCACGGAAGAACCATATTTGACGCAGTCAGAACGAGACGGTCACTATCGATTGGCTTGTCAAATCAAAGTTAAAAGCGACATGAAACTGGGAATACCAGAAGAATTATTTAATATTAAAGAATACATGACTAAACTTGAAGAGATGGAAGATATGACCTACGACATCAAACGATTACGTATGGCTCTGCCTGAAGGCGAAACCATTAGTTTTAAAGCGGGTCAATTTATGCAGTTTTACACAAAACCCTATGCTAAAGTTCAGGATGTAGTATTCCGAGCTTACTCCATGTCATCTCCTCCCCAAGACAATAAGCATATTGAGCTTTTAATCCGAAAAGTACCAGAAGGATTGTGTACCACTTACGTTCATGAACACTTGAACGAGGGCGATCAAGTTCGTCTGTCAGGTCCTTACGGGGATTTCTACTACCGGGGCAACTGTGACACTATGATCATGGTAGCTGGTGGTTCAGGTCTAGCACCCATGCGATCCCTAATCTATGATAATCTTTATAAAAAGATTCCAGTGAACATGATTTTCTACTTTGGAGCTAAAAGCCAAGCGGATCTTTATTATATGGAAGAATTTACAACCCTTGACAAAGAAAATGAAAACTTTAAATTCATCCCTATTTTATCTCAACCTGACGATGATTGGACCGGTGAAAAAGGTCTGGTCACTGAAGTTCTAGATCGTGATTTATCAGCAGGAACGGGAGCAGAAGGCAAAGAAGCCTACCTTTGTGGATCCCCAGGGTTCCTGAAAGCTGCTAACGATGTTCTAAAGAAAAATGGTTTCAATAAAGATACACAGATCTTTTATGATGAATTCTAAAAATGAGCACAAAATAGTAAAAACCATCCCCTTGATTATTTCAGGTAGGGGATGGTTTTTTAAATCAGTTTTTTGATTGCAAGGGTTGGCTATTTTTTAAAAGAGCCGTATAACAAGATTAAGTTTATTAATCTTGAAATAATTGGTCCATTTTTCCTTTGATACGAGTTCTGTCTGTTTGTTCTAGATCCGTATCTAATTCAAGGCTAAGGGTAGAACCCTCGACGGCTCCCTCAGGTAGGAATTCTTTTGGAAGATTGGCAAAGGTCATATTTTCTAGTTCGCAGACTGCAAACTCACCCTCAAAGCGATCGATGGTAAAAGTCGTTTTATTCATTGCGTTACACTCCTTATAAATTTATTTAATGACAGACTTTGCAAGGGGTTAGCCCTTTTTTTATGGCTTTGTCCAAGGACATTGGTATTTTGCTTTTTGATAAGTGACGGCAGCCATTTTCATGGTATTTCTTTCCAGTTTTAGTTCCATAGACAGTTCTTTCCTTATTTTCGGATTGTTTTGTAGATGGAGGTTTAGTGCTTTGCGGTTTAGTTGTAGTTGGTTTGGTCTTTTTAACTTTAGTTAGAGGTGGTTTAGTAGTATTCTTTTTTGTTGATGTAGACTTTTTGACCTTAGTGGTTGGAGGCTTGGTACTTGATTTTTTTGTTGTCGGTTTATCCGACTTAGAAGCGACTATTGCAGATGGAGAAGCGTTAACCGAAATGGTCTTGCCATCGGAAGTTACAATGATAGTTCCGGCTTGATCCGTACGATATACTTTGCAACCCACTGAGCTTAAATTATTTAAAGTGCTTTGGTTAGGATGTCCATACTGATTTTTACCTACAGATATGACGGAATGCTGGGGGCTAACTTTTTTTAGAAAACTTAAACTAGAAGATGTATCTGATCCATGGTGTCCCATCTTTAATACATCAAGATTCATCTTGGGTATTTTAGCCAGAGCTTTTTGTTCTGCATCGCCGACGAATAAAAAGCTGTTATTTAGATAGGTTATTTTAACGATGGCAGAATGATTGTTTAAATTTGAATCCAAAAGGTTAGGACTGGGTCCTAAAATCCGAATGTCTAAGTCTTGGCTTTTTAAAATAGAGACGCCAGCTTTGGCTTCCGTTACTTTAACATCGCGGGCAATCAGAGCATCCAGCATTCTTTCAAATGTTTTAGTGGTATGCTCTTTGCGGGGCATAATAAACCTGTCGATGGGGAAAGTGTTGATGACCTGAGCCATTCCACCGATATGATCGGCGTGGGGATGAGTCGCTACAACATAATCTAATTTTTTAATGTTTTTACTTTCTATATAGTTTACAACGCCAGTTCCTCGCGAAGCCTCTCTTGCATCAATGAGCATGGTTTGCTTGTTGGGTAATTTTATTAAGATGGAATCACCCTGACCCACATCTAAGAAATGGACTTCTAGATTACCTGATGAACTGAGAGTTTTATAACTTGGACTTGTTGCTTTTTCAGAGAAGGAGGACTTTGTAGAGGTAGAATTAGATTTTTTAGCACTCTGAGAAGAAGAGGCCTTGATCTGGCTGTCTGCTACAGAATTAGTATTAGCCAAGGCTTGTGTACTTACAGTTGATTTTGTTAGTGCAGGAGTTGTGGATGTGGCCGTGGCTGCTTGAGTTATTGGAACAGTAGCCGGTTGAGTTACTGACTCAGAGGTCGAAGAGGATGCAGTTTTTGAATGTGCTTTGGAAAGGGTTTTTGATTTAGTAGTAATGGGCTGAGATCTAGTTATTGAAATAAAAATTAAGAATGAAAAGGTTTTCTTTAATAAAGATAATATAAAGTGCTGGTCATTTTTTGAAGATTAATATAATTACCCGTAGTTATTTTATTTCCACTTTTAAAAAATTCATTTTTAAGAGAAAAGTTTGCGGATTTTTGGGAGGACACCTTGTAATTCATTGATGCTATTTAATGACAGGGAGAATTTTTAAGCATTTAAAGGATCTATGACAGGGATCAAAGGCTAGATTTTTTCGAAAGTGAAAACCAGACCTTAGGATCAAACGTCCTAAGGTCTGGTTTTCATTTTAAGAAGACAAATTTTATTAAGTAGATCATAAATTTAAGAAGTATCAATGGGTTTGTGAAGACACTAAATTTAAAGTTGGATTTTTGAAATTCCGATTTTTAATCTAAGCAAGAAATAATTCCAGCTTGATACATTCTCAAGAAAACATCCATTGAATTTTTATAGTTCGATTTTTTAGGGAATCAGTGAAAAAGGGTTGGGTTAAAGAATATTAAAAACTTTTAAAATAAGATAACATTTGGAAAAAACGGTTAGATTTCTCTTGTTTAAAATATATTTAAAATAAAATAGTTGGTTGAATAAAAAGGCTTCGAGACCGATAAAGACAATAAAAACACTTTTTCAAAAAAGGTTAACTAGTTTACAGAAAATACATAAAAGTGGATTATTCAAGGTATTGTTGTCTTAGCTTTGTTTCGGCCCAGTTCTCTATTTAATAATGTGGTATTCTGCAGATATAAGGGGTCTATCATTGGTGAAGTACTTAATAAGCTTGTATATATTTAAATTGATAAGGAGATAAAAAATTATGAATCATAACGAACTGACAAACCCAAGAGAAAAATATTATACTGATAAGTTCCCTGAGCAAGAGCAAGAAACACCAGCTTTGCAAGAGAAGATGAAACCACAGCCTGACTGTGGAGAGGAAAGTTATAAAGGCTATCATCGTCTTAAAGGAAGAAATGCTTTAATCACTGGAGGTGATTCGGGCATTGGGCGTGCAGTGGCAATCGCTTTTGCCAGAGAAGGCGCAAACGTTGCAATCCAATTTCTCCCAGGGGAAGAAAAAGATGCAAATCAGGTGAAAGAGTTTATTGAAGAAGCAGGCGGACAAGCTTTGTTGCTTCCCTNNGCATTGGACACACTGGTGTTAAACGCTGCTCAGCAAATTGCCCAACCTTCACTTAGTGACCTGTCGATGAAGCAGGTTGAGGATACTTTTAAAATTAATATTATCAGCATGTTTGAATCGGTAAAAGCTGCTGAGAAACACTTAAAACCTGGTAGTACTATTATTACTACGACTTCAGTGCAATCCTTTGATCCCAGTGCACCACTAATTGATTATGCTTCCACTAAAGGCGCAATCAGTAACTTTACGGTGACTTTGTCAAGCTACTTTGCAGGCAAGGGGATTCGAGTCAACGGTGTTGCACCAGGACCTATTTGGACACCCATCCAATTAGACAATGGTCAATTGGATGGAAAAATTCCTGAATTTGGACAAGGCTCAGCACTTGGCCGTGCCGGTCAACCGGTAGAATTAGCCCCTATATATGTGTTGTTGGCCTCTGAAGACAGCAGTTACGTAACGGGGCAAATATATGGGGTAACAGGTGGGCAACCAATTAACTTGTAGTTTAAATAAGTTGTTTTGAGCTAAGATACAGCAAGAAAATCTATTTCATTGTAAACGAAATTTGAAAACTGGATTGTAAATGCTGGGCTAAAAAATAGAAGGAGGAGTATTATGCCTTGGAGTGAAAAAGATTATCCAGATTCGATGAAAAATTTGGATTCCCTTGTGAAAAGAAAAGCCATTGATATTGGCAATGCAATGGTCAAAGAAGGATATAAAGAAAGTGATGCAATTCCCATCGCTATCTCACAAGCTAAAGAATGGGCTGAGACAGCTAGCTCAAAAGAGAAGAAGGAACTTAAAAAGAAAGACATTACAGATCATGAAAATGATCCAAAGAACACATCTTCTAGACTGCAAGATCGTGATGTAGAGGTTAAATATGATGATGAGGATGAATCGTGGGAGGTAAAAACTAAGGGGGCTAAAAGAGCTGACTCAAAACATGCCACGAAAAAAGAAGCCGAAAAAAGGGCCGAGGAGATAGCTGAGAATAAAGATGTGGACGTTAAGTCCTATAAAAAATCTGAATAAAACTTTAAGCTAGGGCTTTAGGGAAGTAATATCTTATCCTGAACAAAAGTCTCAAGACCTTTGTGTACTTGAATCAACATTAATCTTAAAATGATTTGCAAGGAAAATGGACATTGAAATACCTTTAAGAACCACTTGAAATGAGCGCAAGACCCCACAGTTATTTTTGACTGTGGGGCCTTGACTTTCGTTAAAATCATGTTGCTTTTATTAGGATGGTAAATTTAAAATAAAATACGTGTGATTTAGAAGGGAGATTTTTCAAGTGTGCCAGTAACGACTCCTTATAATATTTTAATTTCTCCATAAGTTTTTTGAAAATGAACCTTATAATATGTGTTAAAATTAATAGAAAGTATAACCTAATTGGAGTTTAAGAGTTGTGTATTCCAATAAATTTGTAAAGTAAAAAACTTTGAAATGAGTATTTTAGGATATCAAACACGGCGCTAACAGTAAAAGGAGAAATCATCAATGGAATTAATAGTAAAAGGTAAAACAAAAGATGTTTATAAGCTGGAAAACGGTAATGTAATGTTTCAGTTTAAGGATAGTGCAACTGTGAATGAGAGCGGAGAGATTGACCCAGGCGGCAATAAAGTTGGAGCGACTATTGATGGTCTCGGCAAAGCAGCTTTAAAAGTGAGTACATACTATTTCGAAAAAATTAATGAAGCGGGCTTTTTAACTCAATACGTTGAAAGTGACTTGGATGCTGGTACAATGACGGTTAAGCAAGCTGACTTCTTTGGCAAAGGAGTCGAAATTATTTGTAGGCTTAAGGCTACAGGTAGCTTTATTCGGAGATATGGTGATTATTGTAAGGAAGGTCAAGACTTAGATTTCTTAGTTGAAGTGAGTCTTAAAGATGACGAAGGTGGAGATCCAATGGCATGCTGTGAGACCCTTGAAATGCTAGGAATCATGACTCCTGAAGAGTACAAAAAAATTAAAGAACTAACAAGGGATATGACCACATTAATCCGCGATGACCTAGCTGATAAAGGTCTAACTTTATATGATTTAAAGCTTGAGTTTGGTAAGATTAATGGAGAAATCGCCTTAATTGATGAAGTCTCATCCGGTTGCATGCGGGTTTACAAAGACAACGAATGGTTACACACAGTTGAGCTAGAAAAATACTTTTCGTAATTGTTTGATTGGGTGAAGTGGGTGACCAACTTCAAACTATAAACTAACAGACTTTATTTCATTAAATGCTACTGGAATAGCTATTTAATATTTGAATTTTAAACGGACTAAAGCAGAGATTTTCTTCTCTGCTTTTCTATCGTGGAACCTTACAATTTAAAATGAGTCTTACGAGGTTATTCTTAAGAGGCTGTAAACTGGTTAAACACATTAACCTAAGATCAGTTTCCCATGGATCAAGTGGATGTTTTGCACTAGAGTTGTAAATTCAACGGTTGGGAATGGAAATTGGTAAAAGGTTTGAGTTAAATGCAATCAAAAACAAGTTTATCAATGTAAGATAGCATAAGTTTAAAAGTGGCAGGCAATATAATATTAGAGACTAAGAGGAGTTGATTGAATTGGAGAAGAAATTTAACATTGGAATAATAGGTGCTGGACTGGTTGGTGAAAGGCTAATTAATGCTATTGATAGACATCCACTGGGAAACGTCAAAGGTGTATACGATGTAGATAACAAGCGGTTAAAAGAAATCACAGATCAATACCATTTAAAAGGGGTTACATCCTATCATGAATTATTAGAGGATCCGGAAATTGATATAATCTATTTGGCTGTACCACCTAAGTATCACTATCCCATTGCACTAGATATTATTGAATCAAAGAAGCATTTTTTATGCGAGAAACCCCTAGCTAATTCAACAGAAGAAGCAAAAAAGATGTATGAAGGGGTAACGAAGCATCGCTTGGTAAACGGTATGAATTTTCCCACCGCTTACACACCGGCCTTCAAGAAACTGGAACAGCTTTTAGAGGAAGGATATATTGGTGAGCTATTAAGGATTGAGTTAAAGGGATCTTTTACTCACTGGCCAAGACTATGGCAACAAAATGAGTGGATTGCGACTAGAGAACAAGGTGGCTTTGTTAAGGAAGTGTTTACCCATTTTATTCAATTGATACAACGGTGTTTTGGAGAAATACAAGATATCCAATCATTTATTGAGTACCCAGAAAACAGCAGCCGATCGGAAAAAGGTATCATAGGCATCGGAAAGGTAAAAAAACAAGTTGCAGTTTTATTTAATGGCTTAACGGATGTTGGAATGAAGGAAGAATTAGCTTTTACAATACATGGAGATCGAGGAAGTATAAGTTTAAGAGATTGGCATGAATTGTGGATCTCAACAAAGGACACGGAATTTGAAAGAGTCAACTTAGATACCAATGATCACTTAGTGGAGTTGTTGAATCAGTTTTTTAAAGCAATCCAAGAAAGACAAGCTAATTTAGTAACTTTTAAAGAAGGCTATGCGGCTCAGATAGTGATCGATAAGCTACTGAATAATTAGCATTTGATTTTTAAACAATGTGCGAGATTGTAGCAAAGAAAATTCGATGCAAATAATTAAAATTAAATAATGGTCAAGATCAAGATTTCTAGGGATCAGACTGAATTTTAAATTGTCAGGAAAACATTTTAAGGTTTCAATTATTTGAAGTTTTCTTGAACTGAGATCATTAAGTTTTTTAAAACAGGTGTTTGCTGCACCTGTTTTAATTTCTTCCTTAAACAACTAAACTTATTTAAGGAAGAAAAATAAGAGAAATACTCTTTAAAAAATAAATCTAAAAAGAATAGGATATCTTTTTAGAAGGAGGGAATAGGAGTGATCTTTAAAAGAACAGCGGCGCATATTTTGAATAGAATTATAATTTTAGTGCCTGCTATGTTGCTACTTAGAGGAGAGAGTTTTTTAATCAATCCAAGTTATTTTATATTTGGAAAAGGTGGACAATCTGGTTGGTTAATATTTTGGCTTTTTAAATACCTAGCCTGTTTACCTCTGGTATTTCTCGATCTAATAAGACAGCCACTAGAAATTGTGAAAATTGTTGAGATCATTCTGCCTGCTCTACTTTGCTTAATTACAATAGATGTTTTTAGCATCAGATTAATAAGAGGGGATTTAAGGATGAGAATTATGGGGCTAAAACTGGAATCATTAAAAGATAGTCTATTGAGCTTGGTTCAAATACTAACGCGGACTATCATCAAATATCTCCTTTTAGCTTTCTTTCCTTTGGTCTTAGTATATATATTTTTGAATAAGGAAAATACAGTTTTGTATGATAGAGTTTCGTCTACAAAAATAATAAAAACTTAAAAATTAAGAATTCCTAGTATTTTACTCTGGGGATTCTTAGTTTTTTTGAGTAGCTTGGTGGCGAAGATGGAACACATCAGCTGAGATATAAAAATAGCAAGAAAAATACTTTAAAGAGGAAAATAACATCAAGCAAGACATCACGCAAAGCATTGAGTAAAACATCAAGCGGGAAATATTATAATCAAAAAAG
>LFRM01158077.1_pt1 | contig 14426 bp, 12 predicted proteins | sample 618341 | NCBI WGS metagenome assembly LFRM01 (sample SAMN03654438, study PRJNA283298) | anaerobic digester metagenome | isolation source: pool of bioreactors CSTR01a, CSTR02a, and CSTR03a thermophilic anaerobic... | place: Denmark: Kgs. Lyngby | collected 2014-05-21 | reverse complement strand
TCCTCATCCTGCAGACCCTCCTGCCCTCCACGAGCTGCTGCAACCTTTCGTTCTAGCTCATCAAAAAACTCAGCTTTAGTGCTCTTTGGAAAATAATTCTTATAAGTGAATGTCTCGAGCAAAATTTCCGCTTCCATTCTTTCTAAAATCTTTTCCAACTTTTTACGGTTAGCTGGGGTGTCAGCGTATCGAGTTTGCTCACGACAGCGCTGCCCTTTGTAGCGAAAATCAACTTGCAAACTGCCACTTCTGGCATTAATTGAAGCCATATCCATGCTCTCCTATTTATTGAAGGCCCNNCACGAAACATGTCTTGCTCAATCTTTTCCCACAAATACAGAATTTTACGACCGCCAAATGGACGCACGTAGTGAACTCCTTCGAGCAGCACTGAGTCCTTCAACTGATTGCGGATAGTGCGTGCGTCATACTTGATGCGAGCTGCAAGCTCATCAGTGGTTAGGTATGTGTTATTCATTTTGAATCTCCTAAGGTCTATTTGTGTAGCGCAGGGTCTACATTAGTCCACCCTAAAATACATGTCAAGCATATCTGTAGACTTTACTCATCATTTGAGTGCTCAGAAAGATGAAGGTTGAGCAGCAGATGAATAAAATATGATTTGCCAGTAGAATAGCTAGATCAATCAGGAGGCTTTAGATGATCAGATTTAGACTTAAGGAACTGATAGCCGATAAGGAGTTTCGTGACGGAAGGCGCGTAACTTTGGAAGAGGTGTCACGCGAAACAGGTATTCATCGCACGACACTGTCTAAAATTGCAAATCAGAAAGGCTATGTGACAAACACCGATGTACTAGACAAGCTATGTATTTTTTTTGGGGTGAATACCAACGATGTAGCAGAGCACATATCAAGTGCTGATAATCTTCAAGACTAAAAATTAAAAGTGCTGCCTCTGCGTATGGATATTGATTATAAAAGCATCAGGACAGAAACAAGAAAACGGCCAAAAAGGCCGTTTTCTTGTTTTAAGGGGAATGGTCATATTTTAGCTATTCTAAAATAGTGAAAAAACAGCATGGACACACTTTGGTCACAAGTTGGTCACAAAGCAGAAAAACGGCTTTTGTGACCAAAACAGGGGAAGATCAAAAATGGTCCGCCCTGCAGGATTTGAACCTGCTACCTGCCCCTTAGGAGGGGGCTGCTCTATCCAGATGAGCTAAGGGCGGAAAGGGAAAATGAGGGTTTTATTCCTCCAAAACTGCAAACGCAATTTTAGTTATATTGACCACTCCCCTAAACCGGCACAATCCCTATGACCCGCCCCTTAGGAGGGGTGCGCTCTATCCAGCTGAGCTAAGGGCGGCTTTGTTGCAGCGACTTTAAAAGTCGATTTAAAACCCAGACATAATACATGTGTTTTGAACGGAGCAAATCATACCTAGCTCAATTAATATTGTCATGCACAAGCTATTATTTCTTCTCCCACCCTAAAGCTGGCATCATATACAGCTTTCCCATGCGCTTCATCCAACCGCTATTGTGCATTACTGCACTGCTCGACTTAAGGTCTGTCATGTCTTTATCACTGAGTTTAGTTTCTGATCCTTATATTTTAATGCTGCTGGTGGCTGCGGCTTTTATTGCTGGTTTTATTGATGCGATCGCTGGTGGTGGTGGTTTGCTGACCATCCCTGCCCTATTGATGGCAGGTTTACCGCCGCATCTGGTGCTGGGCACCAATAAACTCTGCGCGACCTTTGGCTCAGCGACAGCCAGCTGGGCGTTTTATCGCAAAGGATTATTTAAACCACAACAATGGCGCAAAGGGTTGTTGGCTACCGGTATTGGAGCGGTATTGGGCGCTATATTAGCGCAGCAGTTGCCTTCAGAATGGCTGAATCAAATGCTGCCGGTGGTGGTGTTTGCTTGTGCGGCGTATTTATTATTTGGCCCTACACCACAAGATAATCAAAGCAATGACACAGTGATCAAAACCACACGGCAAATCCCGCAAGGTTTAGCTTTGGGTTTTTATGATGGTGTTGCTGGGCCCGGCACGGGTGCGTTTTGGACGGTGAGTACTTTGATGCTCTATCCCTTGGATTTATTACGCGCCAGCGGTGTGGCGCGCTCAATGAACTTCGTCAGCAATGGCGCAGCGCTGAGTATGTTTATTATTAGCGGTAATGTCGCTTGGGCGATTGGTTTGGGCATGGGCGCCGCACTGATGCTGGGTGCAACAGTCGGCGCGCGCGTGGCGATTGGTGGCGGTAACCGCTTAATCCGCCCTATCTTTATTCTAGTGGTGATGACACTGGCAGCGCGTTTAGCTTGGCAGCACTGGTTCGGGCTGGCCTAAGCGCTGCGCTACATATAAATCAATCAAATAGCGAGCAATTGAGTTGTGTGCCGGTAAGCGCGGTAAATCATAGATGCTAAACCACTGTGCATCTTCGATTTCTTCTGGCTGCGGAATAATCTCGCCACTGGTGTATTCAGCGTGATAACCGAGCATCAATGAGTGCGGGAATGGCCAATTCTGACTGGCGATATAGCGAATGTTTTCAATTTCAACACTCACTTCTTCGCGCACTTCACGACGCACACAATGCTCAACGGTTTCATTGGGTTCCACATAGCCGGCTAAAGCACTGTACATCCCATCAACAAAACGCGGCGAACGCGCCAGCAAGATTTCATCACCACGACTGACCACAACAATCATACTGGGTGATAAGCGCGGATACTCCTGCACACGACAAGGCTCACACTGCATCATGCGATGGCCTTGCGCTTGCTGCATGGGCTGACCACAGCTGCCGCAAAAACGATGCTGGCGCACCCATGTGCCAATCTGACTGGCAAAGGCCAATAGGCGAAACAAAGTTAACTGCCCTTCCAACATAAAATCACGCATGCTCTGCCACTGCAGATCATCGAGTTCCAGCGGCTCAGCCAGTTCAAAGACAAACACGGCTTCGCCATTCAGGTGGCCAATACCTTGCTCGGCAATAATCTGCTCAGTGCAGAGCGCACGCAGCCATTCTCGAGGAAATAACAAGCCTTGTGTGCCGCCCAAAAATTGCATTCGACAGTGAGCCACAGCTAAGCCGCCGACTGTGCTTAATTCTGGCATACCTTGCTGCCAGTCCATCGCTGTGTACTGTTCATTCATAACTGTTACCTGCATTGCTAAAACACCCAGAGCTTAATCTGTACTCAGTATGTCGTATTTGCCGCAATAGCTGTATCAGCTAATGGCTTAATCTTTAAACTTAGGTGCTTGTTGAGTCATCTGTGCCGCCATCGCTACACGTAAATCTTCCGACTGCAACATGGCTGCATTCCATGTGGCGATATAATTCAGGCCGTCGGCCACAGTGTGATCGCGCATATAACGAATCATTTCCTTGCTGCCTTGTACGGCAATCGGTGACTTCTGCGCGATGCTGTGGGCAATCTCAAATACGCCTGCCATCAAAGCCTCTTGATCTGCGTAAGTGCGATTCACTAAACCAATACGTTGCGCTTCATCGCCATCCACAGTGCGACCGGTATAGGCCAACTCACGCATAATGCCATCACCAATAATATGCGGTAGACGCTGCAAGGTGCCAACATCAGCCGCCATACCAATATCAATCTCTTTAATAGAAAACTTGGCATCACTGCTGCAATAACGCATATCACAGGCACTGATCAAATCAATCGCCCCACCTAAGCAATAGCCTTGAATCGCCGCTAACACCGGCTTGGAACATTGATCTACCACGGTAAAGGTGGATTGCAACTCTTCAATTTTACGTTTCAGAATTCGCGCATTGCGCCCTACGTCTTTACCAAGCTCGCCACCGATTTGCGCCAGCAGCATTAAATCGATTCCAGAGGAAAAATGTTTACCTGCACCTGATAACACCACCACTCGCACTTCAGAAGTGTCTTCAATCCAAGCAAAAATATCCCGCATCTCTGACCAAAAATCAGCGTTCATCGCATTGATTTTTTCTGGACGATTGATTTGTACATGAGCAATCGAATCTTTGAGCTCAACATTAAAGGCGCGGTAAAGAGTCATAGAGCATGTTCCTAATTAAGTTTATTTTTATTATTGATGTTTTTTTCGTGCAAACGACACTATAGCAAGTCGTTTAACAATGTCGACACACAGACAAATACTTCATTGAATGGAGCAAACTCCCTTTTAGACTGAAGCACTTGATCTTTTGCGCTGTGAGTCCGAGAGTAGCCGCATATTTTTAAGGGTTACTGTCAATGTCTACATCCTTTGCTATTGCTTTAGGGCGCAACTTTTTAGGGCAATCGCCCAACTGGTATAAACAAGCCATTCTATTTTTCTTAATTCTCAACCCCTTCGTCTTGCTGAGCTTAGGTCCTGCGGTGATGGCTTGGCTGCTGGTGGCAGAATTTATCTTCACCTTGGCTATGGCGCTGAAGTGTTACCCGTTACAACCGGGTGGCTTATTAGTGATAGAAGCAATTGTGATGGGATTAGCGACTCCTGACGCACTGTATGAGGAGCTGCTGCAAAACTTCCCAGTGATTCTGCTACTGATGTTTATGGTGGCGGGTATCTACTTTATGCAGGATTTATTGCTAACAGCATTCTCGCAGATTCTGCTAAAAGTGAAGTCAAAAATGCTACTCAGCCTGATTTTTTGTAGCATGTCTGCATTTTTATCTGCGTTTTTAGATGCGCTAACTGTGACTGCTGTCTTGATCAGTGTGGCGGTTGGTTTCTATTCGGTTTACCACAAAGTGGCATCGGGTAAGAGTCCGCGAGAAGAAAGTAACTACAGCTCAGATACTGACGTGTTTGAGCTACACCGCGAGCATTTGGAAGAGTTTCGGGCTTTTTTACGTAGCTTATTGATGCATGCTGCGATCGGTACTGCTTTAGGGGGTGTCAGCACCTTGGTGGGTGAACCACAAAACCTGCTGATTGGTAAAATCATGAGTTGGGATTTCGTTACTTTCTTCCAACATATGCAACCCGTTGCCCTGCCCGTTTTTATTAGCGGCCTGATGACCTGTGCAGTGCTTGAATACTTCAGTTGGTTTGGTTATGGCGCAAAACTGCCAACGCCAGTCTTTAAAATACTGGCTGAGTTTGACCGTGAAGAACATCAAAGCCGTACCAGCACACAAACTGCAGCATTAATTGTGCAAGCTGTGGCCGCAGTGATCTTGATGCTGGGCTTAGCTTTTCACGTGGCTGAGGTAGGCTTAATTGGTCTACTGGTGATTGTTTTGATCACTTCATTCAATGGTATTACCGATGAACACCAAATTGGTCGCGCCTTCCAAGAAGCCCTGCCATTTACCGCATTACTGGTGGTGTTTTTTGCTGTGGTGGCGGTGATCCAAGAGCAAAACTTATTTGCACCGGTGATTAGCTGGGTATTAAATATGCCGATTGATCAACAGCCATCACTGCTATTTATCGCCAACGGCTTATTTTCAGCCATCAGTGATAACGTTTTTGTCGCCACCATTTATATCACGGAAGTCGAGAAAGCCTTTAAAGCCGGTCAGATGACCCGTGAGCACTTTGACTTGCTAGCGATTGCGATTAACACCGGTACCAACTTACCCAGCGTGGCCACACCCAACGGTCAGGCCGCCTTCTTATTCTTACTGACCTCAGCGATTGCGCCATTAATTCGTTTATCCTACAGCCGCATGGCCTATATGGCGATTCCTTATGCTGTTGTGATGAGTTTAGTGGGCTGGTGGTGCGTCACTCACTGGGCATAAAAAAACCGCAGACATCTGAACAATGCCCACGGTTCCAAGCTATAAAGTTATTTAACTCTTCCAGGCCAGCTCACCACCGCTGGCCTTTTTTATTCTCTGTAAAAACAACTCATGCGCTTCCAACTCCTGTGCTGTCGCGGCCAGTACCGTCAAAGGTGCGCGATCAGCATCAATGCGGCGGATTTTCGAGACGCTGATATAACCACCACCTTCATCTCCACCATCGCCGGCTAACGATAGATTAGTCTGACCACCTGTCATGGCTAAATAGACTTCAGCCAGAATCTCAGCATCAAGCAAAGCGCCGTGCAACTCACGTCCTGAGTTATCCACCCCATAACGCTTACATAAAGCATCCAAACTGTTGCGCTGACCCGGGTGACGCTCACGCGCCATCACTAAGGTGTCTAAAACAGTGCAGTACTCACTGATATTAGAGCGATCTGACTGGCCTAATAAAGCAAATTCATGACTGATAAAGCCAATATCAAAGGGGGCGTTATGAATGACTAACTCTGCGCCTTTAATAAACTCAAAGAACTCATCCGCCACATCTTTAAAGCGCGGTTTGTCTTTTAGAAACTCATCGGTAATTCCGTGTATCGCCAAAGCACCTTCTTCACTGGCGCGGTCAGGCTGCAGATACACATGGTAAGTTCGACCAGTGGGCGTGCGGCCCTCAAGCTCTAGACAACCAATTTCAATAATCCGATGACCTTCGTTGATATTAATACCGGTGGTCTCGGTGTCCAACACGATGTATCTCATGCCAGTACCTCTTCTACACCACGGTTAGCCAACTCATCGGCACGCTCGTTACCAGGATGACCGGTATGACCGCGTACCCACTGCCATTCAATCTGATGCCGCAGTGTTTGCTCATCCAACTGCTGCCATAGATCAACATTTTTAACCGGCTGTTTAGCTGCAGTTTTCCAGCCACGCTTTTTCCAGTTCGGCATCCACTCTTGAATACCCTGCATAACATATTTGGAATCAGTCACCAACAATACCGTGCAGGATTTCTTAAGTTCAGCCAAACCTCGAATAGCTGCGGTCAGCTCCATACGATTATTAGTCGTATTGAGCTCACCACCATATAATTCCAACTCTTTACCTTTGTACACCAATAACGCTCCCCAGCCACCTGGGCCAGGATTGCCCTTGCAGGCACCGTCAGTGTAAATATCAACTCTATCTGTCATGTTCTTCGCTATGTTTAAAGTGTTTCTGATGAGGTGTTTGTGCTGCGACCACAGTGGGCCGTAACTTTTCCATAGGTGATTTTAATGAGGGTGATTGCGGATGCATACCATGCACCATTTTACGCGCAACCAGCATATAACAGCTACCCAAGGGCAGTTTCTTATTCCCGGCATAACGCTCCAACCATGCAAAGTAGTTATGTAATGCATTGGATTTAAACAAGGGTCGGTAGGCAGTAAAGCTGCGTTTTTCTAGACTAAAACCCAAGACGCCCAGCCAATCAATAATACGTGTTGGTGCAAGACAATGCGCCTGCCGCCATACGCTACGCGTGCAGTGACGGTACATACCAAACACACTCCAAGCATGCGCACCCAAAATAATCACATGCCCACCCGGGCGTAGGCAATGCGCTGCCTCTCGTAGCACATCATGCGGCGAATGCGCAAAATCTAGACTGTGTTGCAATACCACCACATCAGCAACACCCGCAGCAATCGGCCATTTATTCTCAGCGCAGTGCATCTCGACATTTAACTGTGGATCACCTAGGCGTACTCGATAACGGATACTGGGCGCAGGCGTGATCTCAACGGGTGGATTGTAATAGACAATATAACTGCCGAAATGCCGCGCTAACTGTTGTTCAAGCATGTCCTGCTCAAGCTGCTTGAGTTGCTGCCCTTTGTTGGTTAAAAACCATTGCGCTAACGGCCACGCTAAATTTTTACGCGGCCGTGATAAGAAACCCGAGAAGCGCTGTAACCTCATAAATCGATACCCGATTAATACACTGTCTAGGGAAAAATCCACTGGCTAAGCATGCTAAGCTTATTTTCATCTATTATTGAGGATCATGCCATGTTGACCTTTACCGCCCTACCCGCATTTAATGATAACTACATTTGGTTAATTCAAGATGCACAACACCATTTCTGCGCGGTCGTTGACCCCGGTGATGCGCAGCCAGTATTGGATTGGCTTGCCGCACATCCACAATCGCAACTCACAGATATTTTGATTACCCATTATCACCATGATCATATTGGCGGTATCAGCGCCCTTAAAACAGCCACAAACGCACGGGTTATCGGCCCTGCTCGTGAAACAATTCCCTGCTTAGACCTGCCCGTTGATGATAATGCAAACATCAATCTGTTTGGGCATACCGTACAAGTTATTGCAGTACCCGGACACACCTTAGGTCACGTTGCCTATTTTTGCAAAAGCGACCTGAGCCAGCCTTGGTTACTCAGCGGTGATACGCTCTTTGCTGCAGGCTGTGGTCGTATGTTTGAAGGCCACCCAGAACAAATGTATGCCTCACTCGCACGCCTCGCAGCCTTACCTGATAACACCCTTGTCTATTGCACCCACGAATACACTTTAAGCAATTTACGCTTTGCCCAAGCGGTTGAACCGGACAATCAGGATATTCAGCAGCGCCTCGAGCAGGTGCGTCAGTTACGTGATCAGCAGCAGATCACCCTACCCAGTCATATCGCTTTAGAAAAACGCACCAACCCGTTTTTACGCTGTGAAGAAGCCGCAGTGATTCAAGCAGCAGAGCATAAAGCTGGAGAAGAACTGCAACACAATCACCATGTATTCGCTGCATTGCGGTCATGGAAAGATACATTTTAATCGGCCCGATGATCGGAATCGGCTTGACCCTTATCCAGTGACTTCTTAAAATTGTGCAAATTTTTTGAAAAGCACCTCAATTGATGCAGGATTCCGACAGCCAAAACTCTTCTATTTATCATTCTATTCGCCGTATAACAGGCCTAGTGGCAATTTCTTGTATAGCGCTACTAGGCTCTGGTTGCTTATCTTTTGAAGAAGTACACAACCCTCCTGCACCTCAGATTATTTACACTTCTATTTATACTAATGATGCGTTTGCAATTAATAAGAAAACCGCACAGCGCTTAATGCAGCAAGCCGCTATAAGAGATCAAGCAGCAAAAGAACAAGTTGAGCTGGATATTTGGCAACGTATCAGCCATGGCTACCAATTACAGCACTTGATCGATAACAATCCGCGTGTTGATCAGCAGCGCCTGTGGTTTGCCAGCCGCAGCAAGGTGATTGAGAATATCTCCGAGCGTAGCAGCCCATATATGTACTATGTTGTTGAGAGCCTTACTCAGCGCAATATGCCACTGGAACTGGCTTTACTGCCGATGATTGAAAGCGGTTATAACCCCCATGCTTACTCAACAGCGCATGCCTCAGGTTTATGGCAGTTTATCCCCTCCACTGGCCGTCACTTTAAGCTTAAACAGTCACACTGGTATGATGCACGTCGCGATATTATGGCTTCAACACAGGCGGCCTTAAACTATCTTGAATATCTGCACACTCTATTTAATGGCGACTGGTTGCTGGCTTTAGCGGCTTATAACTCAGGTGAAGGTACTGTATCGCGTGCGATCAAACGTAATGAGTCACGCAATTTACCCACTGATTACTGGAACCTGAACCTGCCGGAAGAAACACAAGCTTATGTGCCCAAGTTACTGGCTATTTCACAACTGATAAGCTCTCCGCTAGCCTATGATATTGCACTGGCGCCTATAGCGAACGAGCCCTATTTTACCGCTATACCACTTAAGCAACAGATAGAAATAGGGCGCTTAGCTCAGCTGGCCAAGTTGGATAAAAAAGCATTAGTACAACTTAATCCGGCGTATAAACAAGGCATTACCTACGATGGTCCCCAGCACTTATTAGTACCGCTAGAACACGCACAACTGTTAACCACACAACTGTCCAGCATTAAGCCCAGCGATCGAGTGCAATGGCAGCAATATACCGTACGCAACGGAGATAATTTATCCACTATTGCCAACCGTCACGGTGTTTCAGTGGCTTTGCTTAAAGATATTAATAAACTATCCAGCAATGCTTTGCGTGTGGGTCAAGTCCTAAATATACAACAAGGCGGCGCGACTATAGCGCGTATGCAGCCACCAGCAAGCAGTGTTCAGCCCAGTCGCACCACCTACACTGTGCGCTCGGGTGATAACTTATCCATGATTGCTGCACGCCAAAAAGTGTCAGTCGCCAATATTAAACGTTGGAATAAACTGTCATCGAACGCATTAAAAACCGGACAAAAACTGACACTTATGACTGGCAGCAGCGCAGGTCAGCGCTCACGCGCCACTCAATATAAGGTGCGCTCAGGGGATTCCTTGTACGTGATCGCCAAACGCCATAAAGTCACTCTTAAACAACTGAAAAACTGGAACCCTAACGCCAGCAGCGCTTTAAAACCTGGTCAGACCTTATCGCTGTACCTCTAGTCCAGCGCTGCATGCCAGCCTAAGTTACTTGGGCTGACTCAAGCCAAGTGTAAGCTGACGCCCAGTTGATAAATCGAGTAAACTGCGCAATTGTTGTCTCGTTGCTGTTTATTGAAGGGTTGATGCTTTTATGCGCGTATTTTTTTTGCTGATCGGCGTGCTTGTACTCAGCCATAGCGCTTTTGCCAGTCTGGTCACCAGTCATGGCTATGCGCAGTTTGAAGAGCTCAAATATGACGCCGACTTCACGCATTTTGACTGGGTCAATCCAGACGCGCCCAAAGGTGGCACCATCCGTCTGATGGGGTTTGGCTCATTCGATACGCTCAACCCCTACACCCTAAAAGGCACCAGCCCGATTGGCACAGCTGACTTCAGCAGTTATGGCATCAGCGAACTCAATGAACCCTTAATGGTGGGCAGCGGCAATTATGATCCTTCAGGCGATGAGCCGGCCAGTGCTTATGGCTTAATCGCCGAGAGCGTGCAATACAACGACAGCCGCAGTTGGGTGGTGTTTAATCTGCGCAAAGAAGCCCGCTTTCACGATGGCACGCCAATTACCGCGAAAGATGTGGCGTTTTCCTATAGCACCCTGTTAAAACAAGGCCATCCGCAATACCGCGCTTACCTGCAAGAAGTAAAGCGCGTTGATATCCTCAGCCCACATCGCATTCGTTTTGTCTTTAAGCGTGCGGGTAATCCTTTATTGATTTTGCGTATGGGTGATTTGCCCGTGCTGCCCGAGCACTACTGGCGCGATCAAGATTTCAGCCAAACCACCTTTAAACCACCATTGGGTAGCGGCCCTTATCAGATCACCTCAGTCAAACCCGGCCGCGCGCTGGTATTTGAGCGGGTGAAAGATTGGTGGGGAAAAGACCTTGCGGTCAATCGTGGTAAATACAACTTCGACAAAGTTTTTGTCGATTTTTACCGTGATAAACACGTGGCCTTTGAAGCTTTTAAAGTCGGCAGCTTTGATTTTTATATCGAGCACCAGGCTAAAAATTGGGCCAATAATTACCGTTTCCCAGATATTGCTAAGGGACGGGTGATTCGTGCGGAAATTCCGCATCAAATCCCGACACAAACCCAAGCCTTGTTTATCAATACTCGGCGTGCGCAATTTCACGATGCAGCCACCCGCGAAGCGCTAACACTATTGTTTGATTTTGAGTGGGCCAATAAAACTCTATTTAATAATGCCTATCAACGTGCCAATAGCTACTACCCCAACAGTGATTTTTCTGCGCGGGGTACGCCACAAGGTGCGGAAGGTTTATTACTGGCCAAATGGCGTGAACAGCTGCCCTTAGCTTTATTTCTAGAGCCCTTTACTTTAGAACCCACAGCCGGCCGTGGTATCCCCCGTGACACCTTACGTAAAGTCATGGGTTTGTTGGCTGATGCGGGCTGGCGCAGCACCTCTAAGGGTTTAAAGAATACACTCGGTCAACAATTAGAGCTGGAAATACTCTTAGTCAATCCAAGCTTAGAACGAATCTTGCAAGCCTATGTCAATACACTCAATGAAGTGGGGATTGCTGCACGGATGCGCACTGTTGATCGCGCGCAATACAAACAACGCTTAGATCACTTTGATTTTGATTTAACCTTACTGACCTTGCCGCAAACCCTCAGTCCAGGCCTTGAGCAGTGGCAATATTTCCACTCTTCGCAAGCCATGATTAAAGGCAGCAAGAACTATGCAGGGATCAACAATCCGGTGATTGATGATTTATTAGAACATTTACTCAATGCCAAAAACTATCGCGAGCAACGTAATGCTGCCCGCGCCTTAGACCGTGCATTATTGTGGCACTACTACAGCATTCCAAACTGGTATATTAGCCATCATCGTATTGCTTACCAGAACCGTTTTGAATTTGTACGCATTCCACCTTACACCTTAGGTTTACGTGCTTGGTGGTTAAAACCCTCGGAGATTCGCTAATGTTAACTGTGCTGCGTCGCGGCTGTTTATCACTGATTGTCTTAGCCTGTAGCGCTGCTGTCTTTGCCCAGCCGCAGCATGCGATGACGCTATATGACGAGGCGCCTAAATACCCCAGCGACTTCAGCCATTTTGCTTACACCAATCCCCAGGCCCCTAAAGGCGGTACGTTACGTTTGGCGGGGCTCAATGGTTTTGACAGCCTCAATCCCTTTATTCCCAAAGGCAATGCCGCTGATCAGATAGGTTTAATATATGACACCCTCACCTATCATTCTGCTGATGAGCCTTTCACTGAATATGGTCTTTTAGCTGAGCGCATCGAAAAAGCCGCTGACAACAGTTTTGTGCGTTTTTATCTTAATCCCCAAGCGCGTTTTAATGATGGCCAACCAGTGACCGCAGAGGATGTGCTCTTTACCTTTAATACACTGGTAGAAAAAGGCCACCCGCTGTATCGCCATTACTATGCGGATGTGGCCAAAGTGGTGGTGGAAAATCCACTGCAAGTGCGCTTTGACTTTAAACACACTGAAAACCGTGAATTGCCACTGATTCTGGGTCAGCTGCAAATTCTGCCGAAACATTGGTGGGCCGAGCGTGACTTTACCAAAACCAGTTTAGAAGCCCCTTTAGGCAGCGGCCCTTACCGTTTAGTACGCGTGGATGCAGGCCGTAGTCTGCGTTATGAACGAGTCGTCGATTGGTGGGGTCAAGATTTACCGGTATCACGCGGACTGTATAATTTCGACACTATCCATATTGATTACTACCGCGATATGTCGGTGGCCTTAGAAGCTTTTAAAGCGGGGCAGTTTGATTTCAATCTGGAGTATTCAGCCAAAGACTGGGCCACAGGTTACAACTCGCCAGCATTACGCAGCGGTCAGATTATTAAAAAAGAAATTAAAAACCACAACCCCGTGGGCATGCAGGGTTTTACCTTTAATCTGCGCCGCGAGATCTTTCAAGATCCTCGCGTGCGTGAAGCCATTGGCTTGCTGTTTGATTTTGAATGGACCAATAAGCAGTTGTTTTACAGTGCTTATATTCGTACGCAAAGCTTCTTTGAAAATTCTGAATTAGCCGCGCGCGGCTTACCCTCTGCAGAAGAGTTGGCTCTGTTAGAGCCCTTGCGTGATTCGATTCCTGAACGCGTCTTTACTCAGGCTTACCAATCCCCCGTCAGTGATGCCAGTGGCATTATTCGTGAACGCCGCTTAGAGGCGTGGCGCTTACTGCAAGAAGCCGGTTACCGTATTGAAAACGATCGTATGGTGAATGCAGCAGGTGAAGCGCTGGAGTTTGAATTTATTATTGCCCAAGCCAACCTTGAGCGAGTCTTATTGCCCTTTAAGCGCAATCTGGCGGAACTGGGCATTGAAATGACCATTCGCCGCACCGATGTCTCGCAGTATATTAACCGTATGCGTTCACGGGATTTTGATATGACTTCTAGTATTTGGTCACAATCCAATTCTCCCGGTAATGAGCAGCGTGATTTCTGGCACTCCAGTAGCGTGGACAATCCAGGCAGCCGCAACTTTATTGGTCTTCAAGACCCTGCCATTGATACGCTGGTCGAAGGTTTAATCAATGCGCCCAGTCGTGCCAGCTTAATTCATCATGCACGCGCCTTGGATCGCGTGTTATTGGCTGGCCATTATGTCATTCCCAACTATTATATTGATACATGGCGTACGGCCTACTGGCAGCATTTAGCTCAGCCGGAAATCGCACCGCTGTATGATTATGGCTTAATGACCTGGTGGCATAATGCTGATGCAGCAAGCCCTCCTTCTGTAACGGACCAATAAGTATGCTGGCATATATTTTTCGGCGTTTATTGCTGATTATTCCTACGCTGTTGGGAATTTTAGTGGTGAACTTTATTATTATTCAGGCCGCTCCTGGTGGACCTGTTGAGCAAATGATTGCCAAGCTGGAAGGCTTTGATGCGGCAGCAGGTGGTGCAACAGGCCGTATCTCAGGTGGTGGCTCGGAAGTTTCCAGCAGTTCATCGGCCAACTACCGTGGTGCACAAGGCTTGGACCCTGAGCTGGTACTGGAAATCGAGAAGATGTACGGCTTTGATAAGCCGGCCATTGAACGCTTTTGGATTATGCTGAAAAACTATGCGCACTTTGATTTTGGTAGCAGCTTTTTCCGCGATGCCAAGGTCACTGATTTAATTATTGAAAAGATGCC
>LFRM01042825.1_pt1 | contig 14433 bp, 28 predicted proteins | sample 618341 | NCBI WGS metagenome assembly LFRM01 (sample SAMN03654438, study PRJNA283298) | anaerobic digester metagenome | isolation source: pool of bioreactors CSTR01a, CSTR02a, and CSTR03a thermophilic anaerobic... | place: Denmark: Kgs. Lyngby | collected 2014-05-21 | reverse complement strand
GAATCGACTGGAATTACACCAATTGGCATATTTTCCGTTTTATTATGTTCAGAGCGAACGTAACCGCGGCCGTTCTTTGCGTCCATGCGCACGTGGAAATGTGCACCTTCTGCCACTGTACAAATATATAAATCAGGGTTTAAAACTTCTACATCACTATCATGATTGATGTCTGCAGCAGTTACGACTGCAGGACCTTTCACATCGATTTCGATTGTTTTATCTTCTTCAGAATAGAATTTCAATGCTAGTTGTTTAATGTTTAGGACGATTTGTGTTACGTCTTCTAAAACACCATCAATAGCTGAGAACTCATGCAATACTCCATCAATTTGAAGAGTTGTTACTGCAGTACCTGGAAGTGAAGACAATAGAATACGACGTAATGAGTTACCAAGCGTTGTCCCATATCCCCGTTCAAGTGGTTCCACAACGAATTTGCCAAACGTGGCATCCTCGCTGATCTCAATCGTTTCAATTCTTGGTTTTTCAATTTCGATCATATGTCAATTTACCCCTTTCAAAACGGTTCGTTCATCCTAGTGAGGCCATTGCGATACAAAACGATACGGAATATAATATTATACCCGACGACGTTTTGGTGGACGGCATCCATTGTGAGGAATAGGAGTAACGTCACGAATTGCTGTAACTTCCAAACCTGCAGCTTGTAGAGAACGTACTGCTGCTTCACGTCCTGAACCAGGACCTTTAACTGCAACTTCTACAGATTTCATTCCATGTTCCATACACACTTTAGCAGCAGCTTCTGCAGCCATTTGAGCAGCAAAAGGTGTTGATTTACGAGAACCTCGGAAACCTAACGCACCTGCTGAAGACCATGAAATAGCATTTCCATGAGTGTCAGTAATCATAACGATTGTATTGTTGAATGTTGAGCGAATATGTGCTACTCCGGAGTCAATATTCTTTTTCACACGACGTTTACGCGATACTTTTTTAGCCATGAAGTTTTAACCTCCTTCACTTTTTATTATTTTTTCTTACCAGCGATTGCTTTTGCAGGACCTTTACGAGTACGTGCGTTGTTCTTAGTATTTTGACCACGAACAGGCAATCCACGACGGTGGCGAATACCTCTATATGAACCGATTTCCATCAAACGTTTGATGTTTAAGTTCGTTTCACGACGTAAGTCACCTTCGATTTTTAATTTGTCTACTTCTGCACGGATACGATCTAATTCATCGTTTGTTAAATCACGTACACGAGTTTCTTCGGATACTTCTGCACTCTTAAGCACTTGCTTAGCAGTTGTATTACCGATACCGTAAATATATGTTAATGAGATAACGATGCGTTTATCACGCGGAATATCTACCCCAGCGATACGAGCCATAAATTGGCACCTCCTTGTTATTATCCTTGGCGTTGTTTGTGTTTAGGATTTTCGCAAATCACCATAACACGGCCTTTTCTACGAATGACTTTACACTTTTCGCAAATCGGCTTTACTGATGCTCTAACTTTCATTCTTAAATTCCTCCTTTAAAATGATGGAGTGGCATTATTTGAAACGATATGTAATACGGCCGCGTGTAAGATCGTACGGTGACAATTCAACCGTTACTTTATCACCAGGTAGAATACGAATGTAGTTCATCCGGATTTTCCCTGACACATGCGCGAGCACAATATGGCCGTTTTCAAGTTCTACCTTAAACATTGCGTTTGGCAAAGTTTCAGCGACTATTCCTTCAATTTCAATGACATCATCTTTCGCCATCTTTATACCTCCTCACATTCTGCTGACCTGATTGAGTATGACTTGTCTATGCATTTATTTTACACTAACTGCTACATTATACCATAATGACAAGCTCTTGCAAAGAAAATACTAATTAAAAACAAGCCTTTTTTCAACTTCAGCCGATGATGTTTTGGACTTCAGAGAACACGTTCTCGATTCCAATTTCACCATCTACAGTGTGAAGCAATCCTTTGTTAGAGTAGTACTCTAAAATTGGAGCGGATTGTTCTTGGTTGATGCGAATCCGATTTTCCACTGTTTCAGGTTTGTCATCTTCTCTTTGATACAAATCAGTACTGCCGCATTTATCGCAAACACCTTCCACTTTTGGTGGGTGGTTTACTTTGTGATAAGTAGCGCCACAATTACGGCAAATAATTCGACCTGTCAAACGAGACATTAGTACTTCGGGATTCACATCAATGTTAATAACTGCGTCAATCGTACGATCTAGGTCAGTCATGATCTTATCCAAAGCATCTGCTTGGTCCATTGTTCTAGGGAATCCATCAAGTAAAAAGCCATTTTTTGTATCTTCTTCTTGTAAACGTTCTTTAACAATCCCATTTGTAACTTCGTCAGGAACAAGTTCGCCTTTATCCATAAAGGATTTAGCTTCAAGTCCTAATTGTGTTTCATTTTTGATTGCTGAACGGAACATATCACCAGTTGAAATATGAGGAATCTCATATTTTTCAATAATACGCTCAGCTTGTGTACCTTTCCCAGCGCCGGGAAGTCCAGTAATAATTAGGTTCTTCATTTTGTCTCGTCTCCTTTATGCAAGCGCAAGTTGCTTGTGGGGAAAGACCCCACATACACCTTACTTTTGAATAAATCCTTGATAATTGCGTTTCACCATTCGTCCTTCAATTTGTTTAGCAGTATCCAAAGCGGTACCGACAACGATTAGAAGGCTTGTTCCACCTAGAGCTAGTGAGTCTGGGAGGTTCCACAATGACGAAGCAATGATTGGCAACAGGGCAATCAAGCCGAGGAACAAAGCACCAACTGTACTTAAACGCATCAACATACTCGTAATGTAATCTTCTGTTCCTTTACCTGGACGAACACTTGGGATGTACGCACCAGATCTTTGTAAGTTCTCAGCCATTTTTTCAGGATTAATCTGAATCAATGCGTAGAAATACGTGAACGCGACAATTAAAATTGTATAGATTACAGCACCAATTGGCTCACGGAAGTTAAATAAAGTATTTAACACAGTGTACCAAGTTGCTTCACTATGGTTCGCTGCGAAGAATCCTAAGATTGTTTGCGGCGTCATCATGAAGGAGCTGGCGAAGATTACCGGAATAACTCCAGCAGAGTTAATCTTTAGTGGTAAATGCGCTGCTTGATTGGAACCAGTAGCTCTTTTAGAATATTGAATCGGAATTCTACGTTCCGCTTGTTGAATAAACACAACAAAAATTATCAGCAGTACCATTGCTACTAGCAAGGCAACTGCGAAGATAATATTCGAGATTAGCTGATCACCAGCATCGACGAATCGATCTTGGTAGAATGTCATCAAATCAACTGGAATACGGGCAACGATACCGGAGAAGATGATGAGAGAAGTCCCATTACCAATCCCGTGCTGTGTGATGGAGTCACCAATGAAGATAACGAACATCGAACCAGCAGTCATTATCAATGCGATAATAAGGTAAGTTGTGATTCCAGGATTCTTAATCAAGCCCAAGTTGGACAGTTGATTAAATCCGATGGAAATACCGATTGATTGTACAAATGCAAGAAATACAGCTAAGTATTTAGTTACTTGATTTAACTTTCTTCTACCTACTTCACCTTGCTTAGACCATTCCGTAAACTTCGGAATAATATCCATTTGCAAGAGCTGAACGACGATAGAAGCAGTTATGTATGGCGAGACACCCAAAGCGAAAATCGAATACTGACTCAGCGCTCCACCCCCGAATGTGTTCAGCAAGCTGAACAATCCAGTAGATGCTAAATTTTGAATGGCTGCCGCGTCAACACCTGGTACTGTGATATGTGTTCCAATACGGAATACAATCAACAATGCAAGGGTGAAGAAAATTCGGCTTCTAATGTCTTTAGTCTGAAATGCTTCTTTCAGAAGTTTAAACATTAGATCACCTCAACAGTTCCACCTGCAGCTTCAATAGCTTCTTTCGCTGCATCAGAGAATTTATGAGCTTTAACAGTCAATTTCTTCTCTACTGCACCTTTAGCAAGAACTTTGATGCCGGATTTTTCGTTACGAACAACGCCGCTTTCAACAAGCAATGCTGGTGTTACTTCTGTACCTTCTTCGAAACGGTTTAACGTATCTAGGTTTACAACTGCGTAGTCTTTACGGTTGATGTTTGAGAAACCACGTTTTGGAATACGACGGAACAATGGTTGTTGTCCACCTTCAAAACCTAGTCTAACTCCACCACCAGAACGAGCTTTTTGACCTTTGTGTCCGCGTCCAGATGTTTTACCATTACCGGATGAAGAACCACGGCCTACACGGTTACGTACTTTACGTGAACCTTCTGTCTGTTGCAATTCATGAAGTTTCATATTAACTGGGCACCTCCTTCATTTTTGATTCTATTATTTAACGTCTTCTACTTCAACTAAGTGGCTGATTGTATTAACCATACCGTTAATAGCTTCGTTAACAGGTTTAACAACTGTTTTACCAATTTTAGTTAAACCTAAAGCTTTAGCAGTATCTTTTTGGTTTTGAGGACGTCCAATCAAGCTACGTTTTAAAGTGATCTTTAATTCTGCCATTTTGTATATCCTCCCTAGCCTAAGATTTCTTCTACGGACTTGCCACGTAATGCAGCAACATCCTCAGCTTTTTTCAATTGTGTCAAACCATCAACAGTAGCACGAACCATGTTGATTGGTGTGCTTGATCCTAGAGATTTAGATGTAATATCCGCAATACCTGCCAATTCGATGACGGCACGTACAGGACCACCAGCAGAAACTCCAGAACCAGCAAGTGCAGGTTTCAACATCACGTTACCGCCGTTGAAACGACCAATAACTTGATGAGGGATTGTTGTATCTACAGTAGGTACAGCAATCAAGTTTTTCTTAGCTGACTCGATAGCTTTACGAATAGCTTCAGGAACTTCGTTCGCTTTACCAGTACCAAAACCTACGTGTCCGTTTTTATCACCGACTACAACTAGAGCAGCAAAACGTAGACGACGTCCACCTTTAACAACTTTAGTTACACGGTTAATCGCAACAACGCGATCTTCTAATTCTAAATTAGTTGGGTCAATAAATACCATGTGTGGTTATCCTCCTTTTCCTAGAATTCTAGTCCATTTTCACGTGCAGCTTCAGCTAATGCTTGTACACGGCCATGGTATAGATATCCACCACGGTCAAATACGACTTTCTTCAAACCTTTTTCTACAGCGCGTTCAGCGATCATTTTACCAACAACTGATGCACTTTCTGATTTAGTAACAGATTCTGCTACATCTTTTTTGCTAGAGGCACTTGCCAGCGTCACACCCGCTACGTCATCAATTAATTGAGCGTAGATGTGTTTGTTAGAACGGAATACGTTCAAGCGTGGGCACTCTGCAGTTCCAGAAATCTTTCTTCTTACACGAGCGTGTCTAGACAGACGTGTTTTGTTTTTATCTGGTTTATTAATCACAATTGTCACCTCTTTAATTAGATTAGTTATGCTGCAAAAAGGAATAACTGGCTATTATTTACCAGTTTTACCTTCTTTACGGCGGATGATTTCGTTAGAGTACTTGATACCTTTACCTTTATATGGCTCTGGTGGGCGTACCGCACGTACGTTAGCTGCTAGAGCGCCAACGCGTTCTTTGTTGTAACCTGAAATGATGATTTTAGTGTTAGAAGGAACTTCTACAGTAACGCCATCTTCTGGTACGAACTCAACTGGGTGTGAGTAACCTACGTTCAATACAAGTTTGTTTCCTTGTAGTTGAGCACGGTAACCAACTCCGACTAGATCAAGTTCTTTTTTGAATCCTTCAGATACACCAACTACCATGTTTGAGAACAAAGCACGTGTAGTACCGTGAAGAGATTTTGTGAACTTTTCTTCGTTTGCACGAGTGAAAGTTGCGATGTTGCCTTCAATATTCATTGTAATCAAGTCACTGAATGTTTGAGTTAGTTCGCCTTTAGCGCCTTTAACTGTTACAGTGTTTCCATCTTGAGTTACGGTTACGCCAGCTGGGATTTCTACTAGTTTATTACCAATACGACTCACAGGGCTGCACCTCCTTCTATTATTTGTGTTGCAGGGGAAGTTGGATTACCAAACGTAAGCCAATACTTCTCCACCAACGTTTTTAGATCTTGCTTCTTTATCTGTAACGATACCTTCTGATGTAGAAACGATTGCGATTCCTAATCCGTTTAATACACGAGGAACTTCGCCAGTTTTCGCATATACACGCAAACCTGGTTTAGAAATACGTTTCAAACCAGTGATGACACGTTCGTTGTTAGCACCGTATTTCATAAATACGCGGATAACGTTTTGTTTGTCATCTTCGATAACTTCGTAGTTTTTGATGAATCCTTCATTTTTAAGGATTTTAGCAATTTCCAGTTTCATGTTGGAAGCAGGTACTTCCAAGCTTGCATGGCGTACCATGTTCGCATTACGAATACGAGTAAGGAAATCTGCGATTGGGTCTGTCATAACCATTAACTTTTACCTCCTTCTTACGGATATGGCTGATTACCAGCTTGCTTTCTTCATGCCAGGGATTTGTCCTTTATAAGCTAGTTCACGCAAACAAATACGGCACAATTTGAATTTGCGGTAAACAGAATGTGGACGGCCACAACGTTCACAGCGTGTGTACTCTTGTGTAGAGAATTTAGCTGGACGTTTGTTCTTTGCGATCATTGATTTCTTAGCCACTTATCTTTGCTCCCTTCGCTTATTTTTGGAATGGCATTCCTAGTTGTGTCAATAATTCTCTTGATTCTTCGTCAGTGTTTGCAGTTGTAACAATAACAATATCCATACCGCGAACTTTATCAACTCTATCATAGTCGATTTCTGGGAAAATCAATTGTTCTTTAACGCCTAGCGTGTAGTTTCCACGTCCATCAAAAGAACGACTGCTGATACCACGGAAGTCACGTACACGTGGTAATGAAACTGTTACTAGTTTGTCTAGGAACTCGTACATTCTTTCGCCACGTAGGGTAACTTTTGTTCCGATAGCCATGCCCTCACGTAGACGGAATGCAGCGATTGATTTTTTCGCAAGATTGATGATTGGTTTTTGACCAGAGATCAATGTTAGCTCTTCAACAGCTTTATCCAAGTTTTTAGCGTTAGCAACTGCGTCACCAACACCCATGTTGATAACAATCTTTTCAACTTTAGGTACTTGCATCACTGAAGTATATTCGAATTTTTCCATCAATGATGGTGTAATTTCTTTAGTGTATTTCTCTTTCAAACGGTTCATTTAACGAAATCCTCCCTTCTTGTGTTAATTAGTCGATAAGTTCGCCAGTCTTCTTAGCGAAGCGGACTTTTTTACCGTCTTCAACTTTGTAACCTACTTTAGTAGGCTCACCAGTTTTAGGATCGATTAGCATAACGTTAGATACGTGAACTGAAGCTTCTTCTTCAAGAATGCCACCAGTAACGTTTGTTTGTGAAGCTTTACGGTGCTTCTTAACAATGTTGATGCCTTCTACGATAACGCGGTCTTTTTTAGGCAAAGTTTTTAGCACAACGCCTTCTTTACCTTTATCTTTACCAGTAATGATTTTAACTTTATCGCCAGTTTTTACGTGCATGAGTTGTTGCACCTCCTTCAATATTACAGTTTCTTATAGCACTTCTGGAGCAAGGGAAACAATCTTCATGTAGTTGTTGTCACGCAATTCACGGGCAACTGGACCAAAGATACGTGTTCCACGCGGGCTCTTGTCATCACGGATGATTACACATGCATTTTCATCAAATTTAATGTATGAACCATCTTTACGGTGTGCACCTGATTTAGTACGCACGATAACAGCTTTAACAACTTCACCTTTTTTGACAACACCACCGGGTGTAGCTTGTTTAACTGTAGCAACGATTACGTCACCGATGCTAGCAAACTTGCGGCCTGAACCACCTAGTACTTTGATAGCTAAAACTTCTCTAGCACCAGAGTTATCAGCAACTTTCAAACGAGATTCTGTTTGTATCACTTCTGTTTCCTCCTTCCGGATCAGGAATAATTTCTTAGTTTAATTAGATGATTACGGATTCTTCAACGATATCCAGCAAACGGAAATGTTTCGTTGCTGACAACGGACGAGTTTCCATAATTTTAACGATGTCACCAAGTTTAGCTTGATTGTTTTCATCATGTGCTTTGTACTTTTTAGAGTAACGAACACGTTTGCCGTATGTAGGATGGTTTTTGTATGTAGATACTTCTACAACAATTGTTTTGTCCATCTTATCGGAAACAACTTTACCTTGGTAGACTTTACGTTGGTTACGTTCTTCAGTCATTTGTAAGTCTCCTCCTTTGCTGAATTACTGATTTTGCAATTCTTGCTGACGCAATACTGTTTTAATGCGCGCAATTGATTTGCGAACTTCTTTAAGGCGGGCAGTATTTTCAAGTTGCCCTGTAGCAAGTTGGAATCGTAGATTGAAAAGCTCTTCTTTAAAAGCTTTTTCCTTTTCAATCATTTCAGCAGTGGATAATTCTTTGATTTCATTAGCCTTCATTCGATTCACCACCAATTTCTGTACGTTTTACGATTTTAGTTTTGATTGGCAATTTATGTGATGCCAAACGTAAAGCTTCGCGAGCTACTTCCTCAGGTACGCCACCAACTTCGAACATGATTTTACCGCGTTTAACCGGTGAAACCCATCCTTCTGGTGCTCCTTTACCTTTACCCATACGAACGCCGATAGCTTTAGATGTGTATGATTTGTGAGGGAAGATTTTAATCCAAACTTTCCCACCACGTTTCATGTAACGAGTCATAGCAATACGAGCTGCTTCGATTTGACGGTTAGTGATCCAGTTTGAATCAACTGCTTGTAATCCGTATTCACCGAAAACAATTTCTTTTCCGCCTTTAGCTTCTCCGCGCATTTTTCCACGGAATTCGCGACGGTGTTTTACACGTTTAGGTACTAACATTGGTTATTTCCCTCCTTTCTCTGTTTCTTTACGAGCTGGCAATACCTCTCCACGAGAAATCCAAACTTTAACGCCTAGTTTTCCGAAAGTTGTATCTGCTTCTTCCCATGCATAGTCAATGTCTGCACGTAGCGTATGCAATGGAACTGTTCCTTCTGAGTGAATCTCTTTACGAGCCATATCTGCACCGTTCAAACGACCTGAAACCATAGTTTTAATACCATGAGCTCCAGCTCTCATTGTACGTTGAATAGCTTGTTTTTGTGCACGACGGAAAGCAACACGGTTTTCTAGTTGTTTTGCAATTCCTTCAGCAACAAGTTTCGCGTCCAAGTCAGCTCTCTTGATTTCAACAATGTTGATGTGAACACGTTTGTTAGTTAGAGCGTTAAGGTTTTTACGTAGTTTTTCAACTTCGGAACCACCTTTACCGATAACCATACCTGGTTTAGCAGTGTGAACAGATACGTTAACACGGCTAGCTGCACGTTCAATTTCTACGCGAGAAACTGATGCTTCGCTTAGGTTCTTAGCGATATATTCACGGATTTTCAAGTCTTCATGTAAGAAATTAGCGAAGTCTTTTTCTGCGTACCATTTAGCATCCCAGTCACGGATAATGCCTACACGCATTCCGATTGGATTAATTTTTTGACCCACAGATTATCCCTCCTTCTTTTCTGATACCACTACAGTGATGTGGCTCGTACGTTTCATGATTGGTGNNATGATTGGTGAAGCAGATCCTTTTGCACGAGGACGGAAACGTTTCATAGTTGGTCCTTCGTTGACATAAGCTTCGCTTACTACCAAGTTTTCGATATCTAAATCATAGTTATGTTCTGCGTTCGCAATAGCTGACATTAACACTTTTTCTACTGCTGGTGAAGCAGCACGTGGTGTAAATTTCAGAATGGAGATTGCTTCTCCAATGCTCTTGCCTCTGATAAGATCGACTACAAGACGAACCTTACGAGGTGCGATGCGAACAGTGTTAGCAGTTGCTTTCGCTGCTGTGATTTGTTCTGCCATTATAATTCCTCCCCTCGTAATTAACGACGTCCTGTTTTCTTATCGTCTGCCGCGTGACCGCGGTAAGTTCTAGTAGGAGCGAACTCCCCTAATTTATGTCCAACCATATCTTCCTGAATGTAAACAGGAACATGTTTTCTTCCATCATATACTGCGATTGTTTGGCCGATGAATTGTGGGAAGATTGTAGAACGACGTGACCAAGTTTTAATAACTTGTTTCTTTTCGCTCTGTGTTGCAGCTTCCACTTTCTTCATAAGATGCTCATCGACGAAAGGTCCTTTTTTCAAGCTACGACTCATGGTGAAGCCTCCTTTCGAATCTCTTCGGTTTCATATCTAAGTTACTTATTATTTTTTACGTCCACGGATGATTAGCTTGCTTGATTTAGCTTTCTTGTTACGTGTTTTCAAGCCAAGTGCAGGTTTGCCCCATGGAGTCATTGGTGATTTGCGACCGATTGGTGCTTTACCTTCACCACCACCGTGTGGGTGATCGTTAGGGTTCATTACAGAACCACGTACTGTAGGTCTCTTACCTAACCAGCGGTTACGTCCTGCTTTACCAATGTTAATCAATTCGTGTTGTTCATTACCTACTGAACCGATAGTAGCACGGCAAGTTGAAAGAATCATACGAACTTCGCCTGAGTTCAAACGAACTAGCGTGTATTTTTCTTCTTGTCCTAAAACTTGTGCAGAAGTACCAGCAGAACGGATCAATTGTCCACCTTTACCTGGTTTCATTTCGATGTTGTGGATAAATGTACCAACTGGAACATTTTTCAATGGTAGAGCATTCCCTACTTTGATATCAACATCTGCCCCTGATTCAATTTTTTGACCAACTTGAAGTCCTTTAGGTGCGATAATGTAAGTCTTAACACCGTTTGAGTAATGGATTAATGCGATGTTAGCTGTACGGTTTGGATCGTACTCGATTGCTGCAACAGTTCCGACAATGCCGTCAATGTTACGTTTGAAATCGATAATACGGTAAGCACGTTTGTGTCCACCAGCTTGGTGACGCACTGTGATTTTACCTTGGTTGTTACGACCAGCGTGTTTGTTGTTTTTTTCCAACAAAGTTTTTTCAGGTGTTGTTTTCGTAATTTCTGCGAAATCAGAACCTGTCATATTACGACGGCCGTTTGTGGTAGGTTTGTATTTCTTAATCGCCACGTTGTTTTCCCTCCTATATATTAATGTGGGTTTTTAAATGGTAATTATTCTTCTTCGAATAATTGGATTGTCTTTGAGCTTTCAGTCAAAGTTACGATAGCTTTACGGCGTTTTTTAGTATAACCGGAGTAACGGCCCATACGTTTTAGTTTACCGCGAACGTTCATAATGTTAACTTTCTCAACTTCAACATCGAACAATTTTTCAATTGCTTGTTTTACGTGAGTTTTGTTAGCACGAACATCTACTTCGAAAGTATATTTTTTGTCGTCCATTACTAGCATGGAAGCTTCTGTAATGATAGGACGTAGAATAATGTCATGTAATTCCATTATTTAAGTGCCTCCTCTACTTTAGAAAGAGCAGCTTGTGTTAGAACTAGTTTGTTGTTAGATACGATATCTAAAACGTTCAATCCGTTTTCTCCCAAGATTGTTACTGTTGGAAGGTTACGTGCAGCCAATGCTGCGAAGTCGTTATCGTTTTCTAGGACTACCAATACTTTGGAGTCAACGTTTAAGTTTGTTAACACTTTTGCGAATTCTTTTGTTTTTGGTGCATCGAAAGCTAATTGGTCAACTATGATTAAGTTTCCTTCAGCAACTTTTTGTGAAAGAACTGATTTAAGAGCTAAACGACGTGTTTTTTTGTTTAATTTGTATTTGTAAGAACGAGGTGTTGGTCCAAAAACCACTCCACCGCCAACCCATTGTGGTGAACGGATAGATCCTTGACGAGCACGACCTGTTCCTTTTTGACGCCAAGGTTTGCGTCCGCCTCCGCGAACTGCGCTACGGTTTTTAACCGCGTGTGTCCCTTGTCTTAATGAAGCACGTTGCATGATGATTGCATCGAATACAACACTTTCGTTTGGTTCAATTCCGAAGATTTCTTCGTTTAATGTTACATCGCCAATTGTTGTTCCATCTTGTTTAAATAGGCTTACGTTAGGCATATTTCTCGTTCCTCCTTTCTATGATACTTATTTAGCAGCTTTACGAGCTGAACGAATTTCGATTAATGATTTTTTAGATCCAGGAACATTTCCTTTAATAAGGATAACGTTCTTTTCAACGTCAACTTTTACAATTTCAAGGTTTTGGATTGTAGTACGATCTCCACCCATTTGTCCAGCCAATTTCTTGCCTTTGAATACGCGTGACGCATCAGAAGCAGATCCCATTGAACCAGGACGACGGTGATAACGAGAACCGTGTGACATTGGACCGCGAGATTGTCCGTGACGTTTGATTACGCCTTGGAAACCGTGTCCTTTAGATGTACCAGTGACATCAATGATGTCGCCTGCTTGAAATACATCTACTGTAATTTCTTTTCCTACTTCGTACTCTCCCAGCTCAACATCTTTGAATTCCTTAATGAAGCGCTTAGGGGCAGTTTTTGCTTTTGCTGCATGACCTTTAGCAGGTTTGTTTGTCAATACTTCACGAACGTTGTCGTAACCTAATTGTACAGCTTCGTATCCGTCAGTTTCTACAGTTTTAACTTGTAGAACAACGTTTGGAGTAGCTTCAATAACTGTTACAGGTACTAATTCACCGTTTTCAGTAAAGAATTGAGTCATACCTACTTTTTTGCCTAAGATTCCTTTGGTCATGGTAACACCTCCGTTGTTTTTATTAGTTTTTATTTTGGGTTAACGATAAATTATAGTTTGATTTCGATGTCTACACCAGATGGTAGATCAAGTTTCATCAAAGCATCAACAGTTTTACTTGTTGGATTGATAATGTCAATCAAACGTTTGTGAGTGCGCATTTCGAATTGTTCACGTGAATCTTTGTATTTATGTGGTGAACGAATTACTGTGTACAAGTTTCTTTCAGTTGGCAATGGGATTGGACCTGAAACAGAAGCTCCTGTTCTTTTAGCCGTTTCCACAATCTTGTCTGCTGATTGATCTAGTGCACGATGCTCGTATGCTTTCAAGCGAATACGAATTTTTTGTTTTGCCATGTTATTCCCTCCTTCGTCAAATGTAACTCATAAGACTAGCTCCACGAAAATTTCCGGCCGCACCCCTCCGTGGCAAAGCGTCCGGGCGTGTCGCAACCTCTCGTTTCTTAGCTAGGGCCCATTTACACGGGACCCGCGTGTCACTGCTTCTGCAATTTCACACTTGATTAGTATACCGGGTTCCAGAAATAAATGCAAGTCTTTTTCTGAAAAAACTTTATTTTTTTAGCTTTATATTATTGTCATATTTGAGTCATTCAAAAACGCGTCGTTTCAACGTTAAAAAGAGATTATTTCAGGGGATGAAATAATCTCTTCCTATTTTAATACACTTTTTATACACGCTTTACTCTTTGTCTGGCTGCTTTATTATTTTTAATTCTTTTTTTGTGTCCGTAAATTCTTGGTGCAAGATAACTATCTAACCAGGGGGAGCATCCATTCATAACCAAAATTGCTATTCCTACCCCACCTGGGAAATCGAAGACAATTCGGATGATTCCGGTGAGGATTCCGGCAAGAAGAGCAAAAATAATTTTGCCGTCCGGTGTGAGCGGTTGGGAACTATAATCTGTCACCATATATGTAGCTGCAAAGAACGCTGTCCCTGACAAGAGATGAGTCATATAGTAAACATAGCTAAAGTCACCATACAGAGCTGTTACAATTGCCAGTCCGCTCAAATAAAGGAGCGGCAGATGTAGCGGGATAATCCGCCGGGCAACAAGATAAGCCATGCCCAGTAAAATCATCAGCTTCGAAGTTTCCCCGACAGGACCACCCAATTGATTACCTACGAAAAGATCCCAGAGTCCCGGCACCTCTGCTCCTACTACTGGTGTCCAATTACCTATCGCTTCCAAAGGAGTTGCAGTTGATACTAAGTCTGGTCCAGGCAATACCCAATTCGTTATCCAGGGTGAAAAGAACAGCTTCAACATCACCCGAGCGGCAACAGCAGGATTAAATAAATTCCGACCAATTCCGCCCGGCAATTGTTTTACAACAATAATAGCAAATAGATTTCCGATTACAATAGTCCACAACGGAGCTGTTACAGGGAGGCTTAAAGAAATGAGTACGCCGGTAATGGCCGCACTTCCATCTTGAATAGTAACCGTCTTATTGGTTAGTTTTTGATAGCCGTATTCAGCCAGCAGTGCCGAAACGATTCCCAAGCCAACCATGAGGATAACGCGCCACCCAAAAAAGTAGATGGCGGCTATAAATGGAAAAATCAATGCCACTAGCACCTGTTGCATCACCCATTGCGAAGAGCGATTAACTTTCAGATGGG
>LFRM01013374.1_pt1 | contig 14433 bp, 9 predicted proteins | sample 618341 | NCBI WGS metagenome assembly LFRM01 (sample SAMN03654438, study PRJNA283298) | anaerobic digester metagenome | isolation source: pool of bioreactors CSTR01a, CSTR02a, and CSTR03a thermophilic anaerobic... | place: Denmark: Kgs. Lyngby | collected 2014-05-21 | reverse complement strand
CAATCCGTGACTATGCAGAGGACATCTGGAAGGTTCTTCCCAAACAGGCTAAGCTAATAGAACGATGTATGCTGTAAAGGGTGGTTGTCCAGACCACTACTATTACAGCGGCAGAACGGTTCATTCGTAGCGGATTGAAACGGCATTGCCGCCGAATACGAGGAAAGGAACATCAAGTTATGCAAAAATTAGCACTGCACTACACGGACGAAAAGGCAGGTATCGCGTACACCCTTGTGGGGGATTACTACTTGCCGGATTTTTCCCTTGCTGTGGAATCAGAGCCGCAAGAGGAATATGTAATTGGCAGATACGGGCGAATGCGGGCGAATTATCTGAAAAACCACCGCCGCGCTCTGTATTCTGGGCTGCTTATGTCCGGCAAGTTGCACGAGCATCTGCACGAGGTCGAGGAAAGGGCAATGCAGCAAGTGGAGGACATTGTTCAGCATTTTGCAAAAACCGAGGGAACCGACGAAAAGTTAAAGGCTGAAAATCAAATGCGCTGGGTCGGCTTGATGAACAATTACCGTCATTGCGCGGAAGAAATTGTGCTGAAAGAGGTGGTGTTTGAATGAGGGAAAAATGTATCCGGCTCAAACTGACCGCCGAAGAAATCAGCGTTATACTTCACGCTTTAGTCGATTTCCGCAACAAGCGGATAGCAGAGGGTAAAACGGTATATCTGTTAGACGATTTGATTTTGAAGCTGGCAGACTAAAAGACTAAAACGAAAAAGAAGTCCGCAAGGGCTTCTTTTTTTGCGTCGATTCGTTTTCAAAATGATACCACAAAACAATTTAGCCAACAAACCCTAAATTGTTGTATTCAAGGGTGATTAGAAGCGTTCTGCGGCCCGTAGAGCCGCATTTGCACAGTAGGTCATCCCACAACATTACTGCGCCCGCAAAAACCGTTCCGGCGCATTTTCACGCATATAAAAATAATATTTCAAAAAGGTTCCGCTTTACCCCTTGTTTTTCACCTATATATGAGGGAGTAATCCGTTGTTGCACTTAATTTATTACTTTCGCCCCTCTCTGGAAACAGATGAGGGGATTTTTGTGCCCTGTTTTGCCAAAATGCGATTCTGTTTAGGAATGAATATTAATAAACTTCCGCTCAAAAGCCCTTTCGAGTTCCCAATGGAGTAGTGAGAGGTATTCAAACCAAAATGATTTTCCTGATGGTTGGATATGTCCATTTGCAGATAACACAAAAGTATTACCAAAGTGGTGATTTTTGACATTGGGTAGAGGACTTACACCCCCTCAAAACATCATTTTCCGTGCATTAGGTGAACCTTGAAAATCGAATGACCGTCCGAACGGAATACCGCCAAGCGAAGTGCGCCAATACCCGATAACGGCGAGCGCACCAATGGCGGGAATACGAGAAACCGCCGAGCAGGGCAGGTTCTCAGGAATCCACAAGGGTAGAACGGCAAAAGAAATCGCAAAATTAAAAGTCTGATTACAAGGAGTTGATGCTGTTTAACACAAATTTTGAGAGGGGGCAATACGCCATGAATGAAAATATTACACCCATCCGCAAGCAAGAAAGGCTCAACCAGCCGGACTTTTTCACAAAAAGAATCGGTCATACCACTTACTGCGTGGGAGTTCATTTCAGCGAAACCAACACAGAAACGGCGCGGGATAAAATTAGCCGCCTAATCCGCAATGAATCCACAGCTGGTAGTGCGGGAAAGGCGGTGGGCAAATGATGATACGCGAAAAACCGACATTGCAAAAAGGGCTGCTTTGTGGTATCCAGTGTGCGCCCCAAGATTGTTTTTCTATAAAATTTGTTAAGCACACACGCGAAAATGCTTTGCATTTTCCTAACCTTTGTGGTATCGTAAGAATGCTACGAGTGAACCGACTGCCGGCGCATTTATGCGTCGAAAGGAGTATCCTATGAAGCAGTCGAACGCATCAAAAACAGCGGCTTTATACAGCCGCCTCTCCCGCGACGATGAGATTACGGGAGAATCAAATTCTATCACTAACCAGAAGAAAATCCTTGAGGATTACGCTGTCAAAAACGGTTATGCGCGTTTCGTTCATTTTTGTGATGACGGCGTGAGCGGCACAACCTTTGAGCGCAAGGGATTTAAGGAAATGATTGCGCAAATCGAAGCCGGGAATATCGGTGCAGTCATCGCAAAAGACATGAGCCGAATCGGGCGTGATTATCTGCAAGTCGGGTTTTATACCGAGGTATTCTTCAGACAGCATAATGTTCGATTTATCGCTATCAGTAACAACATCGACAGCGAGGACAGCGCAAGCAGTGAGTTTGCGCCATTCCTGAATATTATGGCGGAGTGGTATGCCCGCGACACCAGCCGAAAAGTAAAGGCGGTGTACCAGTCCAAAGGCAAAAATGGCAAGCGAGTTACCAACAGTTGCATCTACGGATATTTAAAAAGCCCCGAGGATAAAAATTTGTGGATAATTGACCCGATAGCCGCCGAAGTGGTACGCCGAATTTTCGCGCTTTCGGCAAGCGGCAAAGGTCCGTTTCAGATTGCGAAAATATTAGAAGCGGGGGGCATTGAAACGCCGGGCGTTTACCTTGGTAAAATGGGACTTGGAACGCAGAGAAACAAGGCTATTAAATATCCCTGCCGGTGGGCGTGTTCTCAAATATCCGCCATGCTCGCAAAGCCCGAATATTTGGGGCATACCGTTAATTTTCGTTCCACCAAAGAATCCTACAAGGACAAGCGAATTATCAAAAATCCACAGGACGAATGGGTGATTTTTGAAAATACCCATGAGGCAATTGTAGACCCCGAAACGTGGAAAAACGCACAGAGAAGCCGGACGGTCAAACGCCGTACAGACACCACAGGCGAATCGAATCCGCTGACGGGGATTTTATACTGTGCCGATTGCGGCAAGCGTATGTATAATCACAGGCGTGACGCATATGAGCGACCAAGCTATTATACGGGCAAAATGATGACGGTTTCGGCGCGTAACGATTACAAGTGTCCCGGTGCGGATAAGTTCGGTCCGCGCTGTGAGCCTTGCACCACACACTTTATCACAGCGGGTACGGCGAACGCTCTCATTTTGGAAACGATACAGCGCACCACCTCTTTTGCCCGAAGCAACGAATCCGATTTTATTAATCTGATACGCGAAGCGTCGGCGGTACAGCAAAGCGATTCCGCGAAAACGAACAAAAAGCAAATCGCCAAAAATGAAAAACGGATTGCGGAGCTGGATTTATTATTCCGTAAAACCTATGAAGATTTTGTGGCGGGGCGGCTTGCCGAAAAACGCTTTGAACAGTTATCGCAGGGCTATGAATCCGAGCAAGCGCAACTGGAAACACAGACCGATAAATTAAAAGCGGAGCTGGCGCAGTTTGAAGCGGACACCTTCCGCGCCGACAAGTTTGTGGAATTGGCGAAACGGTACACCGATTTTTCGGAGCTGACTCCCGCTATGCTTTATGAATTTGTGGAAAAGGTCATCGTCCACGAGGGCGATAAATCCAGCGGCAGCCGTGTTCAGCGGGTAGATATTTATCTCAACTATATCGGGCAGTTTGATGTTCCGGGGGAATCGGAATCGATTATCGAAGAAGACCCTAAAAAAGAAAAAGAGCGCGCATATCAGCGTGAATACAAACGCAGAAAGCGAGCCGAGAAAAAAGCCGCAGAGATAGCGGCACAGGAACGAAAAACGGCGTAAGCCAATATATCAATCAGACACAAGGCGGTTACGGTTTTTATCGTAGCCGCCTTTTTGCGTCCAAATTTATTACGATTGGAGAGTTTATTTATGGCATCTACAAAAACCACCACCGAAAGAATCGACACCCTGCAAGAAAAAATATCCCAGCTTGAAAACGAGAAAAAGCGGCTTCTTAATTTACAAAAGCAAGCCGACCGCAAAGCTCGGACAAAGCGGTTGATTGAGCGCGGGGCAATTTTGGAAAGCCTTATTTCGGGTGCGGACACTTTCACCAACGACCAAATTAAAGCTTTTCTTGAAAAGACCATCGCAACCGAACACGCCCGAAAAATTCTTGACGGATTGGTTGTACAGGGCAAGGAGGCGGCGGATGAAAAATCACAATGGAGGGTAAACAGCGGTACAACGGCTGTAGCCGAAAAAGTGGCGGTCACGGAGCAAGATGGTGAGCAGCGTTCTATTCCCTTAGTTTACTAAGGGCGCACTTATACACCGCTTCGCGGTGTGTGCGGTCGGACGCCCGACTGGCGCTCCTGCGGAGAGCCTTTGCGCCGTTCGTCGCAAACAGGGGGCGTGCGCCGCCCCCTGCGGAAGTGTTGCAAAATTGACTGACCGCCATTTTCACAACGATTCCTACCCCCACGCCAAAACGAACGCGACGGCAATCAGTATCCCGCAGTGCGGATACCGGTTGCCGCTTTTTCATTTTCAGAGAACGACGAAAGGAGTGCTGCCGAATGGCAATATATCATTGCAGCATCAAAATAATCTCGCGCGGTAAAGGGAAATCCGCCGTTGCTGCAGCCGCTTATCGGAGCGGAGAAAAAATCACAAACGATTATGACGGAATCACCCATGACTACACCAGAAAAAGCGGTGTTGTTCATACTGAAATACTGTTGCTGGATAATGCGCCTGCTGAATATGTAAACTGCCAGAGCGGCTCGCTCCGTGCCGTTTTATGGAATGCGGTTGAAAAAATAGAAAAAGCAAAAAACTCACAGCTTGCTCGTGAAATTGAACTTGCCCTGCCTGCTGAACTAACAATGGAGCAAAATATTTCCCTTGCCCGTGATTATGTGAGAACGCATTTTGTTTCGGCAGGAATGTGTGCCGATATTTGTATTCACGATACCAGCAGCGGTAATCCTCACGCGCATATTCTTTTAACCATGCGCCCATTTGAACAGTGCGGGACATGGGGCGCGAAATCGAGAAAGGAGTATGTTTTAGATGAAAACGGAGAACGTATTAAATTAAAAAGCGGCGAATTTAAGTCCTATAAAGTCAACACAGTTGACTGGAACGAACCCACAAAAGCGGAGCAATGGCGGGCGGCATGGGAAATCGCCGCCAATGCCGCTTTGGAAAAGTACAGTCACGAATCCCGTATCGACCACCGCTCATATGAACGGCAAAACATTGAACAAATCCCAACCGTTCACATGGGTGTCGCCGCCACGCAGATGGAACGCAAAGGTATTGTCACCGAGCGTGGAAATATGAATCGGGAAATTTCCCGCATAAATCAAATTCTGTTTGCAATTAAAGCGAAGTTGAAACAGTTTAAGGGCTGGTTGAAGGCGGCGGTTGCTCCCGCCGTTAATACCACAAAAGCAGAAAAGCCGTCCATCATGACGCAGCTTGATAAATACAAAAAAGCGGTTGCGGAAACGAAAAACCCGGAGCCACCCCCGCTTGCCGATTTATATGCGCGTTTTGAAGCCGCCCATAAAAATTTGAAGCGGGTTGATGTGCGCTTGAAATCCGCAAACGGGGCTGAAGAATATAACGGAATTTTACCCGAAAGGCACAAGGCGTATGCCGCATATTCGGCTTTAAAAGCGGAGGTTAAAAAGGCGGAGAAAAATCTTCCGCAGAAAAAACCAAGGTCAAGAGATATGGAGCGGTGATTTTAATAATTGCCGCCTATGGGGCAGAAAGCAAAAACTTGGCGTTTTTTAAATTTTTATTCTTTTTCGCCATTTAATACTAATCACAAATTGAAGATGCCGTTTTGCGGCACCCGGCTCGTTTCATTAGTTATTTTGCATATAGCAGACATTTTGAAATCCGTCAAAAGATTGGCGTTGAACGGTAGCGTGAACACGCTCTAATTGCTTCTTTGTTTTTCTCTTAATCACCCTTTTAAAAAGGTAACAAGCGGCTGGAAATTCCAACCGCTTGTTCAAGATTTTAAGGCAGCGATTTAATTGATTAGATTAATGTCTAACAATAGGGGATTATCACGCTTGAACACACCTGCTCTCCTTTTGCTCCGCTTGAAGTAGCTATCAAATAAGTTTTTACAAACCTCTGTGCGAACGCCCCAAAGGCGGTTCCATTAATGTTATGAATCTATTTTACTGCCTTTCTTTTTTTGCTTTTGATGTTCAATGCAATAGCCATTCCTCCCGACACAAAGAGCAGTGCGAACCATAAATACATATTGCTGTTATCCCCGGTTTTAGGAGCTTTATCATCTTGCTTTTTCTCTTCAATAGTAAATTCAGCGGAAGCCGTTCCACTTGTTGAGACGATACCGATTGTATATGTTCCCGCCGAAAGGGTTTCGAGGTATTCCTCTTTTAGCTCTATAACAATGCTTCCATCGGAGAGATTGTAATGACTCGGATGAAGGACATCGCCATCCACCGTGACATGTATAAAATCTTCAAAGGCAGCATTTGAGCGAAAGATGAGGGTGCCGCCGTCTCCCAACCGATAGGAACGGCCTTCTCCTTTGGTCATACTCGGGGGTAGTTTTTCAATAGGTTCGGTTTTGGTTACACCACAGAACGTGCAAGTATAGGTTATTAAACCTTCTTTTTCTGCTGTCGGCTCCACCGTCACCACACCACTATCCCATGTATGTCCATCATTAACCGTTATCGTAACCGATGTGCTGTTTCCGGATTTATCGGTTGCGATGATGGTTTGTTCCCCTGCGGCGGGATTTACGGTTACCTGTCCATTGTTTAGACTTACTTCCTCCCCATTTAATGTAACCGTATGCAAGTTGTCATCGGACACGGTCACAGTAACGGCTTCACAGTAGACTGCACCGTCCGTTACGCCGCTGATTTGGGGAATGATGTTGTCAAGAACAATGCCGTCTGTGTTTATGATCGTGCTATTGCCTGTTTTGTCGGTGATTTTTACATAAACCACATGATTGTTATTGGGGTCAATATTGAAAGAATCGCTGAACTCCGCCCAATCTGCGATGTTTTCAGCTTCTGTTTCAGACAGCGCTCTGTCGGACAGAGAATAATATATCTTATCTACACCGCTTTCGGCATCACTTGCACTGACTGAAACGGTTTGTGTTTCTTTAAAGAAAAGACCAAATGTAACGGTATTAAGGAAACTGTTCCAATTGTGCGTGTCTATGGAAATGTTCCCCGCCGGCGAAGTTGTGTCAATAAGTTTGGGAATAGCAACTAACTTCGTTTCTCCGCAAACCCGGCAGGCGCATTCCTGCTCTCCGTCTTCAAAGTATGTTGCCGGCTTTGTAATTTGCCCCGGTGTCCAAGTATGCCCGTCATTCACCGTAATAGTAACAGTCGTTGTATTGCCCGCCTTATCGGTCAAAACAATGGTTGAAATACCATCAAAAGGCTGAACGGTGAATGTGTTGTTCACGATTTCAACCGATTGCCCGTTGACCTCTACCGTATCGATGTTTTCATCCGCTGCGATAAATTCAGTAGCCTCACAGAATGTCTTTCCGTTTATATCACCCGTCAATATCGGGGCCGTATTGTCTATGGTGACATTCATGTTAACACCTTTTTCAACCGAAACGGAAGCGACGGTGTTTACTGCTTCAAGCAATTCAATGCAAATCTCCGTTGCCTTATCTTCCGCACCATCCCTCACAAGAAACCGAAGGGTGATAAGGGTGCCGGCGGGAACGACCGTATCCAGTGTAGTTCTTGTTGTTAAAAATCTAAAAGTCCCTGTGGTTAAATCCCTTTGCAATGTGAACTGTTCCTCACTGAAAATACTGCCGGTTGCAACTTCGGTCAACTCCAGAACGCTGATATCAAAACTAACACCGGCCAAAACACCCCAGATTGGCGTATCTGTGCTAACAGTCAGGGGAACCTCAAACTCCTTCCCGCGGTTTAGAACCACGTCATCCGCGTCGATAAGCAAATTTACTGCACCGGTTCCGGATCTTAACATTAATGACATTGGCATTGCAAAAGATGTTTGCTGTGTGCCGGTATTGGCTCCTTGATAAGCCTGCGCAGGGATATTGGTTGACAAAAGGACGGTTTCTATTTTATTTCTGTCGACATTGTTTATGTTATTGACCGTGTTTCTCGGATATTCAAGACTTATCGTATATTTGGGCGCTTCTCCTCCGAACAGTTTTAAATATTCTGCCAAACCTTTATTATCAATCTCAAAGGATGTCATTCCGGTTAAGATGATAAAGCTGTCATATGCCGGATTTCCAGAAGTCACTGAAAATATTGGCGAACCGACATAATCCATGGGGTTATAGTTATTCATAAACTGGTCTGTAATAGTGCAGTCATGGGAATAACTGTAGTTGGTTGTCTGTGCCAAATCAATGTTGCCGATATTATCCGACAAAGGCACTTTGGTGGTGATATTCCTCCGCAGGAAGTTTTCATCATATTTCTCAAGGGTCACATTTTCGCCAACCTCATTGCCGGATATATAATTATTAACCCAGCCCGACCATTTCGTGCCGTCCCCATAAATTCTAAGATACGATGTGAAAGACCAAGCCGGCCTAACGCCTTTATTGCTGCCTTTAAATATCCATCCCCCGGTAATGCCCCAAGGTACAAGCCCGCCTCCGAGTTCATAAGTATGATCGTCACCGGCTTCAAAATCATTGCCGCCATGATCCAAGATGGTTGAATGAGATTTTGTTTTAAGGCCTGATGGCGTTCTCACATACAAACCGCCTGTTATTTGGGCATCGGTTCCGTCTGTGGTAACAATACGTATCTGTGCGCTGTAAGGACCGCTCTGGTAGCCTGTAACTGTAATGCTATTAGCGTTAGAAGTTGCCGCGAGGTAATTGTTCCCCTCTGCTACAGACACATAAGCGATGTAGGTGCCGGCGGGCAAATCGGTGAAAAACCCTGTTGTGTTGGTGTATGTCCTGCTTGCGTCAGATTTAAGCAGGATGTAAGATATCTCACCGTCACCCAAAATGCCGGTGGGACGGCCTATCGCAACAGAACCGCCACGGGCGTATACGGCCGGCGCAGCAAGGTTTCCGCCGCCTGTGACCATAGGTATTCTTTTGATAATGACCGCTCCGCTGACCACTTTTTCTCCCATGTCAAGGTAATTGCCATCAGACGGCCTTGTGAACTTAACATCGTATCCGCCTGCGTTGAACGGCTTTGATGATGTCCAAGTATCCGCACCTTGTTGCTTGTATTCAACAACTATCGAAGATTTTAAACTCTCGTATCCGCTTGCCATGGAAAAGCTGACGGCTTGCACCTGCTTGTTGTAGTCCGATGTTTGATTTGCATTGCAAATAATCCAATCCGGGTTAAAAGTCTTTTTAAGTTCCCAATGACCTTCAAAGGTTTGATCTGATGCTTTTTGGTATAACACGCCGGGTTGCATTTTGATGCCGTCTCCATCATACCAACCTAAAAACTTAAACATATCATTGGTAGGCGAGGGCGGAAACTGGTAAATTGGTTGGTCATACACCTGAGCCTGTGTGGTAACTTCGCCATAATCGCCCGGATCAAAGGTGAGTGTATATGTATTTGCAGTCCATGTTGCAAAGAGCGGAAGATTATGTGCGGGCATCAACTTCCCATCAAAGCTAAACGGTGTATGGTCAACAGCGTAATACCAACCGGCAAAGGTATATCCTGTACGCGTTGGTTCCACCGGGAACAGCACAGAGCCTTTCATATATTCATGAGTCTTTATGGGGTCTCCGCCCTTTGTATCAAAGATAACATAGTATACCGGGGCCGGCTCTGCCAACTTACAAGTAACGACATAATTGATGGAATGTTCCGTTCGTTCAATAACGGGGGATATATCTGCAATTATGGCACCCTCTCCGGCCTTTTCTCTTACATACGCGTTTAAATCACCTAAATTAGGGATGGTTCTTGATTTAAACGTAATCGTTACCGGGTCTACACCAACGACACCGACAAAGGTACAGGTGGCAGTTTTGGCATTGTCAATATAGTTTGCTGTAAACTCCGGATTGGTACCATATTTTGCGATAAACTCTAAATTCACTATGCTGCTCATATCAAACATATTGCCGTCTTTATCAAGCAAATTGCTGAAAGATGTGTATTCGCTTGCAGCGCTGTTATCTTTACCTGTTTGTTTTAATTCATCAAAATTAAATGATTTTCCATATTGTGTTTTCAGGGTAAGGTCGGTGACGCTTCCGTCGGCATGATGAACATCTTTAACAGTAATGTTGTATGTTTTAGGTGAGATATCGAATAAAAACACCCGGTCAGAGGTTATACTTAGCCCTGTTGATTGGTCATTGTATCCGATAACCTCTCCATATCTTAAATTCTTGCCGTTATCATCATACAATGGATAAAGAATCCTCTCAAGAATCTCTTGCTCTGTCGGCAAATCAAAGACATCAAGCCGAGAGTAGCGGTCGTTCCATACCGTTTGATAGCCCTCCTCAAGGTTGCCCACAGCGACACTCACATTAAATTTCTCGCTCCGTTCGGTTGTGGTCATATTTGTCCAAATAACAGGCACGGTAATGTCCGTATCAAACTTACTGAACGCCAGTTTATCCACCTTCCAAACAATACGCATTTCTGCTTGTATGTATCTGACACCGGTAGACGGAACATGAACATTAATCACCCCCTTATTGTTTATAGAAAAGCGGGAGTCATTAAATGTAACATGATAATTGTCGAAAGAATAGGTTTTCTGTGTTTTTTGCCCTGTCACCAAATCAATTGTCTGCATACCTCGATAAACCTGTGGCAGGGACATGGTGATGCCGGTGGAACTATCGGCGTCTTCATCATCTATGTACAAAATATCCTTTTTGTCGGGGTGGAAGGAAAAATCATATACGTTTTGCCGTGTCCCTACTGTAAGCAGCGGAAATTCCCCATCAAACAAAGTGGGTTCATACACAAACTTATCATCAAAGGCTTGCGCCTTGAAGTTCACAGTGATGTATAATCCGAAGTCAATATATAAAGCGCCTAACATCTCCTCCGATACATTCCAACTCTGGGTGTTTGCCGGTCTGAGCTTTTGATAAATATAGACGAAATAACCATATAGCTTTACATAAGGACCAAACTCAACATTGGCACCGACACTGGCAATCTTTGTGCTGATGATACCAACGGCAAGTTCGGCTTTAATACCGACCTTAAGTCCTAAGGTACCCATGACATAGAATTGAAAGCCAAATCTTTCATCGAGCAAATCAATCTCGCTGGAGCCTGCCTCTTTTTCAAAAACATGAATCCAGAAAGTATAGCGTTTACCGACCTCGTATTCTATATCGGCGCCAAGGGCGATATTAACATGCGCGCGGACAATAAAATTAAGGCTTATTTTTATAGCAATGATTTTAATATGAAATTCTTTTTCAAAAAGCTCCTTATTGAAAACCTCTACCCATTGGCTCTCCTGATTAATCATCTCTGTGTAGCGGTTCATAAGCTGTTCTAATCCAACTTTTGCCTCAGGCTTGGTTTTGGCGCTGAAAACTTCATTAAAGGAAGAGCTGATGTCTTTTGCTCCCAGAGCCGCTTCCAGTTGATCGACGGAGTATTCCACCCCGCCTACTTCCACCTTGGGCAACTGGTTTTTAAGGGCTTTTATCTTGTCAAGAATGCCTTCTTCATCCGGTTCCCCGGTTTTCATCAGTACATCCAACTTGTTTGCAAGCTTATCAATCTGTCTTATCATATCCCTTGTCTTAGGACTTGCCTTGGAACCAATATAATTATCGGAAAGTGCCTCCCATTTTTGTTTTTCTGTTTCACCGACAGTATAAATTTTTGCGCCAACCGAAACAGAGGTGTAGTTTTGTATATCTACCGAAACGGTAACATCCAATTCCTCAAGAATTATTCCATCCCATTTATCATCGACATCCACTTTAAAGCCAACCGCTATTTCCTCCTCGAAAGCAGCGGACAGTTCAATTTTAAGGGAGCTTTTTGTAGTAGGGGTAACCATCGTATCAATTGAAAGTGTAAGACATACTTCCAATTTAATTCCTATGCCTCCATTGAAACGCTTGGCATATATAAATGTGGGGGTTACCGACACGCCCTCGACGGTAAGCTTAGGTTTTCCGCTCGATGATGATGTTGCGGCAAACATGAGGTTCGGTGTGTTCATCAAGTCTTCTATGTCACCATCGCTTGCAGAATTTGACCTTAGCCTGCTTTGAAGAGCTTCGGTTGCCAAAGCAGACTTAATCATATAGTCCCCCGCCTGTTCGATAAAGCCGCTGTTTAGGGTTTGTTCCCGGATGCTTTCAAGCATTTGACCTTTTTCTTTTGCAGTCAATTCATCGACAATTCTTTGACCGTCAATCTGCTGATATACAAACATTCCCGTTAGATTTTCAATGGCTTCTTTTGTAACAATCTTATAAGATACTTGGTTTCCCGATACGCTTGTGATTTGACCGTATACAACATCAGAATAGTTGCTGCTGATAACCGCATCAAAACTTCCGGTATAGAAAACCAGAATATCGCCGATATCAAACGCCGGTGCCGTGGTTTGCCCAAGGGCAGCGCGGGCTGCCGTATCATAATCCTGCTTATTGACACTGCCGTTTGCAGTGGGCAGTGTATCCACTTTGTATACAATGGTGTCCGGCAATAGAAGAACGTCTTTTATATCGTCTTCATTAAGACTTTCAAATCCGTAGACGTTTCCGTTTACCGATGTAATTCGGATATAGGCGATAGCATCATTGTCATAGGCGTGATTGGCGTCGTTTGTATAATCGCGGTCGTTGGGATGAATATTTTCGTAAATACAGACAATATTGCCTACCGCAAGGCTTCCCCCCGACATCGTGAATGTTCCCGCAATGTGTTCTGCTCCTTCGCCATTGCCCAGCAATGTAGCTGCAAGAACATCATATACGGTGCCGCCCACCGTATATTTCATTTCCTCTGTATCCTTGATAAATATAACCTTGTTGTTGTGTTGCAGGTTATCTGCTTCATCCTTTGCGATAATAAAATAACAGGTGCGAATCATTTCTTCTTTATCAACAAATGTAAGCCCATCTCCAAGGGTTAATTCATAGGTAGCACCCGGTTTAAATCCTTCCGGTGCAAAGACTGTATAGTTTAAACCGTTGTCTAAAACCTCAATTTTGACAGGGTCAGAACCGTCTTTTGTTACAAGAATGAGGTTTGCCTTAACCTTTGCGGCACTATCAAAATCCCCGGTAACATCAAATCCTACAGAGGGAAGCTGGTCGGACAAGCTAAAGGATGTAATGTTTAGCGTCTGCATGACGGCCATCTGTTCATAAACGGCAGTAAGCACAAAATCAGATTCTATCACATGGTCGTTTTGGAAATATGTGTTACCGTCCGCCAAAACCCATCCAACAAAGAAATGCCCGTCTTTGTTGGGTGTCGGCATCTCCCCCCTAAAGGGGTATCCTTCTCCTGCCTGAATGGGTGGGATTGGGTCCGCGCCATCGGTATTAAAACCAATGGTATGCAATACGGGTGTTAAACTGCTTAGATTGCCTACAAGATATTCTCTGATAAGCTCGGAATCAATTTTGTCAACAACGCCGTCGCCATTGACATCCGCGTTTTTCAGATTGATTGAAACCTCTTCGCCGCTTATGTATCGCTCAATCAGAAGTATATCCTCTAACTCTACTTTGCCGCTATCGTTCGCGTCACCATAAAGAATGTCACTTCCTGCCGCCATTGTTATAAAACCGGCAGGTATCATTGTGAACAGCATACAAACGATCAGAAGCACACTCATAAATCGCTTTTTCATTCTTTAAATCCTCCTCATATTGTTTGTTTTTTTATTATTTCCGGTAACGAATACAAAGTAATGTAATTGCAACTGCCGCCATGAAACTGATGATTCCCACCAATATATAACTGCCGACATTTTCATACAACATGATTGCACCCATCATTCCCGATATTTCGTCGCCATGTTCACCGCCTGATAACGATCCAATTGCTTTCAACAGTGAAAACGACAACAGGACACAAAGAACAGAAAGACTGGCCTGTATACGGGTTTCTCTTTTGCGGCGATATCGCTTTAGCAGTGTTTTGACATCGTTCAAGCGTTCTGCGGTCGTATACATTTTGTTTATCCCCTTTTATTATACATCAAAAATATGTACAAAGCAACCAAATGAAAACGTTGCGGCATTTCACCTTTCTTTAAAATAAAGCCTTCATTGCCTTTAACGGGTTTCAAACCGAATATATATAAAAACGCTCGACATCATGCAGTTTCTAACGCAGAAAAACGAGTGTACGAAAAATATTTTTTATAAATTTGAAAATATCCCTTGACAAATGCTGTGTTCGAAAAGCTATATTTTAAAGCCCAAAATAAAATTGGTTTTACAAAACTTGGACAAACCCCCTTGACAAAACTCTTACAATGAATAACAAAGGGTAATCATCGGTAAAGACCGATTGTCTATAATAGAAAAAAGGAGAAA
>LFRM01283338.1_pt1 | contig 14443 bp, 16 predicted proteins | sample 618341 | NCBI WGS metagenome assembly LFRM01 (sample SAMN03654438, study PRJNA283298) | anaerobic digester metagenome | isolation source: pool of bioreactors CSTR01a, CSTR02a, and CSTR03a thermophilic anaerobic... | place: Denmark: Kgs. Lyngby | collected 2014-05-21 | reverse complement strand
TTTTCTTTCTATTATTTCAATATCTTCAAAAACAACAACTTGCTTAACCATGTAATCATTGTCCTTATCCTGGCTACCAACAAAATGTTCGTCAGCCATAATGTATAAAGTTTCAATTTCTTTTTCAGAGTTATTTTCAATTTGTTCCATATTAGCTTGTTTAATGATGTTGTGAACAGTTTGTCTGGTCATAAGGTATTTAGAGTTGTTATCCAATTTGAAACGGTTAGCAATAAGGTTATTGATATATTTAGCAGTCTTAGCATACGAGTTATTAGCAGAATATTCAACAATTAAAGATTTAATATAGGGATCATAATAATCATAGGGTTCAAGCCCCAGCATTTTATCAAGCGGACAGAAAGAAGAACTATTTAAAATATTGGTATAAGTGGTTTTCAAATAAGTAATTTCACCAAAAATAGTTCTGTAATAAGAATGTTTAATATGGTATCTATTAGTTCTATTAGGAGAAAATTTAAAGGAATTATCAAATGCTTCAAAATAAGAGACTAAAAATTTTCTTGCCAAATCATTGATAGTTTCATCAAGATTAGAAGAAAGATTAATATAATTAAAAATACCATTTGTTGGATCAATCACTGGTATAAGTGAAGAAAATTTCTCATTTATGTAATTATCCATAAAATTTTGTAGCATTAAAATATACTTTTGTGATATACTTGTCATAGAAAACACCTCTTATAATTAGTTTTTAACTAACTTAATTTAAACACGGGTGTTTTCTTTTTGCTATTCCCAATTCATTTTACACTATCAAAAGTTTAAAACATTTGTTTTTTGTCAATTATTTTGCTATAATGACTATATTAATATTAAAAAGCGATGATTAAGAAATAGTAATAAAAGTAATTATTTATAGAGAGTTAGGACGCGCTGGAAACTAACAATAATCTTTTATGAATTCACCTTATAGCTTGTAAAACGGTAACGCGTTATAGTTTTGAGTGTATAGGTAATCTATAAATTAAGGTGGTACCGCGAAATTTCGTCCTTATGTATATTAAGGATTTTTTTATTGGAGGGATAAAATGAAAGAAAATATTGAAAAATTAAAAGAACAAATTCAACTTGAAATTAGTAATATTACTAATTTAAAACAACTAATGGATTTTAAAGTTGCGTACTTAGGAAAAAAGGGTAAGGTAGCAGAGCTTATTGAACAAATGAAAACTATTGATAATGCCCATAAAAAGGAAGCAGGAATGTTATTAAATGAGTTTAAAAACTATATTAATGATATTTTTGATAATGCTAAAATTAAATTAGAGGAAGAGGCATTAACTAAACAGTTAAGTGATGAATGGATAGACATTACATTACCTAGTACTTCCATAAATGCTGGAACAACACATCCTCTTACTAAAGTAATTGATGAAATAGAAGAATTGTTTGTTAGTATGGGATATGATGTTGTTGAAGGTCCTGAAATTGAAAGTGACCTATATAACTTTGAAAAATTAAATCTTGCTAAAGACCATCCAGCCAGAGATATGCAAGATAGTTTTTATATAACTAGTGAAATGTTACTGCGTACTCAAACATCTCCAGTTCAAGCTAGAACTATGGATAGTAATTTAGAAAAAGGTCCAATTAGAATCATTTGTCCTGGTAAGGTTTATCGTAAAGATGATGATGATATGACTCATTCTCATCAATTTACTCAAATAGAAGGATTATTAATTGATGAAGGTATTAGTATTGCACACTTAAAAGGTACTTTAGAAATATTAGTAAGAAAATTATTTGGTAACGATCGTGAAATAAGATTCCGTCCGAGCTATTTCCCATTTACTGAACCAAGTTTAGAAGTAGATGTATCTTGTTTTAAATGTGGTGGTAGTGGTTGCCAACTATGTAAACAAACTGGATGGATTGAAATCTTAGGATCAGGAATGGTTCATCCTAATGTTTTAGAAGCTTGTGGATATGATCCTAAAAAATATAGTGGCTTTGCTTTTGGTATGGGACCAGAAAGAATTGCTATGTTAAAATATGGAATAAATGATATTAGACATTTTTATACAAATAATATTAATTTTTTAGATAATTTTGACCGTTTAGAGAGTGGTGATATGAATGAAAGTAAGTAAAAAGTTTTTAAACGATTATATAAATATAAGCGATAAAGATTTTACTGAAATTGCCGATAAAATGGTATTTATGGGAAATGAATTTGATAGCGTTAGTAAAATAAGTAATGCTACAAAATTAGTTATAGGACATGTACTTGAAAGAATTGATCATCCAAATTCTGATAAATTAAGTATTTGTATTGTTGATACTGGTGAAGAAAAACCTTCTCAAATTATTTGTGGAGCGCCTAATGTTGATGCTGGACAAAAAGTAATTGTTGCTAAAGAGGGTGCGACTTTACCTGGTGGTATAGTTATTAAAAAAACTGAAATAAGAGGGCAAGAATCAAATGGAATGATTTGTTCTTTATCAGAACTAGGCATTGAAAAAAAATACTTAACTGAAGATGATATTAATGGTATTCACGTTTTAGATAAAAATGCTCCTATTGGTGAAGATGCACTTACTTATTTAGAGTACGATGATGAAGTAATTGATTTTGACTTAACAGCTAACCGTGGGGATTTATTAAGTATGTTAGGAATGGCATATGAAGTTGGGGCAATATATGACCTTGATGTTAATTATCCTGAAGTTTCTTATAATGAAATTGGTACCGGTATTAATAATAATTATAGATTAAAAGTAAAGACTTCTAATTGTGAGAAGTTTTTAGTAAAACTAGTTAAGAATGTTAAAATTGGGGAAAGTCCAACTTTTATTAAAAATAGATTAATGGCTTGCGGAATAAGATCAATTAATAATATTGTTGATATTAGCAATTATGTCATGCTAGAAACTGGGCAACCACTTCACTTTTATGACGCTGATAAACTAGGAAATACTATTTCAGCTAGAATGGCTGATAATGGTGAAACCTTAGTTACACTTGATAAAAATTTAAGAACTTTAACAAGTGATGATATCGTTATCACTAATGGAAAAGAGGCTGTAGGTGTAGCAGGTGTTATGGGTGGACTTGATACTGAAGTAACTAAAGATACTGTTAATATAATAGTTGAATCTGCTATTTTTAACCCTAAAAACATTAGAAATACTGCTAAAAAAACTTTACGCAGCGAAGCGAGTTCTCGTTATGAAAAAGGTATTAATCCTGATATGACTTTGTTTGCTATAAAAAGAGCGTGCTATTTATTACATATCTATGCAAATGGGGAAGTTAACAAAGGAATGCTTGAGCATGATGAGTCATCAAACATAACTAAAAAAATAGATATTACTTTAAATCATATAAATACCATTTTGGGAATTAATTTAATTATCAGTGATGTTAAATATGTTTTTGATAAATTAAAATTTAATTATGAAGTAGTGGATAATAAATTAACTATCGAAGTTCCTTTAAGAAGATTAGATATAAATATTGCTGAAGATTTAATTGAAGAAATAGGTAGGGTAGTTGGTTATGATAAGGTAGTAGGTATTTTACCAAGACTAGATGTTAAAAGAGGTTTGATTTCTGAAAAGTTATCATATACAAAAGGAATTAGAAAAAGATTAGAATCTCTTGGACTTAAACAAGTAATTACTTATTCGTTAATCAGTGAAGAAGAAAGTAAACAATTCATTAATGACCCTAAAGAATTGGTAAGATTAGATGATCCACTTAGTATCGATAAAGGGATTATGCGAAATAGCTTAATTCCGTCACTATTAAGCGTTTACAACTATAATACAGTTAGAAGTGTTAAAGATGTAAATATCTTTGAAATTGGGGCTTTATATCATAAAAATGGTACAGATTATATTGAAACAAATACTTTATCAGGTTTGTTAAGCGGAACTTATTTAGAAAATAAATGGCAGACTAAAATGATTGATGTAGATTTTTATTTAGTTAAAGGAATAATAGAAAATCTTCTTAACTTCTTAGGATTTAATAATCGTTATGATTTTGTCGTTGAACCGCTTAAGGATATGCATCCAAATAGAAGTGCTGTTATTAAAATTAATCAAGAAAAGGTTGGTTACTTAGGTGAAGTACATCCTAATTTAAGTAAAAAACCAGTTTATGTATTTGAACTTAATTTAGATAAGTTAATGAATATAAAAACTCGTGGTATTAAATTTAAAGAATTAACTAAATATCCATCAATTAATAAAGATGTGGCATTTGTTGCAGATAAGCATCTTCATTCATCAGATATTATTAATATTATTAAAAAGACAGGAGGTCGTTTACTTACCGATATTGATGTGTTTGATGTGTATGTAGGAGACAACTTGGAAAATGATAAAAAATCAATTGCTTATTCATTAGAGTTTAGTGATCCAACTAAAACACTAACAGATGAAGAAGTTTTAGTTGTTTTCAATAAAATAATAAGTGAAGTTGAAAATAAGACTGGTGCTAAATTAAGAGATAATTAAAAATTATTAAATAATATTAAAACCCAATTCAATCGAATTGGGTTTTTGTTATATATTTAGTTCACTATAATATTTTTCTGAAAAGTTATTATAAGCTTTTATTTCTAAATCCAAATTAAACTTTTTGAATTTAAATTTTTTATCTTTACTAATTATTAATTCCTTAACTAAATATTTTAAAAAATGAGGATTTCTAACTAATATAGGACCTATTAAATAAGTTCCCAAGAAGTTTTTATAGTTTATTCCTTCAGTTGAACTGTTAGGATAACTACCAGTACCTTTAATTACATTAAAGAAGGGCTCTTTAATATTTTTAATTGCTCCATATTGGTTTTGAAAACCAATAAATGGTTCTTCAAACATACTGGTTTTAAATACTGCTTCATCAATCATTCTAAAGTCTTCAATAATTGTTTGATATTTAAATATACCTAATGTTTTAATTTTCTTTTTATTATTATCTAAAATACCTTTTCCAAATAATTCAATAGAATTTCCTGTGGCTAAGAAAAGTTTGTTGTTTTCAATATATTTTTTTATATCATCTTTATATTTTATTAAATGCTTAAGTGCTATTCTTTGATTGTTTTCAGTACCAGCCCCAATATAAACAAAATCATATTTATCAAACTCAAGTTCATCATCAATTGTTAAAAACTTTATTGTAGCTTTGATACCTTGATCATCTAATTGTTTTGCTAAGGCCTTAATGTTTCCGTTTTCACCATATAGGTTTAATAAGTCATAATATAAATATCCAATCGTAATAGTCATTCTAGGCCTCCTTCAGTAGTCTTTTAAAGACTTTTTCCATATCAAAGTAGAAGACACAATAGACAAACTTTTTACCATGTTTTTTAATAACTTCTAATAATTTTTCTGAGTCTTCGCAAATAACAATCCTTTTTTCATCAATGCCGGCATACTTTAGTCTAGTTGCAATATCATAAGAAAAGTTTCCAACACAAACAATTTTATTTATAGATTTATCATTTAGTTGTTCAAAATTGATATCCCATAACCAGGATAAATCTTTTAAATCATATCTTCCACTTACATTGTTAAATCCAATAATAACAGTTTTTTCGTTTTTTTGATTACTAATATAATCAAGAGATTGATTATAAGAAATAGGTGTTTCATTTTTACTTAATAAAAGTACACATTCTTTATTATCAACTTTAAATAAATCCAATCGTTTAATTTTTAGTGATAAGTTATTTAAAGATTCAACAACACCATCTTTATTAACTCCAGTAAGTATTCCAAGTGCATAACAAACAGTTAAATTATAAACATTATAAAGTGCTTGATTGTTCATATTAATTATTTCATTATCAACTTTAAAACTATGATCATCTATTAGTTTGGCCTCAAAATCAGGTTTTGGTCTGTTAAAGTCACACGTTTCACATTTGTAATTTCCTAGATTTCCATAATGGAAATAATTAAAGGTTAAACGTTTACTACATTTTGGACAATAAACAAGATCAAGATTATTTAAATCACTTTTTTTCTTTGAATGCTTTGTTTTAGATAACCCGTAATAAGTAATCTTTCCATGATGATTTAGTCCGAATTTAGTTACTAGTGGATCATCACTATTTAAAAGAAGATGAATATCATCAGTAATTTGATTATTAATATCATCCCAAACAATATCATAATGTCCATTTCTAGCTAATTGATCACGAGATAAATTATTAATAATGAAATAGTTCGGTTTAATAAAGTTAATAACCTTTTTAACATATCTTTCATCTACTTCTAAAACTAGGACATCTGTTGTTATTTTACCAAAGGGATTAGAATTAGCAATTAGACAGGTTAAAACTCCCCATTCTAAATTTGACCCCTTAGAATTATTAGCAACTTTATATCCATTTTGGTGATACATATTAGTAAGAATACCAGATATAGAAGTTTTTCCAGTCGTACCAGTAATAAAAATAGTTGTTTGGGGCAGTTTAAAGTAAGACATAATATTCTTATTTAGTTTAAGTGCTATTTCACCTGGTAAAACAGATCCACGACCAACTAAACCTAACAACTTTTCTATTATTTTTGTACATACAATTATTAATGCATTCATGTTTTCACCTCTAGGTTGATTATAACATAAAAAAGGGCATAATTCGACACTTTTTAAGGCTTGTTAAGTAAAGTTTATAATGATTATTTAACAACTGAATAATTTTTCTAGTTTTGTCGAAAGTCTAAATTATTATTTAAGATATGTTATATTATAAAAGGTGATGATATGTTCAAAACAGAAATAGAATTTTCAAAAAATACTTTATATGTAAATGTAGAAGGAACAGTTAATCGAAATAATTTAATGAAATTAAAACAAAAATTATATTACATCATCGATGAATATAATGTTTTTGACATAGTCATCAACGTAAAAAATAGTGAATATGTTGATACGATTGCATTTTACAATTTTCTTGATGAGTATGACATAAAGTATGGTGGAAATTTGACTGTTGTAGAATAACAGGTAGGATTAAAAAAACCTCGTTGAATATAAATTCAATTAGGTTTTTTATTTTGTTACTTCATCATAAACAGTTTATCTTTTTAATATGCTTAAATAGGGTGATCACATGAGCTTAATTAATAAGGTAAGAGCTTATTTATTAGAAGAAGAATTTACTGTTAATGTTTTTAAAAATAAAGTGAATGTTGTTAATTATACTAGTATTGATCATTTTGATATTAACAAAGTTGTTATTAGACATGACCAAGGTATATTAGTGGTTACCGGGAATAATTTAGTAGTTTCAAAATTATTAAGTGATGAGGTATTAATAACTGGTGATATTCAAAATATAGAATTGAGGTAAAAAAATTGAAAAATAATTTTATATCTTTTTTTGAAAATAAGGTAATAGTAAATATAAAAGGTAAAAATATAAATCGTTTTATTAAAAGATTAATTAGCCATAAAATTGATTTATTAAAAATTTGGTATATTAATGAAAATGAAACTAATATTAAAATTAAAGCATCTGATTATGAAAAAATAAAGGAATTAAAAACAATATACAATATATTTATAGTAGATGTGGGTGGTACATTAAAAATAAAGAAAATTATTAAAAAAAACTTACTTTTATTAGTTGCTTTTATTTTAGGACTAGTCTTGTTAACTTTTTTAGCAAACATAATTTTTGAGGTTGAAGTTATTCATACCAATAGGGAATTAAGAGATTTACTTTTAAGTGAATTAAAAGTAAATGGTATTGTAAAATTAAAATTTCAAAAAAATTATGATGAGATTCAAAAAATAAAAGAACTGATTATATCTGAACATAAAGATAAAATTGAGTGGTTGGAAATCGAAAGAGTTGGTACCAAATACATTGTTAGAGTTGAAGAACGAAAATTACCGATTCCTAAAAAAGAATATGAAAACCGGCATATAGTAGCGCGTAAAAGTGCTATTATTAAAAAAATAGAAGCTGAAACTGGTGAGATAATAAAAAATATTAATGATTATGTTAAACCAGGAGATATTATTATATCTGGTGAAATTAAATTACATGATCAAGTTAAAGATATTATTCCTGCCGAAGGTAGAGTTTATGGAGAAGTATGGTACCAAACTAAAGTTACTTATCCACTAACTAGACGAACAGAACAACTTCTTAAAAACCATAAGAAAGTTTTAGTTATTCAATTTCTAAATAAGAAAATAGAACTTTTTAATTTTAATCCCTTTAAAAATAAAAAGATTAAACAAAATAAAATCACATCTAGTCCCTTATTACCAATTACTTTTTCTTTAGAAAACCAACAAGAATTAAAAGTAGTAGAAGAAATGAATACAATAGATCAAGCTGTTAATAGGGCAATATCTAAAGGTAAAGAAAAAATAGAAGAACGACTTGCCAAAGATGAATACATTATTAGCCAAAATAGTTTGAAAGTTGATATAAAAAGTAGTAAAATAGAATTAGATATATTTTTTGTGGTTTATGAGAATATAACAGAATATCAACTAATCATAGAAATGCCGGAAGAACAAGATGAAGAATAGAGGGATAATGTGGAAAAATCAACAATTGTTAATTTGTTTGTGGAAGTATGGCCAATGTTGTTGATTTTTTGCGTTGTTATTATCTCGTTAAGAATAGTACATATTATCAAAAATGACTTAAATGTTGTTATTTATAACGAATTATTTTATTTAGCATTCCTTATGTATATTATGTTATTATTCCACATTGTAACATTTCAAGATGTTACTTGGTCGACATCTAATTTTATACCATTTAAAGAAATATTTCGTTATTCAATTGGTACACCAGCATTTTATAAAAATGTTGTTGGTAATTTAATTATGTTTCTACCGTATGGCTTTTTTGTATCATATTTTATTAAATCAAAAAAACCATATCTTATTATCTTATTATCATTAATTGTTTCAATTACAATTGAGACCACCCAAATGGTAATTGGAAGAGTATTTGATGTTGATGATATATTTTTAAATGTTTTAGGAGCTATTATTGGTTATCTTGTTTATAAGGTCCTGAATAAAATAGTTGATAAGTTACCTTTGTTCTTGAAAAAAGACTATATATATAATATAATAATAATGTTGACAATTATTAGTGTATTTATTATGTTTATATATTTGTGGTGAGGGTGATATTATGAATAGTGTCGGTTTTTTTAATGAGACGGATAAGGAAATAAGCGAAACAGAAGAGGTAAAAAAAGTTGTTCATTATGCAATTGAAAAAGAAAAGTTAAAATATGTTGTGTTTAATATAATCTTTGTTGATGATTTATTTATTACTTCATTGAATCAAGATTATCGTGGGAAAAGTCAACCAACAGATGTTATTTCTTTTGCCCTTGAAGATAATTTGCCTATCGACTTAGGTAAGTATCGCTTACTTGGTGATATTTATATTTCTGTAGATACAGCAAAAAGACAAGCCCTCGAATATAAACACAGTCTACTTAGAGAATTATCCTTTTTAGCTGTTCATGGTTTTCTTCATTTGTTAGGATATGATCACATAAATAAAGAAGAAGAAAAAATAATGTTTGAGAAACAGGAGTGGATTTTGGATGAATTCGGAATTAAGAGATAAGCAAAAAAGGAGAGGTTTAAAACGCTTTTTTAATAGTTTTAAATATTCGTGGGAAGGATTAACTTATGCCTACAAATATGAACAAAGTTTAACAATTCATTTTATGATTGTGATTTTTGTTATTATTGCTGGTATTGTTTTAAAAATTAATTTAACTGAATGGTTAATTTGTTTATTGTTGATGGGTATTGTAATGGCTACAGAACTTATTAATACATCAATTGAAGCTGTTATTGATCTATCTTGTCCACAAATACATCCCCTAGCAAAGATTGCTAAGGATACAGCATCAGCTGCTGTGTTCGTATTTTCAGTAGTAGCTTTTGTTAGCGGAATGATCATTTTTGTACCTAAAATTATCTTATTAATCGAAAGCCTTATTTAGGAGTGATAAAATGAAAGAAAAACTAAAAAAATTATTAAACAATGCTTATGCACCATATTCTAATTATCAAGTAGCAGCTATTGTTGTAACTAACGATGATCAAATATTTAGTGGTGTAAACGTTGAAAACGCTTCGTATGGTGCAACAATATGTGCTGAGCGAAATGCTATTAATAGTGCTATTTCTAAAGGTTATAAAAAAGGTGATTTCAAAGAATTATATGTAATGGTAGCTAGTGATAAACTAGCATTCCCATGTAACATATGTCGTCAAGTAATAGTTGAATTTTTCGAAATGGACGCTAAATTACACTTAGTTAATGAAGCACAAGAAAAAACTTATTTAATGGAAGACATTATTGTTTATCCATTTTCAGATGAGGATTTAAAATGAAATCAGGATTTGTTGCTATAATAGGACGTCCTAATGTTGGAAAATCAACTTTAATAAATAATGTTATAGGACAAAAAGTTGCTATTACTTCTGACAAACCACAAACGACAAGAAATAACATTCAAGGAATTTATAATGATGAAGATACTCAAATAATTTTTGTGGATACTCCAGGAATTCATAAACCAAAACATAAATTAGGAGAGTTTTTAAATAAACAAGCATATTATACAATCAATGATGTTGATATTATTGTTATGTTAGTTGATGTTAGTGCAGATATTGGTCCTGGTGATAAATACATTATTGAAACTTTAAAGAATGTTGAAAAACCTGTTATTTTAGTATTAAATAAAATTGACAAATTAAAACGTGAAGAGTTATTGCCAATTATTGAACAGTATAGTAAATTACATAATTTTACTGATATTATTCCGTTATCAGCATTAAAAGGAAACAATACTATTGATTTAATAAATACTTTAAAAAAATATTTAACTGATAACATTCAGTATTATCCTGATAATCAAAAAACTAATCGTTCAACTGAATTTTTAATAGCTGAAATAATTCGTGAAAAAGTATTTCATTTAACAGAAGAAGAAATACCACATTCAATTACTTGTGTAATTGAACAAATTAAAAAAGAAAAAAACAAATATATAATAAATGCCATTATAGTTGTAGATCGTGATTCTTTGAAAAAAATAATTATTGGTAAACAAGGTTCTAAAATTAAAAAAATTGGTACACTTGCTCGTGAAGAAATAGAAACTTTACTTGGGGAAAAAGTTTATTTAGAATTATTTGTTAAAACAATTAAGAAATGGCGAGAAAAAGAAAAGTATTTAACAGAATTTGGATTTAGTAATTTTGAATAATAAAATATAAGGAGGCCCAAAATGGAAAAGGAAGAAGTAAGGAACATTGAACCTGGTCAAATTTATCGCCATTTTAAGGGCAAAACATATAAAATTTTAGCAATTGCTAGTGACAGTGAAGAACCAACTAGAAAACTTGTTATATATCAAGCTTTATATGGGGATAGTCTTATTTGGGCAAGAGAGATAGATATGTTTTTGTCACTTGTTGATAAAGAAAAATATCCTGAGATTAATCAATCTTATCGCTTTGAACTAATTTAAGTGATAGGAGGCTTATTATGATAGAAAAACTTGAAGGTATAATTTTAAATGAACGAGATTATAGCGAAAGCAGCAAAATATTAAATGTACTTACTAAAGAACATGGTATTGTTGGTGTGATTGCAAAGGGATGTCGTTCTATGAAAAGTGAGCTCCGTAGCGTAAGTGAAAAACTTATTTACGGACATTTTAATTTATACTATAAGGAAGATAAACTCTCAACCTTAATTAGTGTTGATGTTATTGATAGTTTTAAAAACATTAGAAAAGAAATTGTTAAGATAAGTTTTGCAACTTTTTTATTAGAATTATCAGAACAAGTATATCGACAAAATAATAATAACGATATATATGAATTATTAATTTCTAGTTTAACTAAAATAGATGAAGGTTTAGATCCAATGGTTATTACTAATATATTAGAATTAAAATACTTAACTTATTTAGGTGTAGATCCACTTCTTGAAGGATGTTCTGCTTGTGGTAATACAAATGCCATTGTTGGGTTATCAATTATTAAAGGTGGTTATATTTGTAATAATTGCCGAACGACAGAAGCTATTGTTAGTCCAAAAACAATCAAGATGATTAGAATGTTTTGTTACGTTGATATTTCAAAAATATCAACAATTGATATTAGTGAACAAGTTAAAAAGGAAATTAATTATTTTTTAGATGAATATTATGATGAATATACAGGACTCTATTTAAAAAGTAAAACTTTTTTAAATAGCTTATGTCAATTATGTTAGGAGGAAAAATGGAAGAATATAAATATTTAATAGTGCCCGCAGTAACGTTGGTTATTGCTCAAATTATAAAATTTACAATTGAATCGATACAAGATAAAGACTTGAAATGGGGACGTCTATTTAATGGTAGTGGTGGTATGCCAAGTTCTCATGGATCATTTTCATTTTCACTAACGATGATGATAGGATTAAGTGAAGGTTTCTCAAGTATATATTTTGCTATTTCCTTAATATTTTCATTAATCGTTGCTTATGATGCAATTGGTGTTAGAATGGAAAGCGAGAAACATGCTCAAGCTTTAAACAAAATTAGTAAGGAAATATTTTCAAAAAAATATAAAGAAGGCTTACTTCATTTAAAAGAAGAGTTGGGTCATAACATTTTAGAAGTCTTTGGGGCTTATGTTTTAGCTACTACAATTGCTATATTATTTACTTATATTATATTCTAGTAATTATGAATATTAATTGACAAAAACACATTTTTAATATATATTATATATAGTTATATATCAATGCGATGATGGGAGTGGAATCCCGGAGTAATATAAAATGAGCTGATTCTTTTAGAATAAGTAAGGTGGAACCGCGGGGAAACTCGTCCTTACAAATATTCTAAAAGTTTTTTGTTAAAAACAGATATAATAAAAAAATAAACTATGGAGGGAAAATATGAATTTAGAAAAAATAGTTAATCTATGTAAACAGTATGGTTTTATATTTCAAGGTAGCGAAATATATGGAGGTCTTGCTAATACTTGGGACTATGGTCCACTTGGTAACGAACTTAAGAAAAACATTAAAAATGCTTGGTCTAAGAAGTTTATTCAGGAAAACATTTATAATGTAGGCATTGACAGTGCCATTCTTATGAATCCGCTTGTTTGGGAAGCTAGTGGACATATTAACAACTTTAACGATCCATTAATTGATTGTAAAGAATGTAAATCAAGGTTTCGTGCCGATAAAATTATTGAGGATCATACTGAAGGAACAGTTCAAGCTGATGGTTGGTCAAATGAAAAAATGTATGACTATATTATTTCTAATAAAATAAAATGCCCGAAATGTAAATCATTAAATTATACAAATATTAGAAAATTTAATATGATGTTTAAAACTCATCAAGGAGTTACTGAAGATAGTGCAAACAAAATATATTTAAGACCAGAAACAGCCCAAGGTATTTTTGTTAACTTTATAAATGTTCAAAGAAGTATGAGACTAAAAGTTCCTTTTGGTATTTGTCAAATTGGAAAGAGTTTTCGTAATGAAATAACTCCAGGTAATTTTATTTTTAGAACCCGTGAATTCGAACAAATGGAATTACAATTTTTCTGTAAACCAGGAACTGAACTAGAGTGGTTTAAATATTGGAAAGATTATTGCTACAAGTGGCTTATTGATTTAGGGATTAACAAAGAAAATATAAGACTTCGCGATCATGATGAAGATGAATTAAGTCATTATAGTAATGCCACAACTGATTTTGAATATAAATTTCCATTTGGATGGGGAGAACTTTGGGGTGTAGCTTCTAGAACTAATTTTGATTTAACACAACATCAAAACCATTCAAAACAAAGTATGGAATATTTAGATCCAGTAACTAATGAAAAATATATTCCTTACGTTATTGAGCCAAGTTTAGGAGCTGATAGAGTTATGCTTGCTTTCTTATCAGAAGCATACGAAGAGGAAACTTTAGAAAACGGTGAAACTCGTGAAGTAATGAAATTTCATCCTGCTCTTGCACCTTTTAAAGTTGCAGTACTTCCTTTAATGAAAAAAAATCACAGTAAAAAAGCAATGGAAGTATATCAAAATTTAAGCAAACATTTTATGACCAGTTATGATGAATCCGGTAATATTGGTAAGCGATATAGAAGAGCAGATGTAAGTGGTACTCCATATGCAATTACAATTGATGATGAGACCTTAAATAAGGGTACAGTTACCGTTAGAGACCGTGACACAATGGAACAAATCACTTTACCACTTGATGAAGTTGTGAAGTATATATCTGAAAAAATATTTTTTTAAGACCTTAAAACAGTAGATAACCAACTACTGTTTTATTTATTAAAATTAATTTCAATAAAATATATAACAACACCTTTCTTATTCTATTGGTCTTGTAAAGGCAATATAATAATAGTATAATT
>LFRM01044368.1_pt1 | contig 14445 bp, 17 predicted proteins | sample 618341 | NCBI WGS metagenome assembly LFRM01 (sample SAMN03654438, study PRJNA283298) | anaerobic digester metagenome | isolation source: pool of bioreactors CSTR01a, CSTR02a, and CSTR03a thermophilic anaerobic... | place: Denmark: Kgs. Lyngby | collected 2014-05-21 | reverse complement strand
GGAACATCAGGTTATGAAGAAGCAGCTGGCCAAGGACTCATCGCTGGTATTAATGCAGCTCTTAAAAACCAAGGAAAAGAACCACTAATCCTAAAACGAGATGAAGCATACATCGGAGTCATGTTAGATGATCTTGTTACAAAAGGGACACTAGAACCTTATCGACTCCTTACATCACGAGCAGAATATCGTTTGTTATTACGCCACGATAATGCATACCGTAGATTATCACACTTTGGACACCAAATTGGCTTGTTGAGTGATGACGAATATGAGATGATAGAGGCAGACATAAAAGAGATTGATGCTTTTATTGAACTCAGTGATACGATTAAGATCCCGCATACGAAAGAATTCGAAGCATATTTTGAATCGAAAAATTCTCCGTTTGCAGCACATGACCTCAGCATTAAAGATGCAATCAAGCGCCCAGGCGTCGAACTTCTTGATGTTTTAAACATTCTCGAGATGGATGTTCGTCACGATTTAGCATTCCAAATGCAAGTGGAAATTAAATATGAAGGATACATTCGTAAAGCACTCAAAGAAGCAGAAAAACTNNNNGGCCGCCAAAGACTACAAATGGTTATGCCATTAACCGTAGGACAAGCATCCCGTATTTCAGGCGTCAATCCCGCAGATATCGCAATATTAGCAATGACACTTAAACAAAAGGAGGCATAATATGCGAATAGGAACGATTGGTAGTGGAACGATAGTTGAGCAGTTCATTCAACACGCACGCTTAGTGGAGGGTGTTGAATTTGGAGCTGTATATTCAAGAGATCATGAACGTGGTGAAGCATTTGCGAAGAAAAATAATATTTCTAAGGTGTATACGTCACTTGATGACCTATACAATGATTCAGACATTGATTTCATTTACATCGCATCACCAAACAGTCTTCACTATACACAAGCAAAAGATGCTCTATTAAAAGGGAAGAACGTTATTATCGAAAAACCCTTTGCAGGAAATGAAATGAGAGCCAGTGAATTAATACGAATCGCTAAAGAGAAGAAACTATTTTTATTCGAAGCAATTTGTAATGTTCACATGCCAAACTTCAGATACATTAAAGATAATTTGAATGAAGTAGGAAACATTAAATTAGTTCAATGCAACTACTCACAGTACTCAAGCCGATTCGATGCATTAATGGATGGCGAAGAACCCAATGTTTTCTCACCGAAATTTTCTGGTGGAGCGCTGGCGGATATCAATATTTACAACGTTCATTTCGTTGTTGGACTCTTCGGTATGCCGAAAGATGTGGATTACATTGCGAATCTACACCCAAACGGAATTGATACATCAGGAATTTTAACCATGACATACGATGACTTTCTTGTTGAATGTGTTGGAGCAAAAGATAGTTTCTCTATGAACTTTGGACAAATCCAAGGGGACAAAGGATATATTTATATTCCGAATGGAGTAAATGGAATTGAATCTGTAAAAACACAATCAAAGACACAAGAAATAGAGTATAATGGACAAGAGAAACCACGTTTATACTATGAAGTTGAAGCATTCAAAACAATGTTTGATTCAAAGGACTTCGTAGAGTGTCATAAGTGGCTGGATCACAGTCTAAGTGTTGTGCGCGTTGCAGAAAAAGCGCGTCGTCGCATCAACTTATTCTTTGATTATTAATTGGAGGCTTTTGAATGAATGAAATAGAATACTATAAAGCAATCGAATCGATAGGAATTGTTGTTTCAGACGAAATGAAACAACAATTTTTATTGTATAAAAACTTAATCCAAGAAGTTAATAAAGTGCTTAATCTAACTGGAATTGACGATGATGAAGGAATCTATCTGAAGCATTTCTATGATTCACTGTTAATTTCACCGATGATTAAAACGAATGCTACTGTGTGTGATATCGGATCAGGGGCTGGATTCCCAGGAATCGTACTGGCAATTGCACGACCAGATATCCACATGACCTGCGTTGAACCAACAACTAAAAGGACAACGTTTTTAACACGAGTTGTTGAAGAATGCGGACTAAATAATGTAACAGTACTCAACGAGCGCGCAGAAGACATTATTGACACATACAGAGAATCATTTGATGTATCCACAGCTCGTGCCGTAGCTTATCTTGATATCCTATCAGAGCTTTGCCTACCTTTTGTTAAATTAGGAGGCGTGTTCATCGCAATGAAAGGTTCTAAGGGACTGGAAGAGTTCGATGAAGCAAAAAAAGCAGTGAAAATTCTAGGCGGTGAGCTACTCAAAGCACATCAATTTAATGATGATATTATGGGTGAGCGATACAACCTAGAAATAACGAAAATTAAGAAGACTCCGAAGAAATATCCTCGTAGTTATGCTAAAATAAAGAAGACACCTTTGTCGAGGGAGGCATCATGACAGAACATACAGATTTACCAATTGAAAAGATTGTGCCAAACCGACATCAACCAAGATTAAGTTTCAACGATGAAAGTCTATTGGAACTTGCATTATCAATCAAAGAAAACGGACTCATACAACCCATCGTTGTAAGACCCGTTGACGATCATTATGAAATTATTGCTGGTGAGCGACGTTATCGAGCAATGATGATGACTGGCTTTACAGAAGTTCCCGTTATTATTAATGATATGGATGACCAAGCAAGTGCGACAATTGCACTGATTGAGAACATTCAAAGAGAAGACTTAAACACAGTTGATGAAGCTAAAGCCTATAGAGAAATTCTTAGACTTCAAGGAATTACACAAAAAGACCTTGCGAAGCGATTAGGAAAATCACAATCATCAATCGCAAATAAGATTCGTCTTTTAGAGCTATCACAACCGGTACTTGATGCATTGTCTGACAGAAAAATCACTGAACGACATGCCCGAGCAATGTTAGGGATGGAAAAAGAAAAAGAAGAAGCAATTCTTGCTAAAATTTTAAACGATAAACTAAATGTTAAACAAACAGAAAACTTAATCGATAAACCGCGAAAGAAACCAAAGTTAATCACTAAGGGAATTTCGCAACATGTAAAAATCGGAATCAATACTGTGAAACAATCGATTGCGATGATCGAAAAAACAGGAATTGCAGTTCAACACGATATTGTTGAAGAAGAAGATGAAGTAATCATTACAATTAAATTTACTAAGTAAAAAGGATGTGACTCAATGGGTAAAATTATAGCAATAGCAAACCAAAAGGGCGGAGTCGGAAAGACCACGACAAGTATTAATCTTTCTGCTGGACTCGCTTACCTGGGGCAAAAAGTGTTACTTGTTGATTTAGATCCACAAGGAAATGCCTCGCAGGGTGTTGGAGCAAGTAAAGTAGATATCAAACACAGTACTTATGACCTCATATTAAGCGATAAGTCAGTTGATGATATCAAAATCAAATTAAATACACCACCGATGGATTTAATTCCAGCAACAATTGATCTTGCGGGAGCCGATTTAGAAATGGTTGAATTTAAGATTGGTAGAGAACGCCTTCTTAAAAACAAACTCGAAGCAGCAAAAGCAGATTATGATTTCATCATCATAGACTGCCCACCGTCATTAGGACTTCTTAATACAAACGCCCTAACGGCAGCTGATTCAGTTATCATTCCCGTCCAATGTGAATACTACGCATTGGAAGGATTAACACAATTACTCTCAACAATTCGTTTAGTTCAAAAACTCTTCAATCCAGATTTAAAAATTGAAGGAGTCCTACTTACAATGTTTGATGTTCGAACTCGACTCAGCGTCGAAGTTCAACAAGAAGTAAGAAAGTACTTTAAAGAACGAGTTTACAAGAGTAATATTCCACGAAATATTAAATTATCAGAAGCACCTTCTCGAGGAAATACAATCTTCGAATATGATTTAAAATCTGAAGGAGCGAAAGCATACGCAGCACTCTCAAAAGAAGTCTTACAGTACAACAAGAAAAGAGGCGATGGAAGTGGCAGAAAGTAATCGATTAGGAAAAGGACTTGGCGCAATATTTGGAGATGACATCTCAAGTGTGCTCGAGGACATTCAACAGGGGACAAGCAGTGATTTTGGTGGGACTAAAACGATCTTAGATATAGATCAAATACGAACCAACCCATATCAACCACGTCATCATTTTGATGAGGAAAAACTTAATGAGTTATCATTAAGCATCCAATCCCACGGTCTATTTACTCCAATTCTGGTTCGGCAAACAACCAATGGCTACGAACTTGTTGCAGGAGAGAGAAGACTTCGCGCAAGTAAATTGGCTGATCTTACTGAAATAGCAGCAATCGTCGTAGAGTTTGATGATGAAGCTATGATGGAAATCGCAATCATTGAGAACGTTCAACGTGAAGACCTCAATGTTATTGAAGAAGCAACCGGCTACAAACTACTCATTGACCGTTTGGGACTGACACAAGAAGAAGTCGCAAAACGCATGAGTAAATCACGATCACACATCACAAATTTACTTCGACTATTGCGTTTACCTGAGTCCGTTCAGGCGCATGTTTCTGAGGGGAAATTAACGATGGGTCATGTTCGACCGCTAATCACAATCGAAGATGATAAAGAGATTGAAAAAATTGCCCAGGAAATAATCGCTAAGAAACTCTCAGTACGTGATACAGAGAACTTAGTTAAATATCACGGTGAAACAGAACTAACATCACCTAAAAAAGCAGTCAAAACGACTGAATATGATTACGCAATTTCATTGTTTGAAAGTAAACTACAAACACGCGTAAGCATTGATTCCAATAAATTAAGCATTCACTTCTCAGATGATGACGATTTGAATCGCATTATGGAAGCTTTAAATATCATTGAATAAACTTAACTGTAGATTAGTCACGAGACCAATCTGCAGTTTTTATTTATCACTACCTTTCTAATATTTGATAGAAAAAAAGCATATCATTTTAGCGATATGCTCATTAATTTATACTAGAGTCCCCGAAACCCACCCTCATACTGCACGATAGTCGTAGTAAGTTTTAATAATAAATAACATGGATGTAAGTTGTAGAGCATAAATTGTGTAAATGTACTGCTCTGTACTCTTTATCTACATGGAGTTTTTGAATAATTCTAAGCATTATTCTGCTTTTCTATCCTGGGTGCAATACTACCAACTCTTAAAAGTTAATCGATTAAATCGGTAAGCCAGTTTTTCTCTTGAATTGTTGTATCAAGAATTCTGATTTCCTTTGATAGTTCATCGATTTTTTTTTGAATATCACTTAAATTAATAACAACATTCATCTTGATTTCTGTACGAGTTAATCGGAAGTCTCGCTGAGAGGCCGAATCATAAACACGGTGGAGTGCTTCCATTTTTCGTCTGCAAGACTCTCGTAATACGATCGCATCCGTAACACTCAAGTCATCGTTAATCATCGTCGTTTGATTCGTTACATTGATTTGTTGGATTAGTGTCGCCATGTTGTCATGAAGCGTAAGAAGTTCCTTAAGTAATTGATTTGGATCTTCATCAGGTTTCATATCTTCCTGTACTTTGGCATTGTTATAAATACGCGATTCCAATTGGTCTACTTTCGCTCGATGCTCTGAACGAAGCAATAAAGCTTCTGCTAGTTTCATTATTTCATCTCCCTCGCACTTTCTTTGGTAACTACATTATAAATGATATAATGAACAAAAGGGGGAATTATATATGATAATCGCTTTTACAGGTGCAGGAATATCGAAAGCATCAGGCATCGCTACGTTTATGGAACAACCCGATGTACGAGATCGACTTTACCGCAGTTATGCGCAAAAGAATCCAAAGTCATACAGATACACAGTAAAAAAACTGTACAACACAGTCATTGACGCAGAACCGAATGATGCTCACTATGCCCTAAATGAATATGATGTAAGCATCATAACAATGAACATCGATGGACTTCATGAGAAGGCAGGTTCTTTTCCGTTAACACTACACGGAACACTGCCAAGTTTTGAGGAATTAAAGATTGCGGATACACTGTACAATAAACCGGTGCTTTACGGTGATCAAGCACCAAACTATCAAAAAGCTTACCAAATGGTAAGCGAAATGAGTGAGGAAGATACACTCCTAGTAATCGGTGCATCACATCATACAGCGATTGCACAAGAATTAAGAAATATCGCACTTTACAATGGTGTTCGAATTATTGAAATACAAGAAGACGCAGTACGTGAAACACGAGAAGTACTAGAGCGGCTTCAACAACCAGCCAATGAATGAATTACATTTAACATAATATCCAGACGATGCTTCCTTAATAATATGGACGACATCGTTTTCTTTTACTTCGACTTTACTGTTGGTATAGTCACTCGTTAGGACATTGTTCTCAAAATCAAGAAACTCATTGAATATTTCGAGTTGATTTCCTGTACTTAAATGAGTGCATAGACTGAATTCATCACCTGGAGTAGTAATCTCAATATCAAGATCTTCCCAGTTAAGATGAACTCGATCTTCACGAGATTGAACGATTCCTAAGGATACATACTCAAGTAAATCAAATGAGTGAACACTTACATCAGAATCAATAAACTCTAAAACGTTCAATTGACCTTCTTCCTTTATGACATTACCACCATCAATGGCCCAGATATTCTTCTTTGGATCAAACAAAGGGGCATGAGACATATAAGATGTGCTGTAAAGACAAACAGGGTAATGACCTACAATAACGGGTTTATCAAATGAAGCGTTGTAATCAAAGAAACGCGGTTGTTTAAGATTAAAGTCACGGTCTTGGTTTTCATGATCAAGTAGACCAGCGTGAACACAAGTGAAATAAGGAGATTCAATAATAACAGGTAAGTCCATGACAAAATCAAAGATTTCTGGGTAGTGATCAAAGGCATAACGCTTAAGTTCCATGAAATTCGTATAAGGACCAAACTCTTTTCTAAACTCAGAGAGAATGGTATTGCCGCGCGTATCCATATAGTTTTCCATACCTCGGTTTCGATTGTCATCTCTTAAGAAGTTAATTAGATCATCGCAATTACCGAGCGTTGCATAGACTTGAAAGTCTTTCTTCAGCTCAATGATGTACTTAAACAAACCAATTGAGTCATTTCCTTTTTCACTCATATCGCCATCAATAATCAAAATATCAGACGTACTGAATTTCATATCCTTTAAGATCTTTTTGAAAAGCACAAGATTACCGTGGACATCTGATGTAATGAGCACACGTTGCTTAGGTTTTGGTTTGATTTTTAATGTCATAAATGCGTCTTCCTTTTTATCAATTATATCACAATACAATGAAATGCTATTATGATATAATGAGCGCATGATGACAGATACTATAGTAGCAATTATAACGGCACTTCAAGAAAGTGCAATATCAGTATTAAGACTGAGCGGCAGTGATTCAATTGAAATCGCTGACCGTCTTTTTTCGCGCAATCTTAAAGAAGTAGAATCTCACTCTGTAAGTTATGGGCACATTATTGATCCCGTAACCAAGGACACAGTCGATGAAGTTCTGGTTTCAGTATTTAAGGCACCGCGTACCTATACAAAAGAAGATGTGGTAGAAATATCATGTCACGGTGGAATTCTTGTAACGAAGAAAATCCTTGCACTTTGTTTAAGCGAAGGCGCTCGTATGGCCAGAAATGGTGAATACACACAACGCGCATTCCTCAATGGAAGAATTGACCTTTCCCAAGCAGAATCGGTGATGGAACTCATTCAAGCACCCAATGAATTCGCAGCAGAGCTCGCAATTTCAGGTGTTCAAGGAAACGTGAAGAAACTTATTGATCCACTTCTTGAAGAATTAATTCAGATCATTGCGAACATTGAAGTAAACATTGATTATCCTGAATATGATGACGTAAAGGTTATGACAGAGGATATTATTCTTCCTGCTTCAAAAAAGTTCCTCAAAGGACTCAATAAGATTCTTGTGGAATCTAAATCAGGACGCATCCTTAAAGAGGGCGTTAAGACAGTTATACTCGGAAAACCCAACGTTGGGAAGTCCAGTATACTGAATGTTCTTCTTGATGAAGATAAAGCGATTGTTACTGATATCGCAGGAACCACACGAGACCTCGTAGAAGGATGGATTCGTTTAGAAAACGTTGCACTACATCTTGTGGATACGGCAGGTCTCAGAGACACAGGCGATAAGATTGAACAGATCGGAATTGAGAAGAGTCGAGCAGCACTTGAAACAGCAGAACTCGTAATCATTGTATTTGATGCAAGCCAAGAACGCGACCAAGAGGACTTAGATTTATTGGAAGCAACGAAAAATAAAGAACGCATCATTGTTTATAACAAGATAGACCTTAAAGAAACAAATGAAGAGGGAATCTATGTGAGTGCATTGAATCAAGATGTGGATGCATTAGTAGATGAAATTAATCAACGCTATGCTGAACACAAAATAGCACTTACTCAACCGACACTGTCAAATCAAAGACAAATCGCATCGGTACAAATGAGTTACCTTGCGATGGAACGTGCTATTGAAGCATTGGAGTTTGGAATGGAGCTTGATCTAGTCATTATTGACTTAAACGAAGCTTATACGGAACTCGCTTCAGTGATTAAACTAAGAAAAGATATCAACATACTCGACGAAATATTCGCTCGATTCTGTTTAGGAAAGTAGGCATTATGAATAACTATTGGATCGATTCCCACGCTCATATTGTGAGTGAAGGGTTAATCGAAGATTTTGATGACATCGTACACAATGCGATTGAAAACAATATTGGTAAAATATGCATTATCTGTGGATCACTCAAGCAAGTTGAAGAAGCCCTCAAACGCGTTGAAGGAAATACGATGTTTGATCTTGCGGTTGGGATTCATCCGACAACGGTACACGAACGAAGTGAAGAAGAGTTTCTTGCGATGATGGCTTACTTAGATCATCCTCAAGTCGTTGCGGTTGGTGAGATTGGTTTAGATTATTACTGGGATGAGACGTATAAAGTTGAACAAAACGAGATGTTCATCAGACAAATTGAATATGCGAATCAACATAAACTACCAATTATCGTTCACATGAGAAATTCATGGGAAGACATCTACACGACTCTAAATGATAATCTAGTAAATGAGACTGGTGTAATTCACTGCTTTAGTGAAGGTGTGGATGAAGCAAATAAGTTCCTTGATTTGGGTTACTACCTAGGATTTGGTGGAATTCTTACCTTTAAGAATGGGGATAATGTCAGAGATGTTCTTTCTGTAACGCCTAAAGATCGTGTACTGAGTGAAACGGACAGTCCTTATCTTGCGCCTGTTCCTAAACGAGGTAAGCGCAATGAGCCTGCACATGTAATGTATGTGGGGGAGAAGATTGGTGAGCTTCAGAAGGAAGTTCCTGATTCTGTTAAGTCACAAATTATTGAGAACTATCAAAGATTGTTTAAGAAGAGCAAATAAAAATCACGCTGGTTATAGCGTGATTTTTTATTACCATACAGGAATGTTTGCTCCATTGGAGTCTTGATCAACAAGTTCTGCAATTGCATCAGTGTGGTAGATTTCAACAATCTTTTTAAGGATTGGATCTTCTAGGTCTGCTGTACGAACTGCGATTAAGTTGATGTATTGTTTGAATGGTTCTTTGTTGTTTAGGTCAACTTGTTCAATGAAGAGTGTTGCCTTAGGGTCAAGTTTCGCATCTACTGCAATTCCTGAGTTGATTACTGCGAAGTTTACTTCATCAAGTGATCCAGGTACGTTTGCTGCTTCAATTTGAATGATTTCAAGATTACGTGGATTCACAACATCTTTAACTGATGGAATTGTGTTTGCTTCGTTTGTTAGTTCAATTAGACCGTTTGCTGCAAGTAGGTTAAGTGCACGTCCACCGTTTGTAACGTCATCAGGGATCAGTACTTTGTCGCCGTCTTTAACTTCATCAAGTGATTTGTAAGTTGCTGAGTAAGCTCCCATTGGTGCGATGTATGTATCTGCGATTGGTGCGATATCATATTTGAAGTCTGCGATTTCTTGTTCTAGGTATAAGTGGTGTTGGAATGCGTTTAGATCAATTTCGTTTGAGTTAAGTGCTGCGTTTGGTTCTGGATACTGACCAAATGTTACGATTTCTAAATCAACGCCTTCTTCTTCCTTCAGAATACGAACAACTTCTTTCCAAGCGAGGAGTGAATCTCCGCCGTGTACTCCAACTTTATAGAGTGTTTTACCTTCTGGTGCATCGGGTGTCTTTGTCCCGCATGCTGTAACTAATAGTAATGTTAGAATTGCTAGTAATGTTTTTTTCATTTTAATTTTCTCCTTAGTGTTTTGTTTTCTTTAAAATGTATGAACCAACTGATTGAATTACTAATACGATAAGCAGTATTACGATAACTGAGAAATTGGTGATGTCACTCATGTTTCGGTTGTTTCCGAGCTTGATGACTAAATCTCCAATTCCACCACCTCCGACGGCTCCTCCCATGGCTGTAAGGCCAAGAAGACTGATCAGGGTGATTGTGGCTGATCGAACGAGTGCGGGGATACTTTCCTTCAGATAGACTTTAATAATAATCTGGAATGTTGAAAGTCCCATGCTTTGTGCTGCTTCGATTAAACCGGGATCAATATCAGATAGTGCTAGTTCTACTTGTCTGATAAAGAAGGGTGTACATCCAACGATAAGCGGTAAGATGACGCCTTGTACTTGTATGGATGTTCCCATGAGTATGCGTGTTATGGGCTTCATGAATACGAGTAGGACAATAAAGGGGATTGCTCGAATGAGGTTTACCAGTTGTGAGATGATCCAGTTCACAACTTTATTCTCCTTGAGCCCACCTTTTCGAGTAATTACTAAGATCGTTCCGAAGATAATTCCGAATATGAACGAGAAGGATCCTGCTTTGATAAGCATTTCCAATGTGTCTTTGATTCCTTGAATAATTTCTTCTTGGTATACGATAACATTGGGGAATATTTGATTAAACCACTGGGCCATGTTTGATCACCTCCGTATTAACTCCAATTTCTTTGAGATAGTTGATTGCTTTGCTCTGATCTTCTAAAGTACCTGAGAATACAACAACGATGGATCCCAAGATTGTATCTTGAATCACTTCCACATTCGCAAATATAATACTTGCTTGAGTATTGTACTCAGTGGATATTTTTGAAATAACAGCATCACTTGTATGTGAACCGAAGAAGTCTAGTTTTAGAAGTTTCTGGTGAAGTCCTAATTCAACAAGTGCGGATTTGTTCTCAATTAACTGTTCCATCTGGGAGAGATTGGACGTTGTATTGATGAACTCTTTGGTTATTAACTCTTGTGGATTTGCGAATATGGAGATTACTTTTCCAGACTCTACGACATAACCGTCTTCCATAACTGCCACGCGATCACAAATATCTTTGATGACTGCCATTTCGTGGGTAATGATCACAATCGTAATTCCTAAACGCTGATTCAATTCTTTTAATAATTTTAGAATTGTTTGTGTCGTTTGCGGGTCAAGTGCTGAGGTCGCTTCATCACAGAGTAGGATATCTGGATTGTTGGCAAGGGCACGAGCGATTGCGACGCGTTGCTTTTGACCACCGGAGAGCTGTGAAGGATAGGCTTTCGCTTTATCTTCAATGCCAACCAGGTCGAGTAACTCGTACACGCGCTTGTGGATATCAGCTTTTGAAATTCCCTGACCCTTCAGTGCGAATGCGACATTACCAAATACAGTTCTTGAACCCATAAGATTGAATTGTTGGAAAATCATCCCAATCTTACGTCTTCGTATTCTAAGATCAGATGCACTAATGCTTGTGATATCTGTTCCATTTATAATGACGTGACCTTCAGTGGGTCTTTCTAGCAAGTTGATACATCTTACGAGTGTACTTTTACCTGCCCCGGAGTAGCCAATGACCCCGAATATTTCATGTTCCTCAACTTTGAGATTGACATCACGCACTGCGTGGACAATGCCGGTCTTAGAGTCGAATGTTTTTGAAACGTTCACAAATTCTATCATTGAGTGACCTCCTAATCTTGTGCTAATACGTTTAATTGATGTTGTTCTTTGATTTCATTAAGTAAGTCTGGATTCGTAATGAGATCGAATGCTGTTTGAGCTAAAAGGGTTGCGCCTAATTCAATGGATGCGATGCCTCTGGGTGAAATGGATGCTGCCTTGAAGTCTATGGCATGGGGTGTAATTGGTGTATCTGATATTGAAATCGTTGGTTGAATAACCGGGACGACTTGACTGATATTCCCGACATCACTGGATCCACCGACCAGTGCTGATTCTTCGTTGCTTAGTGTTTCGCCATTTTCTATTAAGTTTCTTTCATACAAAGCATCAAATAGGGGTGTGACCACCGTATTATCAACTGAGTTTTGAAATAAACCGAATTTATATGTACAACCAGTTGCGAGCGCCGCAGCCTTTACAATGTTCTCAAACTTTGTATAGACATCATTGAGTGTTGGCCTTGTGAGGGCTCTTAAGTAGAACCTTGCACTTGCATACTCTGGAACTACGTTGGGAGCATCACCACCATGGGTAATGATTCCGTGGATACGTACATCACTGGGTAGGTGTTCTCTTAGAGCATTGATACTGGAATACACATTCAGTACTGCATCCAGTGCGTTGATACCGTGTTCTGGTTGAGCCGCTGCGTGTGATGCTCTTCCGAAGAACTCTACGTCTACGGGATCGTTTGCGAGACTGGGTCCGGATAGTGTGTGTTTGTATCCTGGGTGAACACAGAGTGCTGCATCCACATCTTTAAGGAATCCTTCTCTTACGAAGCTTCCTTTAGCACTTCCGTTCTCTCCACCTTCTTCTCCGGGTGTACCGTAGACTCTTATTTCACCACCGATATCATCGATGACTTGTTTGAGTGATGCTGCAGCGAGCAGGGATGTTGCTCCGAAGATGTTGTGGCCACATGCATGACCGATTCCTTGGAGTGCATCGTACTCTGCTAGGAAGGCTATGACGGGACCTGGCTTGCTTGATGTGTATCGTGCATCGAATCCTGTTCTGTGTCCTGCTACGTTGACTTTTACGTCGAATCCTTCTTTTTTAAGTTGTTCTGATAATACTTCACATGCGTAGAACTCATAGTTACTGACTTCTGGTTTCGCATGGATGTTTTGTGCAATTTCTTGATATACAGGAAATTGTTTGTTTGCGTATGATTTAATGATGTCTTTCATAGTAAGACCTCCTTTAGACAAATAAAAAACGCCCATCCCCAAGGATGAGCGTGCTCATGTTACCACCTTAATTTATCCACCTCTCACGAGAGTGAACCTCTTCGAGTACAAACATACTCTATCGCGTTAACGGGCGAACCCGGTATCACCTAACTTCGTTGCTCAGTGACACTGCTCCAAGGCCATTTTCAATACTCTTCCGTTTATCTCTTTTCACCAAACGAGACTCTCTGTAAAACTTTCAAGAATTTACTTTCCTTTTCATTGCTTTACACCATTATTCATCATATGCTCACTATTGTCAAGCAATAATGTAAACTATTTTTGTTTTCGAACGATTAGGGACAGTGTATCACTGTCTGGATGGAATGTATCTCCAAGTAAGTTTTCGTAATGACTGATTACTTCAAACCCATTCTCTTCAAGTTCATTCCTAATTGAATGGTAATCAAAGTACTGATACCACTGTCTGTAAATGCGTTCAGTTGAGTTTTCTATAATAATGGATTGTCTCAGTGTAATGTTATTATCATAGATCTTATCCAAGCTAATTTCGATGTGATCATGGGGACTGAAGAATGACCCCTTCTCATGATGATGCCATGTTTGTTTGTTTTTAAATGAGCTCATGCGCTTTGGAGTGAATACATCGAAGATGAATAATCCGTCATCTACTAGGTGGTTTTGTACTCCTTTAAGCAGTTTTACCCTGTTTTCAGGTGAAAGTGAGCCATATTCACAGTGAATCATGACTATATTGTCGAAAGTTTGATTCATCTTCAACTCAGTATAGTCCTGAATGAAATATGTACCTTTGAAATGTTCTCGTGCATATTCAATCGAGGAAGTGGAGAAATCGACTCCGGTATACGCATGATTCTGATCAATAAAATGATTCGCATACAAACCAGGTCCACACCCTAAATCAAGAATTGATGATTGATCTTTAATATGACTAATAATCCATTGAGCCGATGATTCAATGAACGCATGGGTACGACTTGCGTTTTCGATGTGGGGATTGAGGTGCTGTTTCAATAGGAGTTGTGATAGATAAGGATCTTGCCACAGCGTAAGATCACTTTGTTCAAATACTTTTGGAATCCTGAAAATGTGTTTCATACTAATGCACCCCAAAGCACATTAATTATTTTATTGTGAAGTGCTACATTTGTTTCATAATTATTCATGATCCATCTCCTTATATATACAGTACAATTATAGCCTAAATTTGGCTTGAAAATGAAAGTTAAATGAACAGGAATAATATAGTGTATAATATAGAA
>LFRM01253115.1_pt3 | contig 14447 bp, 11 predicted proteins | sample 618341 | NCBI WGS metagenome assembly LFRM01 (sample SAMN03654438, study PRJNA283298) | anaerobic digester metagenome | isolation source: pool of bioreactors CSTR01a, CSTR02a, and CSTR03a thermophilic anaerobic... | place: Denmark: Kgs. Lyngby | collected 2014-05-21 | reverse complement strand
GTCCAACTGCTTCACGAAAAGTTCCTCCTTATTGATGTTTGACGGCGGCGGCAAAGCGTTCCATACCTTCCAGCAGCTGCGTGCGGGGGCAGCCGAAATTGAGGCGCATGAATCCTTCACCGGCTTCCTCGCCGAAGAGAGCACCGTTGTTGAGCGCTACGCCGTGCTGGTAGCAGCACTTCATAAGCGCGTCGTTGCTTTTTCCGTAAGCGCGCACGTCCACCCACGCCAGGTACGTGGCTTCAATAGGTGTCACACGTGCCTCGGGCAAAAGATTTTTCATCCCCCGGTAAACCAAATCGCGGCTTTCGGACAGGTATTCCATTAAGCCATCCAGCCATTCATCGCACGCGGTGAAAGCCGCGCGTGAGGCCGTCAATGCGAAAATATTGCCGCTTTCTGCGCCCGCCGCGGTGAAATATGCATTCAGTTCGCTTACCGTTTTTTTGTCGCGGCAAAAAAGGTACGATTGTTTAAGGCCCGCAATATTGAATGTTTTGCTTGCCGCTGTCAGGGATATGACACCCTCGTCAATGCCGGGCAGTCCCAAGATGCCCGTGAAGCTTTCGGGCGCGTAGACAAAATCACAGTGGATCTCATCGACCAGCAGGCGCGCGTGGTATCGGCTGCACAAAGCGCTTATCGCGCGCAGTTCTTCCGCGCCCCATGGGCGGGAGACGGGGTTGTGCGGACTGCACACCATCACCATGGCGGCACCGTCCCGCAGACATGTTTCAACACGCTCAAAATCCACGAAATAGCGTCCCGCATCATCCGTCAAAAGGGGCGCCTCCACCACGGTACGGCCGGCGTCCCTTACAGCAAAATAAAATGGCGCATACACCGGTGTCATCAAGAGGACCTTGTCGTCCTTGCGCGTCAGCGCGGTGACACAGGCACGCAAACCGGACACCACAGAGGGCATCAAAACTATCTCTTGTCTGTTCAGCGTTATCCCGTGCCTGCGCTGCCAAAAACCGGTGACCGCATCATAATCACTTTGCGTGACCATCGTATAGCCGTAGAAGGGGTGGGCCGCCCGCTCCTGCAGGGCTTCGCGTATCGGAGGAGCGCACTCAAAATCCATATCGGCCACCCATAGCGGCACGCCACCTTCCGCCATGATTTCGGGATTGTCCCATTTGACACTGTCCGTGCCGCGCCGCTCAAAACGCCTGTCGAAAAAAGTCTTGTCATATTCCATCGTTTGGCTCTCCCATACATCTAAATACGCGGTAGCCGCCGCTGCGATCAAGGATCGTCACCTTGGTGAAGAGCGTTTGCAGATGCCTCATCCCGGATTGGGCACCCTGTTGTTTGCGCATGACCACATACATCGCGCCGCCTGCCTTGAGTTTCGCCGCGCTTTCTTCAAACAGACGATAAACGGTTTTTTTGCCTGCGCGAATAGGCGGGTTGAGGAGGATGCAGTCAAAAGTCCCCGGCACGCTTATGAGTCCGTCGCTTTGCACCACATTGGCGCGTACGCGGTTCCTTTCAGCATTGGCGGCAGCCAACTGTACGGCGCGCTCGTTGATATCAACCATGGTGATGTGCGCGCTCGCGTACAGTCTTCCCGTGATCACGCCCACCGCGCCCCAGCCGCAGCCGAGGTCCAGCACATCCCCTTCCAAGTCGTGCGGGAGCGAAGAAAGAAGCAGGCGTGTACCCTTATCCAGTTCTCCCTTTGAAAACACCCCGGCATCCGTCATGAAGCTAAAAGTGTGTCCCGCGAAAAACACTTCAAACATCGCGGGGTTGCTTTCCGACCGGGGCGACGGGGAAAAATATTGCTGGTTATCCATAGTCTGCCGTCTCCCGCAGTGCGTCAATCTCTTCGTCACTCAGCTCCCGCCAATCACCCGGCGCCAGGGCCTCGTCCAGTTCAAGCGGCCCGAAGGACAGGCGCCTTAGGGATAGGACTTCGTGCCCGCAAGCGGAAAACATCCGCTTCACTTGATGGAACTTGCCTTCCCGAACTGTCACCTTGGCGACGCTCAGCTCACCGGTAATAACTTCGATCTCCAGCTCAGCGGGCAGGCTGACAAATTCCTTGAAAGAGATGCCCGTACGAAACCGCTGCACTGTGCCCGCGTCGATTTTCCCCGTTACACGGGCGCGGTACACTTTTGCCACATCCTGTTTAGGGGATAGCAATCGGTGCGCCAATTGGCCGTCCGTTGTCAAAAGGATAAGGCCTTCCGTATCCTTGTCCAGACGTCCCACCGGCATGCATTGCAGACTCGTGTACACGGGCGGCAGGAGGTCCATGATCGTCTTTTGCTGGGAGTCCCTGGCGGCGGTCAGCAGCCCTGCGGGCTTGTTCATCATCACATGCCTGTCCAGCCGTGCGTCGATTACATTGCCGTCAAGCGTAATGACCGCCCCGGGAGGGGCATATTGTGAACTATCCGTTGCTGTCTGCCCATTGATCTCCACCCGCCCATCCTTTACCATGCTTTTTGCCTGGCTGCGAGTGGCTAAAGACAACATGGACATCAGGCGGTCGATCCGCGTGCTTTCAGCCATGCTGCTTATCTGCGACGGCAAGGCATGCCGCCAATGCGGCCTTGCGGTAGGGAACGAGTGGTACATAAAGGATCAGCAGGGCGGCCGCGCACAGGTAAAGCGTGTTCTGGGTGAACTTCAATTTGGTGACTGCTTCTAAAATAATGACTGCATCAAACTGCAGGCTGCCCGTCAGACGTCCTGACAAGTCGATCGACAGAAGGATCAAAACAGCCACGACCGCAGGCAGCGCGATAACAAAATTGACGCGCGTTGCATGGGCCAACAGCGCCCTTTGGGATTGCATCAGCGTACGGCTGCGCACGAACGCGTCCTTGTTTGCAAGCGTATGCACGGGTAAAAACTCCAGCGCCAGGTGATGGCGCCACCCGATAAAGCAAAGAACAGCGGACAAAATGCATGCCAACGCCAGCAGGATCAATCCGTGCGTGTAGGTACCGCCCACCAATTCACCGGCCCCTCTGATGACTCTGGGCAGCAAGGTGGCTTCGGCAATATTCCACAAATAATAGAAACCGCCGATGCATATAAGCAGCGGCAGGATCCATGGCAACGCCCTAAAAGAGCGCATTAATCCAAAGCGCAGCCATGCTGCGTAACGCAGAGGTGCTTTATCTGTTTCGCTTTTCGCCATGCGGAGCAGTGCGCCGCGCATCATGAATCGCATCGGTAATACTATCAATAGATACAGGGGGAAACTAAGGCCAAAACCCGCCGCCGACGCCAATTTATCCTGTACGCCATACGTTACACCAAAAAACGTCGCAATAAACGGCGCGAACGCAATGGCTCGAACGAGCAATTGAACCAATGTGTGCCCCAAAAGTGCGGGCAGGTTGTTCTTGCAGATGTACCGTGCCGCTGCGTGCGGGGATTTTGCTGTATATTGATTCAAAAGGGAGATCCTCCTATCAGTGTCCATCCTCAAGAGTATAGCCCAAGGTCCTTCATTAATCAAGAAATTCGCCCGTCATAGCATTTCGTCATTTTCCCGTTCGCTTGCGTCGATCAAAGCGCCGATCTCGGGCATACCGCCCCTTTTCATCCGGCGGATGTCGGCCCGGCTCAGCATGCTGTTGGTGCCAAGGCAAGCGGTGCAATAATAACCGCAGTCCGGGCAAATGCAGCGCAATACGGCACCTTCACTTTGAGGCATGAATGCCCCGCAAGCCGGGCAACCGCATCGCATTACCGGACTTCCTTCCCGATGATACCATGTTTTCTGAGGTACTGGCCCGTGTAGCTCTCTTTCTTCCCCGCTACAACTTCCGGCGTACCTTCAGCGATAATCTCGCCGCCGCGGTCTCCGCCCTCAGGACCAAGATCGATTACGTAGTCTGCCGTTTTAAGGACGTCCAGATTGTGTTCAATGACCAAAACCGTATTGCCGGCATCCGTCAAATCCTGCAAAACCTTGATGAGCCGCGACACATCGTCCATATGCAGGCCGGTGGTCGGCTCATCCAGCAGGATGATCGTCTTGCCCGTTGCCCGCCGGCTAAGCTCCGTCGCCAGCTTCACCCTTTGCGCTTCGCCGCCCGACAGGGTAGTGCTGCTCTGACCCAGGCGAATGTAGCCCAAGCCCACCGCCATGAGGGTATCCAGTTTGCGCATTATTTGGGGATGGTTTTCAAACACACGTACGGCTTCTTCCACCGTCATATCCAGCACGTCCGAAATACTGTGGCCGCGGTATCTCACTTCCAGCGTCTCGCGGTTGTAACGCTTTCCCTTGCATACCTCGCACGGCACGTACAAGTCGGCCATGAAATGCATTTCGATTTTGATAAGCCCGTCTCCCGCGCACGCCTCGCACCTCCCGCCCTTCACGTTGAAGGAGAACCGACCGGCACTGTAACCGTGGGTTTTGGCTTCATTGGTCTGTGCGTACACTTTACGGATAAGGTCAAAAAGGCCGGTGTATGTTGCCGGGTTGCTGCGCGGTGTGCGGCCAATGGGGCTCTGGTCAATATTGATGATTTTGTCCAGCTGTTCCAGACCCTTGATGGCTGTGTACTTGCCGGGATACGTTCTGGCACGATTGAGATCGCGCGCCAGCGCTTTATAGAGTATTTCGTTCACCAGAGAACTCTTGCCGCTGCCCGATACCCCGCTGATGCAGCACAAAACGCCCAGCGGGAAGCGAACGGTGATGCCCTTGAGATTGTTCTCGGCGGCGCCTTCCACCGTAAGCCAGCCCGTAGGCGTTCGGCGCACTTCAGGAACGGGGATGGCTTTTTTGCCGCTTAGGTATTCACCCGTTACGGAACGAGGGGCAGCCATCAAGTCTTCCACCGAACCGATCGCCACCACTTCACCGCCCTTTTCGCCGGCGCCGGGTCCAATATCCACAATGAAATCAGCTGCGCGCAGCGTGTCTTCATCGTGCTCTACCACAATCAGGGTATTGCCGAGGTTTCGCAGTTTGCGCAGGGTTTCCAATAAACGGGCGTTGTCCCTTTGGTGGAGGCCTATACTGGGTTCATCCAGGATGTAGAGTACGCCCATAAGGCCCGAGCCTATCTGTGTGGCAAGGCGGATGCGCTGCGCTTCGCCCCCCGAAAGACTGGCAGCCGCGCGCGACAAGGTAAGATAATCCAACCCTACATTGCACAGGAAGCCAAGGCGTGCGTTGATCTCGCGGATGATCCCTTCCGCGATCATGGTTTTGGTTTCGGATAGCGACAGGTGAGAGATGAACTCCCGTGCCCGCACCAGGTTCAGATTGCTGTAGTCAGCGATATTCATATCGCCCAGTGTCACTGCCAAGGCTTCCGGTTTCAGCCTCAGGCCATGGCAGACGCTGCAAACTTCTTCGCGCATATATTCTTCGTAGGCGGCTTTCATGCTGTCGCTTGTTGTCTCAGAGTACCGCCTGCGCATGGAAGGAATGATGCCCTCATAGGTTATCTTATAGGTACCTTGTCCGTTGATGGATTCAAAAGTTATTGGGATTTTTGTGCCACCCGAGCCGTAGAGAAGCATGTCCACGACTTTTTGCGGCAATTGATTGATAGGCGTGTCCATACTGAACTTGTAGTAATCGCTCAAGCCTTTAAACAACATGTGTGAAGTACTGCGGCTGTCGCCCGCGCTGTTCCACCCCATCGCGGTGATAGCGCCTTGGTTTAGGGACTTTGTAGTGTCGGGGAACACGAGGTCGGGTGTTACGGACAGGAATTTTCCCAGGCCGTTGCACGCGGGGCAAGCGCCGTAAGGGTTGTTAAAAGAGAACATGCGCGGCGCGAGCTCCTCAATGTTGATTCCGCAGTCCGGGCAAGAGTAGTTCTGCGAAAACATCATATCGTCGCCATCCACGATTTTGACGGTGGCAATGCCTCCTGAGCGCCTTAGTACCGTTTCCAGGGAGTCGGTCAGGCGTGACTCCAGGTTCTCCCTTATGGATACACGATCCACGACAATTTCGATGGTATGCTTCTTTTGCTTGTCCAAAGTCGGTGTCTCATCCAAATCGTAGATTTCACCGTCAATGCGCGCGCGCACAAAGCCGTCCTTGCGTGCTTCCTCAAGGAGCTTGGCATGTTCGCCTTTGCGGTTGCGCACGATGGGCGCCATCAGCATAAGCTTGGTGTCTTCCGGCAGCGCCATCAAGGCACTGACCATTTCGTCCACCGTTTGCTGGCGGATCTCCTTGCCGCAGCTGGGACAATGAGGAATGCCGACCCGCGCGTATAAAAGGCGCAAGTAGTCGTGTATCTCCGTCACCGTGCCCACTGTGGAGCGGGGATTATGCGCCGTGGTTTTTTGGTCGATGGATATGGCGGGCGACAAGCCCTCAATAGCATCCACATCCGGCTTTTCCATCTGCCCCAGGAACTGTCGGGCGTACGAAGACATGCTCTCCACGTACCGCCTTTGCCCTTCGGCGTAGATAGTATCAAAGGCCAGCGATGATTTGCCGCTGCCGGACAGTCCGGTAAACACAACCAGCTGGTTTCGCGGAATTTCCAGGCTGATGTTTTTCAAGTTATGGACGCGAGCGCCCTTGATGATAAGTGATTGCTGCATTGTATCTCCTTATTACGCACGTGCGCAAGCAAAATTATAACACCCATGTTCGGGTGTTACAAGGCGTTTGAGGCGCGTTATGCGGGCAGCTCAGACAGGTTTGTGATGGCCTGTTGAAGCGTTTCCAACGCCTCAATACCTCTTGACAAAGCTTCAACCGTCTCCACGTCGCCCACGCGCAGCAGCAGTGCCGGTTTTTTGCCGCCCGTGAGCGTCAGGCGCTTGTCTCCTGACTGAAGTGCTTTGACCAGCAGCACCGGATCCGCAATAAAATCGGGCTTCAGGCGGAAGGTCAGGTATGGCGGCATAAATGTCACCAAGTCGCTGCCTAATTCGGCCGACAACGCTCGCAGACGCGCCACGTCGATCAGCGTGACAACCGGATCGGGAACATCGCCAAAGCGGTCGATCAGGTCGTCCGTCAGCTGCATTTTGTCTTCTTGCGTACGAAGAAGCGAGATCCGTTTATAAATTTCGATGCGCTGCGTCTGTCCGGACACATAGCTTTCGGGCAGAAACGCATCCACATGCAGTTCCACACGCGTCTCCAGTTCATGAGCCCGACTGAGGCTGAAGTCACCCTTCGCTTCCCGAACGGCCTCTTCAATAAGCCTGACGTACATGTCATACCCGATCACGCTGACCTGCCCTGACTGTTCCGGCCCAAAGATGTTGCCCGCCCCTCGGATCTCCAAATCGCGCATGGCTATTCGGAAGCCTGCGCCAAACTCCGTAAATTCTTTGATGGCTGCCAGTCGCTTTTCCGCTGTCTCCGAAAGCGCTTTGTCGGCCTTCACGGTAAAATAGGCGTACGCCGCGCGGCTGGAGCGCCCGACGCGTCCGCGTAATTGGTACAGCTGGCTCAACCCAAAGCGGTCCGCGTCAAATACGATGAGCGTGTTGGCGCGCGCGATGTCGATGCCGTTTTCGATGATGGTCGTGCATAACAGTACATTAAACTTGCCGCCGGCAAAGTCCATCATCACGTCTTCCAGCGCGTTATCACGCATCTGTCCATGAGCGATGGCGATGCGTGCTTCGGGGATCAGGTTCCTAAGACGCGCGCCAAACGCGTCAATGCTCTGTACGCGGTTGTATACAAAGAACACCTGACCGCCGCGCGCCAGTTCACGCATCACGGCGTCCCTGATAATGCCGTCATTGTAGTCGACAACATACGTTTGAACGGGGTAGCGCTCTTCAGGTGGCGTTTCCAGCAGGCTCATGTCGCGTACACCCACCATACTCATGTGCAGGGTGCGGGGGATGGGCGTGGCAGAAAGCGTCAGCACGTCCACCGTTTTCTTGATATTCTTGATGACTTCTTTGTGTGCTACACCAAAGCGCTGTTCCTCGTCCACGATCAACAGGCCCAAATCCTTAAACCTGACGTCCTTGGAGAGCATCCTGTGCGTTCCGATAAGTATGTCCAGATCTCCGAAGTGCATCCGTGACAGCGTCCCCCTATTTTCTTTGGTGCTTCTGAAGCGGCTGATTACTCCGATCTCCACGGGGAAACCCTTGAAGCGCTGGCGGAACGTGCTGTAATGCTGCTGCACCAAAATGGTGGTGGGCGCCAGCATGGCGACCTGTTTGCCGCTCATCACGGCACGGAAAGCAGCGCGCATGGCTACTTCTGTCTTCCCGTAGCCCACATCGCCGCAAAGCAGCCTATCCATATTGAAAGGCCTCTCCATGTCTCCCAGTACGTCCTTGACGGCCTGCTCCTGATCGCCCGTCAGTTCGTACTGGAAATTGCCGGCAAATTGCTGCTCCCACGGTGTGGCGGGGGGGAAAGCGTAGCCGGGCGTCGCCTGGCGCTCAGCATACAGATTGACAAGATTGAACGCCAGTTTTTGCAGCGAAGATTTGACTTTGCTCTTTTGCCTTGCCCAGTCGCCGCCGCTTAGATCATTGAGTGGCGGCGCGTCACCTTGTCCGCCGATGTATTTTTGCACCCGGTCAAATTGGTCAATGGGTATGTAAAGCTTGTCCGTTCCTCTGTATTGGATAAACAGATAATCGCGCCAAGCGCCTTCACTTTGTAAGCGCACCGTACCGTTATATACGCCTATTCCGTGATGCTCATGCACCACAAAGTCGCCTTCGCTAAGCTCCGTGAACGCTTCAAGACGCTCACCCGTGCCCTTTGTTTGCCGAGTTTTGCGCTGCCTGACGCCGTACAGGTCCGTGTCCGTAATCAGCGCCAGTCTGGCGTCTTCCATGATGAACCCGCGCGAAAAGAATAGCGGCAGCAATACCGGCGTGCCGCGCTCAAAATGATAATTGCTTGCTTCTTTAAGGGGCAAAGGACAGTCAAAGTCGCTCAGCGCCTGGCTGATGCGTTTACTGCGGGCGGTTCCGCCTGTCAGCACGGCCAGGGCGAACCCATCCTTCGCCATAGTTTTGATGTCATCGCTCAACTGCTTGAAACGGCTTTGATAGCGCGTGGCGCTGATTCCCTTGAGTTGGATCACTTGCTGCGGTGTTATGCCTGCCATGCCCCTTAGCAGATCCTGCATAGTCAAAACCTGCGCTTGGGACAAGCGCTCTTTGACGCAGTCCATAGTGTGGAGCAGATCCGCCTGTTCCGCAACGCCTTCCTCACGGGCCAAGGCTTGCTTCAGATCTTCATAAAATCCCGCCAACCTGTCTTCACAACGCGTCATGCAGCGCTCAGGCGTGTCCAGCACTATGATGGGGTTTTCCAGCCAGTCTTCCAGGGGCGCGGTGTTGTCCATCAGCAGGTGGCTCCATAAGTGCATGCCTTCAAACGTGCCCTGCATTTTGAGCTGTTCGCTGTCACGCATCATGCGGCTGTACCCAAGCATGAGGCCTATGGCGCTTTGAAAAGTCTTGTCATCTTCCGGCGACAGGGTGCGGTTGTCCGCAAGGGTGGGCCGTGTTTGCATAGCACGATTAAGGATACATTTCATCTTTTCGGCGGCGGTTTCACGGTCCCCTGACTCAATCAGGTATTCTGCGGCGCCTGTCAGCGTGAATGTTTCCATGCGGTCGTCGCTGCGCTGGGTAATCGTATCAAAAGGGCGGATGGAATCAATTTCCCTGTCAAAAAACTCAACGCGCAGGGCGCGCTCATCGGTGGGGGGATAGACATCCAGGATATCGCCGCGAAGTGCGTATTGGCCCTTGCCTTCCACCATATCCACGCGCTCGTATCCCCACGCGGTTAAGCTGCCCGATAATTCAAGCGGGTCCATATCGTCGCCCATATTGAGGCGGATGGTCCTCTTGCGCGCGTCCCGGGGGGAAGGAAAGCGCGATAACAATGCTTCCGCCGTGGTGCACAGCACACGTACGCTGCCTGATAGCGCTCTTTCCAGCGTCATCATTCGCTGCCAGCGATTGTCGCGGCTCGCGGTGCCGTGCACAAACTGTGTTTCCGGGGGTGTCAGTATTGCCGACGCCCCCCCCGTCAGTGCAGAAAAATCATCCGCCGCTCGCTGCGCCGCCTGCTGGGAAGGCACGACGAACAGCACCTGCCGCCCGGTGTGTGCGCTCAGAGCGCACGCAAAAAATGCGCGCTGGGATTCCGTCATGTCATACAGCGCGACCGATTGCCCCTTCCGGACGGCTTTCAGCGTGTCCTGCCAAAGGGGGAAATCATTTAGGGAATCAAACAGAGGGTTCTTCATTCTTTTTCGTATTATACCTATTCATGGCAAGATCAATGCCGTCCTTGGCAAACGTAAGCGCGGCCTGCGCCGCCGTGTCCAGCGCGGAAGTGATCGCTTGTTCGTCCAAAGAATTTTTATAGCGAGATAGCACCCAGTCCGCCAGATCCCAGCCCTGCGGCGGGGCACCTACGCCGATCCGCACGCGCGGGAAACGGTCGCTTTTTGTTGTGTCGATAATGCTGCGCCAGCCATTGTGTGTGCCCGCGCCGCCGTGCGGGCGGATTCGCACCATGCCCGGGGGCAAATCGATATCATCCGAAACGATCAGCAGGTCCTGCGGCTCAGCATGGTACCATTTTAGAACATGTGCTATGGCAAGCCCGCTTTCATTCATATAGGTTTGAGGCTTTATAAGCGCAATGCGTTGACCGTTCCATCGGCCTTCCGCTATCATGGACTGTAGTTTTTTCCTGGCCGCGTGGATATTGCAGATGTCCGCGATGCGGTCAATAGTGTCAAAGCCGGCATTGTGCCGCGTATGAGCGTATTTTTCGCCCGGGTTGCCCAGCCCCGCGATCAAAATCATTCGTCAGTTCCATCCACACGCTTTTCCCTAAGCCACTGGGCTGGACGCACATGCATGTGTCCGTCTTTGCTTTCAGTAAACAGCATCAGCGATTTTTCACCGCTGATATGCCTATCCGGTGGGTTGTCCTCCGCCAGCACAAAGGCTAAGCCTACGACCTCCACGTTGAATTCTGCCATCAGTGAGATCATGCCTCTGGACGTTCCGCCGCCGCGAATGAAGTCATCTACGATCAGCGCTTTTTGGCCCAATTTCACAGCCCGCCTTGCCAGCGCCATCGTCTCAATGCCGCCTCGTGCCGTTACATAGTTGATGTTGACGGCGCTGCCCTCGTACACCTTGCTGGAGCGCCGAGCGATGATCAGCGGGATACCCAGCGCTTCGGCGGTCATGAGTGCCACAGGGATGCCCTTGGTTTCCATGGTGAGGACGAAATCCGCCTTGGCATCATAATATTCCCCGGCGATGATACAGCCCATTTTCCGCGCGATATCAGGGGATGACAACACGTCCGACCAATACAAGAAACCGCCCGCCAGCACGCGCTGAGGGTCGCAAAGGACTTGGCTGATCGCCTCCACTTCCTCGTAAGCCTGCTTCCTGGACATGGAAGGCCTGAAGCGCACTCCGCCGGCAGCACCGGGCAGCGTCTGGATCTCGCCCAGTCCGTGCTTATGCATAGCATCCGCAATAATCGAAATATCTTCACTCATCGTCGATTTCGCTGTGGAAAACTTGTCACAAAATCGCGTTAGCGTAAACAGTCTATTGGGGCTTTCTACCAGCAGCCGTGTTATGGCCGCAATGCGCTCCGTGCGCTTGAATTTGTCCATCTTCCATCATCCTTCTCACAGTCTCGGGAGTAATTGTACCATATCAATGCGAATGTTGCATCCGTTATTGAGAAACAACGTTCGTGTAAATTCGGGGATCAAACGCAGCAAGCGCGTCCGATGCTCATTTGCTCTCAGCATTTCCAAAGGTTTTTTGCGGAATTGAATTCTTGCAACCGTTGACATCACATGATATGATATTTGGTGGTGTTCCCGGGTATAGTATCTAAGGACACACAGCAGTTGAGTGAAGTAGGAGGAAGTTCCATGGCGTATACTCTCGAGAAAATTTCCGGTAATCAGGTGCGGCTGAATTTCACCGTGCCCGCCGAACAGTTTGAATCTGCAATGCAAAAAGCTTATTTGAAGCAGCGGGGACGTATCAACGTGCCCGGGTTCCGTAAGGGCAAAGCGCCCCGTAAACTGATCGAAAATATGTTTGGCGAAGCCGCTTTTTATGACGATGCCTTTGATATACTTTTCCCCGATGTATATAATGAAGCGGTGGACAAGGAAAACCTGGAGGCGGTCGACCAGCCGCAGATCGATTTGGGCGACATCGGCACCGGCAAGGACTTAACATTTACTGCCACCGTCTACGTGTCGCCCGATGTGACGCTGGGCGAATACAAGGGGCTCAAAGCCACAAAATACGTGCCGCCCGTCAGCGATGAGCAGCTTGATGAGCGCATCGGCCGCGATGTGGAGAAGACCAAGACGGTTAAGGATGTGGCGGATCGTCCCGTCAAAACCGAAGATGACGTTATTATTGATTATTCCGGCAGTGTCAATGGCGTCAAATTTGAAGGCGGAACGGCAGAAAACCATCACCTCAAAATTGGTTCCAACCAATTCATTCCCGGGTTTGAAGAACAGCTGGTGGGGCTGAATATTGGCGAAGAGAAGGATGTCACCGTTACCTTCCCAGAAGAATATCATGCGGAAGACCTGGCGGGCAAGGAAGCTGTTTTCCATGTAAAGCTTCATAGTATTCAGGAAGAACTGCGCCCGGAACTGGATGATGAGTTTGCAGCTGACGTGTCCGAATTCACCACTTTCAAGGAGTATAAGGAGTCCATCGCGGCGGAAATGACCGATATCATCGAAAAGAACGCCGACGTGGAGGTGGAAAATGATCTTATTCAGTTAATCGTGGATGCGTCGGATTGCGATATTCCGCCCAGAATGATTGAAAGCGAAATTGATCAGCAGGTTCGCAACATGCAGCTGCGTATGGCGTATCAGGGCCTCAAATATGAAGATTATCTCAAGTACACCGGTATGACAGAACAGAACGTACGCGACATGTTTACGGCGGATGCCAAAAATTCCGTCAAGACGCAGCTGGTTATTGAAAGCATACGCAAGCAGGAAAACATTGAAGCCAAGGATCAAGACGCGGAAGAAGAAGTTGCACGGCGCGCTGCGGAGACGGGCCGCGAGGTGGAAGAATACCGGGCGTCACTGAGCGAACACCAGATGGAGCATTTCATTGAACTTGCTGCTATTCGCAAAGTGATCGACCTTATCAAAGCCAATGCCGATATTACTGTGAAAAACGAGAAAAAGCCCGAAACCATCGACCCTGAAGAGGTCTTGGCGCAGACGGAGGAAGCAGCGCAGGCAGCCGATGAAAGCGGAAAGCCGGTCAAAAGGCCCCGCGCGAGTACCAAGAAAGCAGCGACTAAAAAAAACAAGGCGGAGTCACCTTCTGAACAATCATCTGACGAAGGGGCAGACCGGGCCGAATAGGAGTCTAACATGGCAGAATATCTCATTCCTTATGTAATCGAACGCAGTGGCGCCGGTGAGCGCTCGTACGACATTTATTCGCGACTGCTCAAGGACAGGATCATTTTCCTCTCCGGACCCATTGGCGACGCGATGGCCAATACAGTGGTAGCCCAACTCCTGTTCCTGCAGATGGATAACCCCAACGCCGACATTTCCCTGTACATCAACAGCCCCGGCGGTTCCGTCACAGCGGGCATGGCCATTTATGATACTATGAAGTATATAAAAGCTCCGGTGCGCACAGTCTGCATCGGCATGGCCGCATCCATGGGCGCATTCCTGCTAATGGCAGGGGACAAGGGGAAGCGCATGGCGCTGCCCAACAGCGAAGTGATGATCCACCAGCCATCCGGCGGGGCGGAAGGTCAGGCGACAGATGTCACCATTCGCGCTGAATGGCTGCTGAAAACAAAAAAGAAAATGACGGGCATGATGTCGGAGATGACGGGCCAACCAAAAGAACGCATCGCCAATGACATTGAGCGCGACTACTTTATGAGTGCTGAGGAAGCACTCAGTTATGGCATTATTGACGAGATCTATCAACCCATGGCCAAAAAGCAGGAGGACAAGGATGCCTAAAGAGCCCTTTGAGCCGCGCAAGTTGCACCGCTGCAGCTTCTGCGGAAAATCACAGGCGGAGGTGGAACGTCTGATAGCCGGGCCCAGCGCGTTCATCTGCAACGAGTGTGTGACGCTATGTGCTGACATATTGACTGAAGGCGAGCAAAAGGTCGGCAAGCCTCTTCCCAAGTGGCGTGACTTGCCCACGCCTGTCAGCATAAAAAAATCCCTGGATGAATATGTTATCGGTCAGGATCGCGCCAAACGGGCGCTCAGCGTAGCCGTTTATAATCACTATAAGCGCATTCGTTCCGGTTCACGCAGTAAAGATGTGGAGCTCAAAAAGTCAAATATCCTTATGTTGGGACGTACGGGTACAGGCAAGACCTATTTGGCGCAGACATTGGCGGACATTCTCAACGTTCCTTTTGCCATTGCCGACGCCACCAGCCTGACCGAAGCCGGCTATGTAGG
>LFRM01048762.1_pt1 | contig 14449 bp, 15 predicted proteins | sample 618341 | NCBI WGS metagenome assembly LFRM01 (sample SAMN03654438, study PRJNA283298) | anaerobic digester metagenome | isolation source: pool of bioreactors CSTR01a, CSTR02a, and CSTR03a thermophilic anaerobic... | place: Denmark: Kgs. Lyngby | collected 2014-05-21 | reverse complement strand
CATAAACTTTTATAAGGTTTGATTTAAACTTTATAGAGTTTTATAAGTTTTCTGTAACGGTATAATATGAGTAATAAAAGTTTGAAACTATTAGTTGTAATGCTTAGAGCAGCCCAAACAGTTGAAGATCTAGTAAAAAAGGACATGAGAAGTTATGGAATTAATCCAACGGAGTTTGCAGTCCTTGAACTATTATACCATAAAGGAGACCAGCCAATCCAAAAGATAGGAGAAAAAATATTATTGGCAAGCAGCAGTATAACCTATGTAGTAGATAGGCTGGAAGAAAAAGGTTTTGTTAAGAGAGTAGATAGCTCTGAAGATAGAAGGGTTAAATTTGCTTCTTTAACTATTAAGGGCAAGGAATTGATGGAAGAAGTCTTTCCCAAACATGAAAAGAGAATTGAAGAGATTTTTAGCATATTAAATGAAGGAGAAATAGACTTAGCTATAAAATTATTGAAAAAGATCGGGCTACAAGAGTAGCCATTTATTTTAAAAACATATCTCGAATTAGAGATAATATTAGGAGGTTAATTATGAAAAGAATATCAGGTATACACCATATAACATCGATAGTAGGTGACGCTCAAGAAAATGTAAATTTTTATAGAGACGTATTAGGACTTAGATTAATTAAAAAGACTGTAAACTTCGATGATCCAAGGGTTTACCACCTATACTTTGGAGATAAAAACTACTTGCCCATAGACGATATAAGTCCTGATGTGGCTATTAAGGGATTTGCAGGGGCAGTGTTTTACTCACACTTTCCAGAGATCACAGCTGAAATAATGGAAGATTTCTTAGGTTTTGAAAAGCTTGGAGAAGAGGGAGAATATATTAGGTTTAAATCCTTTGCAGATATTGGCAATACAATAGACATAAAAACTACATCTAGTGGAAGGGGAATAACTAGCCTAGGGACAGTTCACCACATAGCCTGGAGGGCAGAGGATGAAGAAGACTTATTGGAATGGCAAAGCTTAGCTAGGGAAAGAAAATTTGCTGTTGGTGATGTGAGAGACAGGAAGTATTTTAAATCCATATATTGAAGAAACTTTACCCCCAATTAAATAGGGGAGAGAACAAACATAGGTTATCCTATGTTTGTTTATTTTCAAAAGTAATTAGTCTTGATAAGCTATTTAATATATAATAGATATAAAGTAAGTTTATTGATGACAAAATTAATTTTATAGAAAGAGGGGAAATGATGAAATACCAATGGAGAAAGCAAGAAAAAGACCTATATTTACCCAAGGCAAAGCCTACTTTAATAACAGTGCCAGAACAGAACTTCTTTATGATTAGGGGGCAAGGAGACCCCAATGGTGAGGACTTCTCTGAATAGGGGAAAAAGTATACTAGTAATCAAATTTATTACTTTATTTAGGCAGGCTAAATATGTTATAATAAATAAAATTTCAAAGATTCATACTTTAAAGAAAGGGGAGCATCTTTTGAACATATTACTTAATAAACTAAAAGAAGTATCCATGACAGTTTTTCCTATTACATTATTGGTACTAATCCTACATTTCACTATTGTTCCCATTGAAGGAGAAATGCTCATAAGGTTTTTAATAGGTGCACTACTAGTAATAATCGGCCTAGGCATATTCTTATTTGGTGCCCATATAGGCGTATTGCCCATAGGGCATTTAATGGGTGAGACTACTGCTAAAACTAATAGGGCTTATTTAGTAGGCTTATTAGGCTTTTTATTAGGCTTTCTTATTAACGTTGCAGAGCCAGATATTCAGATACTTGCCCGTCAAGTAAGCCTAGCCTCTGGTGGTTTAATTTCCTTTTCTTCTATTCTTATAATAGTTTCCATAGGAGTAGGGATTATGGTAGGTGTGGGCCTATTGAGGATAGTGTATGAAAAACCATTAAACCGTATTTTCACTATTGTCTATTTCATAATATTTCTTCTAGGTTTAAATGCTTTGGAAGAATTTTTGGCCATCTCTGTAGATGCTTCTGGGGCCACTACTGGTGCCATGACAACACCCTTTCTCTTGGCTTTAGGATATNNAAGTCAGCGGAAGAAGACAGTTTCGGTTTAGTGGGATTAGCTTCTGCAGGCCCTATTTTTGCCGTTATGTTTATGAGTATAGTTAAGGGAATTACCAATGTACAGGGTGAGGCTGAGGCCTTTGTGCCGAATGTTGGAATTATAAGCCCTTATATTCGTGTGTTTCCACAACTAATGAAGGAGACTTTTTTTACCATACTTCCTTTATTTATCTTATTTGTAATTTTTAATATGGCTAAGTTTAAATTAAATAGGAAAAGTAAAAGCATAATATATAAAGGGCTCCTATATACATATATTGGGCTTACCCTATTTTTGGTAGGAGTAAATGCTGGCTTCATGGAAGTTGGAAGGATAATGGGAGAAGCCATAGCAACTTATTATCCAAATATTCTACCTATAATAGGTTTTGCCCTGGGTATGGTAGTAGTCCTAGCTGAGCCTGCAGTATATGTTCTAACTCAGCAGGTAGAAGAGGTTACAGCAGGCCATATTAAAAGGAAGGTCATTTTAGTAGCATTATCCATAGGTATTGCCTTTGCAGTTTCCATGTCCATGCTAAGGATTATGATACCAAGTTTAAAACTGTGGCATTTTTTGCTTCCAGGCTTTGCCTTGGCTATCTTTTTATCATATAAGGTACCGCCTATTTTTGTAGGTATAGCCTTTGACTCAGGTGGAGTTGCCTCAGGGCCCATGACTGCTACCTTTGTTTTAGCCTTTGCTCAAGGTGCAGCTAATGCTATTCCTACAGCAAATGTATTAATAGATGGCTTTGGTGTTATAGCTATGGTAGCCATGACTCCATTAGTAGCTTTACAAATTCTTGGACTAATCTTTAATATGAAAGCTAGAAGGGAGGGCTAGAAGTGGAAAAAATTAGAGACAAACTTTTTTTATTTTGCACCATACTAGATTTTGGCAAGGGTAGTAAGGTGTTAAGACTTTCTAGGGAATTGGGGGCCTTAGGTGGTACTATCTTCTTAGGAAGGGGAACTGTAAGAAGTGACCTTTTGAAAAAATTTGGCCTTGTAGACATTAGGAAGGAAATCTTCATAACTATGGTAGATGATACACAAGAAGATGCTTTCTATGATAATATGATTAGGAAGTTTCATTTAGATAAACCTCATCATGGCATTGCTTTCTCTATTCCCTTAAAGCAATGTGAAAAGTTAAATGGAAACAAGTATGTTTCTAACCCTGAAAAGAAAGGTGTGAATAAAGTGGACTATGAAGCCATATTTGTTATTGTAGATAAGGGTTCTTTAGATGATGTCCTGGATGCAGCTGAAGCAGCTGGTTCCACTGGTGGTACTGTAATCCATGGAAGAGGTTGCGGAGTTCAAGAAAAGGCAAAATTATTTAATATCGAGATTGAACCTGAGAAGGATATAGTGCTTATACTGGCTAAGAAGGAAAAATCAGAAGGAATAATAAACTCCATTAAAGATAGATTAAATATTGAAAAAACTGGTGCAGGTATTATTTTCGTCCTAGATGTTACAAGGACCCTGGGCTTATATCAAGGAAATTAGCCTATTTAAATAATTTGATGCATGGTGACAATCTAAAGTGACCATGCATCTTTTATATAATCTCTATCTTTCCTATTTTCATTATGGGCCAATCCTTATGGAATACACACAAGACAATACTTAACTATAAGATCTCCACATCTGCCTTTAACTTATATATGACATCTTTTCTTTCTATTATAACGGTGGCCTTTTTTCCAAGGCTTTCATGTTCCCTAAGTCTTAAAATAAGCTCCCTATTTGGATTTATGGCTACAGGGTTACCTACCATTTCAAGCATGGATAAGTCTCCTACTGTGTCTCCATAGGCATAGCTTGAGCTTAGGTCTATATCATATTTCTCTAGAAATTCGGATAAGGTTTTTAACTTATTATCTGAGTCCCACATCCTTTTAATCTGGCCTGTAAAGTTATTATTTTCATCTACATAATAAGTAGTCCCCCTATATTCTGTGGCTCCATATTTTTCGGCCATTTTAGACACCAGAAAATCTGGGCTTCCTGATATGAAAAACACCTTATGGCCATTTTCCTGATGCCATTTTATCCTGTTTCTAGAGTATTTATATACCATGTCTCCATTTAAGTTGATTACCTGAGAGGCTATAAACTCAATATAAGACTTGTTTACCCCCTTTAATTCATCTATATATACCTTACCTAGTGCCTCTAAATAGTCGTCAAAATCTCCATACCTCTTTTCCCATTCATCGTAGATTGGCCTTATTTTGCTATACCAGACTGAAGGGTCTATGACTTCGTACTTAATTAGCTTCTTAAAATGCTCTATCATCAATGAATTCCTAAATATAGTTCCGTCAATATCAAAAAAAGCAGCTATATTTCCCATTCCATCACCTATTTCTTTTAATATATTTTATATTATATACCCAAATTGATTTATCTAATTCACAATTCACATTGCACAATTTTATTCAATGCACAATTCACAATTATTTGGGTCTAGCTTTAGGGTCATATACTTGAGAAAAAATGACAAATTGTACGAGTGCCTCTGAAAGATTTGCCATTTTTTTCGTGTGGAAAAACTATTCACTTTTCACTATTAGTTATTAACTCAATTTTATTGGGTAATATATATTTACCTAGAATATAAAAGCTAGCATAATCTATTTTTATCTACCGGAGGCTACCACCACCATATAGGCTTAAATATTTGGCATGGACGAAATGCTCCTCCCCTACCAGAAAACTCTGCAGGCATGAAATACCTGTCCCTGGCATTTCCAAATCATGAAGTATTAAAAGAAAAAATAAATAACCTAAGAAAATTAGGCTATGAAATAATAGAGAATGAAGAAGGTTTATTTACTAAAGACCCATCAGACAATTTTATTAAACTAGTAGTCTCATAAAAAATGGCACACTTCTTGCTTATATAAAATGGCAAAAGCTTAACAACAATATTTTTATATAAGGAGGAAGTAGAATGAGACTATTGGACAAAGTGGCAATTATTACAGGAGGAGCTAGGGGGATAGGAGAGGCAACTGCCAAAAAATTTGTTAAAGAAGGAGCTAAGGTAGTCATAGCCGATATCAATGAAGAGGATATTGAAAGAACTGTAAATGAAATTAAAGAAATGGGCGGTCAAGTAGCAGGTATCTATGTTGATGTAACTAAGATGGATTCAGTAAATAAGATGATTGAATTTACCTTAGAAAAGTTTGGTAAACTTGATATTCTAGTAAATAATGCAGGTATAACTATGGACTCTACCCTATTGAAGATGACAGAAGACCAATGGGATAAGGTAATCGATGTTAACCTTAAGGGAGTATATAACTGTGGTCAGGCAGCTGCCAAAGTAATGGTAGACCAAGGCAGTGGAGTAATCCTAAACGCATCATCAGTAGTAGGAATTTACGGCAACTTTGGCCAAACTAACTATGCTGCAACTAAATGGGGAGTTATCGGTATGACCAAGACCTGGGCCAAAGAACTAGGCAGAAAGGGAGTTCGTGTAAATGCAGTAGCTCCAGGCTTCATAGCTACTCCAATGGTGAAGAAAATGCCTGAAAAGGTGATAAACATGATGAAGGAAAAAGCTCCATTACAAAGACTAGGAGAACCAGAGGAAATAGCCAATGCTTACGCCTTCTTAGCTTCTGACGAAGCCTCCTTTGTTACAGGTGCAGTATTAGAAGTAACTGGTGGAGTTGTACTATAGACTATTTAAGCTATTATCCAATAGAGATAATAGCTTTTTTTATTGTATAATATTATCGATATTAGGCCTTACCTATGATAAAATAATATTAGCATTTAATGGATATTCTGGAGGTGCTTCATGGATTATAAAAGTAAAGATAGGCTACAAGCAGATGAATACTTCGATCTGGAAGAGGATGCTGCTTTGACGGAATACCTTATATCCATGTTACACAAGATATTTGACCCTTTACCAGTTCCACTGATTCTACTAGATAAAAACGGAATAATAAGGATGATAAACCAAGTATTTGCAGACTTTTTGGGATTTCCAAAGGAAGAAATCATAGGAAAATATGTCTTAGATGTGGACAAATACTCTCGCTTTCCCTATGTATTTAAAACTAAAAAGGCAGAAATTGCATGGAAACATACCTTTGAAAATGGCCATACAGCCATAGTTCATAGGATACCCGTCTTAGATGATAAGGGAGACTTAAAATATGCAGTAGGCATGGTATTGTTTGAGGACCTAGAACAATTTAGGGAAATAATAAGCAAAAACAGGCTACTGGAAACGGAGATTCATTTAATAAAAAACCAATTGAAGGAGATGTATGGTGCCAAATATTCCTGGGAAAACATCATAGGCAATAGTGAAAAAATGTCCCAAGCCAAATTCATAGGTAAAAGGGCCTCAAGCTCCATTTCCAATGTTTTGATTTTGGGAGAATCGGGGACAGGAAAGGAATTATTTGCCCATGCAATCCACAATGACAGCGTAAGAAGCTTTTCACCCTTTGTAAAAGTAAACAGTGCAGCCATTCCCTCTGAACTACTAGAATCGGAGCTCTTTGGCTACGAAGAAGGAGCCTTTACAGGAGCTAAAAAGGGTGGCAAAATCGGCAAGTTTGAATTGGCCAACGGGGGAACCATATTCTTAGATGAAATTGGAGATATGCCACTTAAGATGCAGGCCAAGCTCCTAAGAGTCTTGCAGGAAAGGGAATTTGAAAGGGTTGGAGGCAACAAGGTAATCAAAGTAGACGTCAGGGTAATAGCAGCTACTAATAAGGACTTGAAAAAGCTAATCCAAGAAGGGAAGTTTAGGGAAGACCTATATTATAGATTAAATGTAATGACTATTGAGATCCCACCCCTGAGAGAAAGGCTAGAAGATATAGAAGAACTGGCCAGGGTCCTATTAAAAAAGCTTTCCAACCAGCTAGGTAAATATGTGTCCAAGATTTCGGACAATGCCTTGGAATACCTCCTAGCCCATTCTTGGCCAGGAAATGTAAGGGAATTGGAAAACGTGTTAGAAAGGGCTATTAACCTTACTGATTCGGATACCATTATGCCAGTTCACCTGCCAGTATATATAACTCAAAGGTCTACTAAGGCCATAGATGGACCAGTAAGGCCACTGAAGGATACTATCGAAGATGTGGAGAAGGAAGCCATCCTTAGATGTTTAGAATACACAGAAGGAAACAAGCTAAAAACAGCAGAATTATTGAATATAAGCCGGTCATCCCTATATAACAAGATGGAAAAGTACGGCATCACTTAAAACTACCTTTTAGGGTAGTTTTTTTATGGAAATGTACACTTGTGTCTGTACAAAATTTGTACATGTCCAAATAAAATACAGTCATTTCGATAAATTTTTACAAAAACCTCCCATAAAGCCCTATAATCTATTATATTTTTTTTGGCACATTAGTTGCATATAAAAATAAGCAACAAAAAGGATAAGAAGGGAGAATTCCATGGCTAACTTACTGGATGCCTTTGTAAAAGTAGCACCATATATAAACAGACTTACCAATACAGACTTTGCAGTATCAGTTTGTGACCTAGAAAAATGTCTAATTTATGTTCCAAGCAAAAAACAGGACCATAAATTAAGGGCAGGAGACCCCCATGTAAAGGGTTCTGTAAACTATGAATCCATTACAACGGGTAAAAGGGTAGTTCGAAGGGTTGGGCCAGAGGTCTTTGGTTTTCCATATATAGCCATAGCCATACCAATTGAGGATGAATATGGCAATGTAATAGGTTCTGTATCCTTTACAGAGGCTGTAGATAGGCAGGATTTACTCTTAGCCTTAGCTGATAACTTAAAGGATACAATGGAGCAGCTAACATCTATTACAGAAATAATTACCACTAATTCCCATAAGCTTAAAGATGTAGGCGGTGGCCTAAACGACTTTGCAAAGGAATCTATGGAGAAGGTGGCAGATACGGAAAACATCTTGAGCTTTATCAAAACCATATCGGAAAAAACCAATTTATTAGGCTTAAATGCCTCCATAGAAGCGGCAAGGCTGGGTAAAGAAGGGGGAGGCTTTGGAGTTGTAGCAGAGGAAATTAGAAACCTAGCTAATTCCATCAGTGATTATGTAAAAAATGCAGAACAGATAATATCTGACCTAAAAATATCTACTGACCAAATTTCAAGAAGGCTGGAGGAATTATTAAGTATTTCAACCCATCAAATAGAGATCAACAACTATATCAGGGGCCTAGTTGTTGAGATAAATGAAAGAGCAGAGAAGTTAAATGAAAATGCCAGGTTATTAAATGAGGAGGGTTAAAATGATTAAATTAAATTCCATTGAACTGCCAAATGGTGAGACCATAGGTTATAGGAAGGTAGGAGAAGGAGAAAAAGTCCTTATCCTAGTCCACGGTAATATGTCAAGTTCACAACACTGGGATACTGTAATGGAAAGTATGCCAGAAGACTTTACAACTTATGCCATAGACATGAGGGGCTTTGGTATATCTAGCTACAATACTCCAGTAAATTCCTTAAGGGACTTTGCTGAAGACTTAAAACTGTTTGCTGATGCACTAAGGCTTAAGAAGTTTAGCCTAGCAGGCTGGTCAACTGGTGGTGGAGTCATCATGTACTTTGCCATAGACTATCCAGAATATGTAGACAAACTAATCTTAGTAGAATCAGTAGGCATAAAGGGATATCCAATCTTTAAGAAGGATGACCAAGGCCAACCAATACTAGGAGAGTTTTTAAAGACTAAGGAAGAAATAGGCAAGGATCCAGTACAAGTAGTACCTATCTTAAATGCCTATGCAAACAAGGATAGGAACTTCCTAAGGTTTGTATGGGATAATACAATCTATACTTTCAATAAGCCAGAGGAAGAAAGGTATGAAAAATATATAGATGTAATGTTGCAACAAAGAAACCTAGTAGATGTAGACTACTCCCTAGTTTACTTCAATATTTCAGATGAACACAATGGAGTAGTTGAAGGGACAGGAGAAGTCCACAAGATAACACAACCTACCTTAGTAATCCAAGGTAAAAACGATTTAGTAGTACCTATGGATATGGGAGTAGGCATAGCAGAAGCCATAGGTGAAAATGCCAAATTAGAATTATTGGACAATGGTGGCCATGCACCTATGACCGACGACTTAGATAGGTTTATGAAGCTTATGCTATCTTTTTTAGAGTAAAGTTTAGGAGGTAATAAAGTGACTAATATAAATGTAGGAATAGTAGGTACAGGCATATATATACCTGAAGGCAGGATGACTGCTAAGGAAATATCTGAAGCAACTAATGGCTATTGGGCAGAGGAAGCAGTTATTGAAAAGCTAGGTATAATAGAAAAGCCAATACCAGGACCAGATGATGGAACTCAAGAGATGGGAGTAAGAGCTGGCCTAGATGCCCTTAAGAGAACAGGAGTAGATCCTAAGGAAATAGATTTAATCCTCTGTATGGGAGAGGAATGGAAGGAATATCCTCTAACAACCTCAGGCATATATATACAGGAAAAAATAGGAGCTACTAATGCCTGGGCCATAGACGTTCAACAAAGATGTTGCACTACAGTAGCTGCCATGAAGATTGCTAAAGATATGATGATAGCAGATGAAGATATAAATACAGTGATGATAGTTGGTGGCTATAGAAATGGAGACTTTGTGGACTATACAGATAAGAACATGTCCATGATGTATAACCTATCAGCTGGTGGCGGAGCCATTATCTTAAAGAAAAACTACAACAGAAATCTTTTACTAGGGACCCATATCTTAACCGACGGCTCCATGGCCAGAGATGCAGGGGTTGAATTCGGAGGCACAGAAAAGCCTATTACTAGAGAAAACATAGATGAAGCTTATAAGTCTCTAAGGCTATTTAATCCAAAGCATATGAAAGACAGGTTAAATGAAGTTTCTATGAAAAATTGGTTCTATTGTATAGATAAGGCCTTTGAAAAATCAGGTATTCCTAAGGAAGAGCTAGGCTACCTAGCAGTACTACACTTCAAATATTCACAACACAAGGCCATGGTAGAGGCCTTAGGCTTAACAGAAGACCAAAGCATCTATTTATCTAATTATGGCCATATGGGTCAAGTAGACCAAATCCTATCCCTACATCTAGCTTTAGAACAGGGTAAAGTCAAGGACGGTACAGTAATATCCATGATAGCAGCAGGCATAGGATATGCTTGGGCAGCAAATGTAATCAAATGGGGACCAATAGGAGGTAATTAAATGGATGTAATGAAGATGTATAAGGATAAGCTAATAACTGTTGAAGAAGCACTAAATATGGTCAAATCAAATGACAGTATAGTATCTGGTATGGCTGCAGCTGAAGGTAAGGAGTTTTTGAAGAACCTTCACACCATAGCAGATAGGGTCAAAAATGTAAACGTAACCACTTGCTTGCCAATGGGTGATTATGAGTACTATATGAATCCAGAATATAAGGAAAGTTTCTTCATGGACGGATGGTTCTACAGTCCAGCCATTAGAAAGGCACATAAAACCGGAAATGTTTCCTATATACCAAACCACCTTCACCTGGCAGCTAAAAAGAGATTATTCCATAGAAAACCTAATATCTTCATAGGTGCAGGTTCATTAATGGATAAACATGGATATATTTCCATATCCCTATCTACTACCTATGAAAGGGAAATAATGGAACATGCAGACATAGTCATAATCGAAGTTAATCCAAATATGCCAAGGACATTTGGAGACTCAGTAGTCCACATTCGTGACATTGACTATGTTATAGAAGTAGATTACAAGGTTCCTGCCCTAGCTGAAGTACCCATAACAGAAAAGGACAGGATCATAGGAAAATATATAGCTGACTTAATAGAAGATGGCTCCACTATACAATTGGGTATAGGAGGTATTCCAAATGCTGTAGCTGCTGAACTTATGAACAAGAAGGACTTAGGTGTTCATACAGAAATGCTTACAGATGGAGTAGTAGACCTATTTAAAGCAGGAGTTATCACTGGCAAGTATAAGACCTTGATGCCAGGGAAAATGGTAGCTACCTTTATCCTAGGAACACAAAAGCTATATGATTTTGTAGATGATAACCCTGCTGTTCAAGTAATGAGAGGGTCATGGGTAAATGACCCCTATGTAATAGGCCAGAACTATAAGATGGTTTCCATAAATACAACTATGGAAATAGACTTAACTGGACAATGTTGTTCAGAATCCATAGGCCATGTACAGTTTTCAGGTACTGGAGGCCAGGCGGATACAGCCATAGGGGCCCAAATGTCTGAAGGTGGCAAGTCCATAATAGCCTTACACTCTACAGCCAATGTAAGGGTTCCAGGTCAAGAAGAAAGGGTAACCGTATCTAAAATAGTAGCTAGACTTGCCCATGGAGCGGCAGTAACCCTTTCTAGAAATGATGTTGACTATGTAGTTACTGAATATGGTGTAGCTTCCCTAAGGGGTACCTCCCTTAGAGAAAGGGTTAAAGCCTTAATAAATATAGCCCATCCAGACTTTAGAGAGCAATTAGAAAGAGAAGCTAGGGAACTGATGATATGGTAACTAGGAGGGAAAACAATGCCTAAGGTAAAAATTAAGGATAAGAATATATATTATGAAGTTTATGGAGAGGGAGAACCCCTAGTCATATTAAATGGGATTATGATGAGTACTGGATCCTGGTCAGCCTTCGTCGATATATTGTCGGCAAACAACAAACTAGTCCTAGTAGATTTCATAGACCAGGGCCAGTCCGATAGGGCAGATGAACAGTATTCTCAAGATTTCCATGTGGAATGTTTAATAGAATTATTTGATAAACTCAACCTTGGGCAAGTTCATCTCCTAGGCATTTCCTATGGAGGAGAAGTAGCACAAAGATTTGCCTTAAAACACCAGGATAGGCTCTTAAGCCTAATCTTATCCAACACAACCAGCCATACAAATAAGCTGTTGAAAGACATTGGAGAAAGCTGGATTTATGCAGCTAAAACCTATGATGGTCGGGTATTTTTCAAATCCACCATGCCCTTTATCTACTCAGCAGACTTTTACGAAGAAAATATAGATTGGTTAATGGAGAGAGAAAAGGCCTTTTCCCTTTCCCTAAAGCCAGACTGGTATGAGGGCTTTATTAGGCTAGTGAGATCAGCAGAAGACTTAAATATAACAGACCAAATCCACAAGATAAAAGTTCCAACCTTAATAATAGGTTCAGAATTTGATGCTACAACACCTTTAAAATACCAGGAGGAAATGCAAAAAAGAATTCCAAACTCCAAGTTAGTAGTAGTAAAGGGTTCAGGCCATGCCCTAATGTACGAAAAACCACAGGAGTTTATAACTCTAGTCCTAGGGTTTGTAAAATCCTACAATAGTGAGATTAAGATCTTGTAAGAAGGGGTGAAGACATGAGCATATTCATTCAAATACTGTTAAATAGTTTGGAAACGGGAGGTGTCTATGCCCTAGCTGCATTAGGTATAATCCTTATCTTTAGGACATCTAATACAACTAATTATGCCCAAGGGTCCATATCCATGTTTAATGCCTTTATTGCAACCTATATACTCATGGGTACAGGCCTGCCAGCCTTTGCAGTAGCCATCCTAGGCATGTTATCTGCATTCTTAGTAGGGGTCTTAGTAGACAGGATAGTCATAGCTAGGGCGCAGAATGTCAATCCTGTATCGAAACAGATTATAACTTTAGGCTTGATAATGATATTCTTAGGCTTGGCACCAATGCTCTTTGGTACTGACCCCCTTCAATTTCCAAGATTTATCTATGGTGCCCATACCATAATGGGAGCCAATATAAGTTACAATGCCATATTAAACATTGTCATAGGTATTGTAATCATGATCTTCCTATTCATTATGCTGCAGAAGAGCAAATGGGGTCTGGCAGTAAGGGCAACTGCTTCCAATGATATAGTGGCTAGGATGATGGGTATACCAACGCCCCTGATTACAATGGGGTCATGGGCCATAGCAGCTGCTTTAGGAACCTTGGCAGCCCTTATGATAGCCCCAACTAGTAGTGTAAACCTATCCATGATGGACGGAGTACAGATAATTGCACTTTTAGCCTGTGTCCTGGGAGGCTTCCAAACCTTCTACGGACCAGTAGTTGCAGCCTATATCATAGGCTTTGCCAGCAATTTCATCTCCTTTTATATTTCATCCATCTGGAGTGACTCAATATTATATGTGTTAATCTTGATAACTATTCTATTTAAGCCAAATGGATTATTTGGCAAGAAGATTGTTAAGAAGGTATAGGAGGTGTAAATATGGATAAAGGAAAGAACAAGCTTATTCAACTATATAAAAGTAAAAAGCCCTATTCAGACTATATAGTTTTTGGAATTTTACTCATTATACTTCCTATACTGGTAGATTTAGGAATAGTCAAGTATTCCTACCTAACAACCATAGCAAGTATTCTCATATTCTCCATAGTGGCCTTGGGACTAAACCTATTAGTAGGGTATTCTGGTTTAATATCTCTGGGTACAGCGGGCTTCATGGGCCTAGGAACTTACCTGGCAGCCTATATAACCAAGGACTTAAATCTCCCCTTTGAAATATCCTTGCTAATATCGGTTTTAGTCCCCATGGTCATAGGAATATTAACAGGGCTAGTTTCTCTGAGAATAGAAGGCTACTACCTAGCCATAGCAACCTTAGCCATATCTGAAATCCTTAGAAAGGGCTTTGTAGAGTTTGAAGCTGTAACCAATGGGTTTTCAGGGAAACAAGCATCCTATCCAACCCTTTTAGGTTTTATAGAATTAGGTAGAAATGGGTCCTTTATAATGATTGTAGTCTTCTTAATAGGGATTATGATACTAACCTATAACCTTCTTAACTCCTATACAGGCAGGGCCTTATCTACCATGAGAGGGTCAGAGGCTGCAGCCCAAGCCATGGGAATCAATATCTTTAAATACAGGCTACTATCCTTTGCCATAGCCGTAGCCTATTCAGCCATAGGTGGAGTCTTATACATGCATTTTGTAAAATACACCTACCCCAATGCTTGGACTTTGACCTTATCTTTAAACTTACTGGCAGTTATTATTATCGGAGGTGTAAGGTCTATCCCAGGAACTATCTTAGGATCCTTTATAGTCTTTGGAGTGCCAGACCTTATATTAAAAAGGTTGCCCATAATAGGAGATATAGACGGAGCAGCCTATATATTCAATGGGGTATTGATAATAATTATAATTCTGTTTTACCCCTTGGGACTTATACACATTAGAAACGACCTAAAGAAGCTTATGTTTAAGTTTAAGAAAAGAAAGGAGAGCTACAGTGAACAAGCATGATTTTATACTAAAAATTGAAGACCTTTCCATAGCCTTTGGTGGCCTTAAAGCTGTAGATTC